>Ga0126342_10014778_pt1 | contig 13742 bp, 7 predicted proteins | sample Cyp1metagenome_FD_92528 | JGI IMG/M metagenome (GOLD analysis project Ga0126342, IMG submission 92528) | Coral microbial communities from Lord Howe Island, Old Settlement Bay, Australia - Cyphastrea 1 metagenome | ecosystem: Host-associated > Invertebrates > Cnidaria > Coral ...
AAGGGGTTTTTGAATTTAAGAAAAAAGAAAAGAAATATTAAAAAAAAAATATGTTTATTAGGAAGTTAAAATCGTTAAAATAAAAAAATTTAAAAGAAGGGTGTTGAAGGGTAAAGCCAAAAAAAAAAAAAAAAAAAAAAAAACAGATACAAAACAAACACCAAACTGCCAGGAGTTGAGCGATGTTCCGAGTTCTGGGGGGTTAGATACCCATTGCATTTATGGCCCAACTAACAGTTATAAACGGACATATATATATATATATATATATATATATATATATTATACCCATTTATAACTGGTGACATATCATGATAAACCCATAAAAAATAACTGTTAGTTGGGCCATAATAATTGCAATAACAGCTGCAACCCTGAGCTGTCGACAGGGCAAATCAACTCGGCCAGGACAATGCCCAGAGAGAACTGGGCGGCTGGACGGACTATGTCAGCTTACCCCAACAAACATGGTAAAGATAAAAATAAAAATAAAAAAACACTATGATTATGGGGATTGATGAGGTAAAACTCAATTTTTCTGAGTACAGTCGAGACACCAAAGGGGCGATATCTTTTTTGAAGCAATGGCGGGCCAAAAAAGATGACACCAATGCCCCAAGGCCCAAGTTCTGCTTCCGAGAGGCCAAATCAGTCGAGGTCTCCAGAGGCTTCCCAGCCAACTGCTCGGGACCTTTGAGGCCACGGAAGTTGAACAATGGGGTTGTCCAAAAACATATGGCTATAGGAAAGTGATGGAAAGTGATGATACCCCATGGGGGTTGGGTTTGGCCTCAACGACAGCTTGCCACAAACCGGAGCCAAATCAGGAGTTCGGCTGATTGTAAACCAAGCTTTTGCGGATCTAAAGCCTATATTTCCTTACCAAACAATCGAGATCCAAGAAAAATCATCAGAGAAAAACAGCCAAAAATCATTCACTTATGAAAAAAAAAACATGGAACCGTTGATACGTGATGTACAATAATAAATATCAATAAACAAGATAACGTAAAACAAACAAGATACCGTTTTTTGTCCTAAACAACGATACCTTGTCTTAGGCACATCCCTCATCAAGACTTTGAAAGCTTCATGCAGCTCAGTGACTAGCATAGCAAGGAGTTCCGGCATTCATCCCCCTGGCACTGTGGAGTCGGAACATGAATTTTCTGTTTCTTGACAACCCCCAAAAAAAGGAGATGCTGAAAAGTTGGAAAGCCGAAAATTAGAGAAAATTCGTCCATTCTGGGGTTTTCCTCATGGTGGGGTTGTCCCCAAGTATGGGGTTTTCATATGTTGAAAAATATCTTTGGGGTTTTCCTCATGGCTATACGACTATGTCAGATACCTATAGGGATGCCATTTCCACCATCCCCAATGACCAACGAGGCCCCTTTTAAAACCTGGAGGATTCAATGTCAAAACCAACTTGGTACCACCAGAATACGAACACCTTTAACATATATTACCCTCTGGTAAACTAACCGTTTGCTATTGAAAATGGCCATTTATAGTGAGTTTTCCCATTAAAATTTGTGATTTTCCAGTTCGCAAAATGTAAACGTTTACCAGGCCGGGTAACATATATTACTGCCACGTGTTAATGAAAGGTGCAACCGTTGTGTGGCTACCACGAGTATTCACCATCCGACGGTCCCGATGCTGCTAACACTCTTTTGGGCCGCTGGATATCGCTGGATACATTGCCTACGTCACGTCACCTCCAGTCCACGTTGTAACCATCAAATCATCCTCGAAACAAACGTATGCTGTGGATGGTTACGAACTCCGAAAACCACAAAAAAAAGATGGCTGATATATGTTGAAACCCATGAAAGGCTCTGTTAGGCTCTGTTGAAACCCTACAGTGCCTGAGGTGGCATGACTGCCCCTTATCCCCCGACTTGTGCCAGTCATGGCTGGAGGATTTTGGGATAGCCCCCCTTTCCAATGGGATAAACCATCTATCGACCTATCATGCAGGATGTTTTTTTTCCATCAGCATTTCAAATTACCAACCGGTCATGGTGTGGGCTGTGGCTGTGACATACTACAGGGCCTCAGAAGGACTGCATCGAATGAAGCCGAGACTCTTCATGTTCAGGAAAGTTATCTTCGAACCCGTGTCACAAATGCTGGTTCAGAACAGGAATTTCAGAGGGATTGTACGAAGACAAAACATGCCAAATAATTCAGGACGATAAACTCCTGTTCTGTCAGGGTCACTTGTGTCACTTGTCCCTTAGTATGATGACTTGATGTGGTTATTCTGCTGACTCACGACATTCTGGGGCATCCCCAGGTAGGGGAACTCTCCATACAAACCCAAGGGGTCGACCCGGCCATAGCTGGCCAGGTTTCGGAAACATGTGAAAGACCAGGAAAAAATGACTGGTTGGTGGTGCAATAAACATCTTGAAAAATGATGGAGTTCGTCAATGGGAAGGATGACAACCCATATACGAAATGGAAAATAAAAAATGTTTGAAACCAGCAACCTGTTCGAGCATATCACATCTCCAAGGGGGAAAAAAAACATGATCCGACCCGCAAGTTGATGCATGTCCTCTGGCCGGCACAGCGCGTCTTACGCTGAAATAGGTGAAACGGTTGACAAATTACAGGATTCCGAGAACTAGTAGCAACACAATTCTAGGACTTGTCCAACATGGATCAAAAGAACAACGTGCCCAAACAAATCCTGGCATAGCACAAACAACACACATCATGGAATCTCAAGCTACAACTTTAGAGGTGCTCAAACCTTGGGGGTTGTAAATCTTGGGTTGAAGGTTTCAAGCATCCTTTTGCAAATACTGCAAGAATGATGCCATTGTGGGAAAGCGGAAGGGTTGGCTTGATACCACGCATACTCATTGCTTCTTCAATGTGCTGGGTTACCCCACGAACTTCCCCACTAATTATTTGCCATCTGGTTATTTAACATAGCCATGGAAAATCACCATTTTTAATAGGTAAACCATCTATTTCTATGGGCCATCTATACCATGGCTATGTTAAATAACCAGAGGGTATCATGTTACAATCAGTGGACATTGCGGACATCTATGCCATCAGCGATGGCAAATCCCCAACAGAAATACGAAGAGTTCCCCCACTGACTGCCCTCCGAAGATGCCACTGATGGCAGTGTGAAATTCCTTCGGCCATCCAAAGCTCCACAGAATCCAATGGCACGTGCATCTCTGCAGTGGAACACATGATTTTAGCTCCACGTGCTCAGGGGATTATGTCGAACATGTCCAGCTGTGAAAAAGGCTGCTCTGAGAATCAGGTGCTCTGTGACTAGACCGATTCTGGGACTTCAGGAATCGCAAGAACATGACAATCATAGTGAGTAGGCCGTTAACATTTGGAATTCTTATATTGCTGCAAATACTTCGCAATCGCATATGCATCTGAACCAATTACCCATGAGATAGTCACTGGGATGATACATAAAACTAACCAATTCTATCACCACTCGTCCATGTTTCTTCGCTCCATAAGTTGTGTAAAAACGTTTTTACTGATTCGACTCCCCATGCATTTCTGCTTACATGATTACATGTATGACCTTATATATTATCTATACTGTATAAGTCCAACATCTATTCTTTAGTTGGAGAATGGATTCTTCCGTCCATACCTGCTCTTTTGAATTCGTGACCAACCATGCTATGTGCAACAAATTCACTGGTTGAGGACGGGATTCCCCAAATCCATCGACAGAGGGAAAGGGGTCTGTCAGGTAGTCCCTTTGACCCATCTTGCCAATCCCAACAACTGGAATCCATCAGTTAATGCTGTATCTGGTTGGTGGTTGGTTGACCTACCCCTCTGAAAAATGATGGAGTTCGTCAAATGGGATGATGATTCCCAACATATGGAAAATAAGATTCATGTTCCAAACCACCAACCAGGTATATCATTTATCTGTTATCTTCTTATTAACTGTATTAACTAGTATCTATTGGAAGGTAACATGTGGCCCCCAACAGATACAAGTTGGTTCATGAAGCCATTTAGAAGCCATTGTTCAGTGTGGATAGATCCACCATAATTCTTGGTTTGAGGGGTCGCATTGCAGGTAACTTTGCCGAGTGGATTTACCATTTGTGGCTCAGGTATGTCAAAGCATGTTCTACCCTCCGGTACTCCAGCACAACTATTGGACATCGTAAATTTATCAGATGATCTACCTATCAAAAAACCGGTAATGTTCTATAGTTATGTTAAATCAAAATCTATCTATAATAAAAATAAAATATACATACACCCTCTGGTAAACTAACATAACTATGGAAAATCACCATTTTTGATGGGTAAATCCACTACAAATAGCAATTTTCAATATAGCTATTTTGACATAACCAGAGGGTATGCCATTGTATTCCATTATATCACCATCTTTTCCGGAACATTTTTAGAGGTGTACTAACCCCATGGCCCAGGTCTGTTATAGCCTGATCGATCGTCATCAAACCCATGGACACTGGACCGTTCCGCCGTTCAGTGCCACGTACTTCAGGGAGCAGCTGTCGTCCCTGCCGGCGGCACTTGTTAATAACATGGGGGAATACATAACTATCGATGATTGCTGATACAATGTATATATATATATGCAAATCTATCATGCGTAATTATACTTTTTTTAATGTGCACGTATGTATGTATATATAATTATATTAATTATATGTGTATATATATATATACATATAAATTTGAACATACATGTATGTTGTAGAAGGTAACCAAAAACATGAGAAGCTGTTCAACTGGTAAAATCACCATGTTGCACAGGTAAAAAAAGGTAAAACATCCATCAATGGACCATTTTTCCATTAGCTCCCGTAGCTTCAGGCCCCTTTGTCCACCACATAAGGGCACGTTACATAAGACTGTATGCATGCATACATCTATGCATCGATACAGTAGCGTGCATGTATGTGTGTATGGATGTGTGTGCATGTATGCCTGTGTAGATGTATGGATGTGTGCATGCATGCATGCATGCATATATATATATATATACGCATAATATATATATATACGCATAATATATATATATATACACACGTGTGTATATATATACATTAATATACACATATATTATGTGTGCAAGATGATGTGCGGATGTTTTAGGCATATCAACAGTGATATTCAGAAGACATCACCAAATCAACAGAGATGCAGTTGACTTCTGCCAGGATGTTTGGTCATCGTTGTTTTCCCTGTCAATAGCATTGCCATTTTGGTGTGTATACCCTATTGTTGGACACATCCAAAGATCATATTGTTGATTATATACATCCCGTGAAATCTACCGGTACCAGTTGTATGCCAGATTCTATGTTGGCAATATAGCAAATACATACAAGGTGGGGCCCCCAAATAGCTGAATTTGTTTGTAACTCCAATCCAACAACTAGGGCTTATGGCACTTATAACTATATAGCGTACTATAGTTAATGGGGGTTATACATAAATATCCGGGTTCCATTGTACAATCCCATTGTGGTTCCAATATTTTTCCTTGTTCAAGCTAGATCTGCAACTGTGGCCACCGGATTTTGGTGGCAGAAATCGGTCAGCAACTGTCCCAAGGGTAAAACCAACCGTAGACTCTGGAGACTGATCTTCAATTCATTGCAGACATGTTTGTGAATATCCCAAGCCAAATCGAAGCCATGCGCATTCCAACAGAGTTTTTCTTCCCCGACCAAAGTGGAGCACTTTAGCTTGAATACATCAGCTTCAAAAATACATTCAAGTTGCATAATAAGGTCCCTCACCGGGGGAACCTGAATGCCAATGTAGAAAGATCCGGGCTCAGGAGACGAAATGTCGCATTGCCCGTCCTCGTTTGTCCCACAAGTGACGGCACTTCCATCACTGCGTACGAGAACGGTGTGGTCCCTTCCGGCAAAGACCTGAGTGTATGACATTCCTTCACTCAAGGCTCGAATGTTGCATTGACCAACAGCATTTGCTCCGCAAGCAACAGCATAGCCATCACTTCGGAGAAGAACTGTGTGTTCGTTGCCTGCGGATATGTGGGTGTATGACACTCCTTTTACCAAGGGTGGAATGTCACATTGTCCATATTTGCCCTTTCCACAAGCCACAGCAAGGCCATCACTTCGTAGAAGCACGATATGAGACCCGCCTATGGAAACTTGGGTGTATACAACTCCTTCTTCCAGAGCTGGAATAAGGTCCTGTCCACGACAAGCCACAGCAAAACCATCACTTCGCAGAAGCACGGTCTGACTTTGGCCTGCTGAAACCTGGGTGTAAGACAGTCCTTCATCCAACTCAGGAATGTTGCATTGTCTACGATCATTCATCCCAAAGGCCACAGCCTGGCCATCACTCCGAACAAGAACTGTGTGATGCCCGCCCGCAGCAACGTGGATGTATGTCAATCCTTCAGCCAAAGGTGGAATATCACATTGTCCAAAAACATTTAGACCACAGGCCACAGCAAGGCCATCACTTCGGAGAAGAACCGTGTGATTCCAGCCTACTGAAACCTGCGTGTAAGACACGCCGTCTTCCAGGGACGGCAGGTCGCATTGTCCCTCCTGATTTCTTCCGCAAGCAACAGCTACACCATCACTTCGGAGAAGCACCGAATGTAGTGCCATGGCTGATCAAAAGATATCAAAAAGCAAGCCACAGCAATGACCAATACTTTCAAAAAGACAGGAACACATATTATATATGTTTTTTTAAATAATTTCGCAACCACCACTCTCCATCGGGAAAGCATTCATGAATGTCTTGTGCTTTCTTCCACTTAAGGCTACAGTATGTCTGAAGATCAGTTGCTTTCGTATCAGCCGAGAACTTATTGGTATCAGATCTTTGACCCATTGATGCCTTTTGCCGGCTTGCTGGTTTAGGTGTGATCGTTTCACCGTGCTGCCTGGATTTCCTGAGAGTGAAGTCCAAATATGGTCTTTTTAAGGGCAGTGTGCACTTCCCATCTCTGATGGTAGGATGTATTGCCACTTGAACTGGTTCGACCACTCATGGTGATTACATCGGTTGACTGCTCATTCTTGGAGTTGTTTGTTCAGCGTTTTAAAATTTCAAAACATTCTGAATTTCTGGCAGAAACAAAACACATCATTTCGCTGAACTGTCGTCTTTGACTTATCGGGCTGCGGTGTTGTGCGTCAATCTATGATGAATTCGAGAGGCATCAAATGAGTGTCAAAATTGGGTACCCCAATAATTTCACTGTCAAGACTATAAATCTGTGGCCCCCTGGGACTGAAATTCTCACCCATCCTCGAATCCTCTAAATGGAAATGCTCCGCCAATCCAACAACTGAGCGATGCTGGAGTTTCGTGATGACAGGGCGCCATGGAAACCATGAGATTCTGTCGAGTTGAACCATGGACCTGTCTTCCAACTCGATTGAAGGACCATACAGATTCTTGTTTGGCCCTTAACAGATATACATGGGTTTATAATGATATATAACCTTAGTTATAGGCGTTATATGTTGTTATATTTCCATTTATAACTTATAAATACTTATAACCGTTAAGGGCCATAACTATAAACACCCCATTTCTATCCATGTCTGACTTCCAAAGCGCCGTCACCGCAGTCACCCGTCACCGGCCTCACATGCCCGGCTTTCCAAAGAGTCGAATGCATTGCAAGGAGGCGCGACTCCAATTGCAGCCCACCTGCCGCGCAGGTAACACCGAGTCATCCCTTACACCCAACTATGGAGGGTAACTCTATGGGTAAGGCATGGAGGCTATAAGGTAACCATAGATGGTAAAGTACTTATGGAGTACTTATAGAACTTTTACTATGGAGGAACTATTGAGGGTATAAGTAACTATAAGGTAACCACAGACTGTCAATCCAAAAAGATGGTAAAAGTACTGCTAACATCTGCTAACTATGGAGCAACACACCATTGTCGGTACTTGAAGGGTGGTAACTTCAAAATGCAAATGTTTCACGGAGTGCACTGAAATGCTAGAACTATGTCTGGATATCTGACAGGCCATAATCTGACCCTCTGGGAGTATTTAGTATTTATCATACGACCTCGAACTATTCTGTGCCAAGGCCCAACGACACACAATCGCCTCATTTTGGAAGTTTGCAGGGCGTTATGGGATGGTTGAATCTCGGCGCAATCTTGTACAATCTCACAACGATTAGATTCGATTTGCCCGGTAAATTGATATAGGCCATATATGGGCATATGAATCCATATTAGCTATATGGATTTGGAAAATTGCCCAGCAATATCCAGCAATAGTGAACTATGCCTTACTAAAAATGGTGGAAAAATCCGTGTCCAATGGATCCAGCATCCGCCGCAGCTGGCCAACTTGCCCACCAGTTCATGGTAATCGATGAAATCACCATCAAATTACCCTCCGGAAATTTAACATATGGAAGGCCATTTAGTTCGTTAATTTACCCATCAAAAATTGTGATTTTCCCATTAAAAATTGCGATTTTCCCATTAGAATAGTTATTTAACATAATAGCTAATTTACCAATAAAAAATTGTGATATTCCCATTAGAAATGGCGATGTCCCACTAAAATATAGTTATCTAACATAGTTATAACTTACCCATTAAAAATGCTGATTGTCCATAGCTTATGTAAACGTTTACCAGAGGGTACCATGTTTGGAACGGTTAAAAACACCAGTGAATGGCTCCTCTTGTGCCCCTCCCCAAGGGCACCATGGAATCTTCTTCCATGTGGGGTCTGGGCGCGGCACGGCGCAGTGATGGGAAAACATGATCCGGTGAAATCTTTTTCGTTGGAGTTTTTTTCTGGTGGTTGACCTACCATTGGTTGGTAATATACTGTTAATATATGGTTAATATTGATGGTTAATATTGATGGTTATTATATGGTTAATGATAATAATCATCTGGTTGGTGGTTTCAACCGAACCCCTCTGAAAAATGATGGACTTCGTCAGTTGGGATGATGACATTCCCAATATATGGAAAATATGAAAAACTAATAATAACCATCATCATATTATAATTGTGTCATGTCATGTCTTCCTGCAGTTTCAAGTTTCAAGATAAGGAAATATACAATAAAAAATAAAAGTATAAAATACTGTTCGACTCAGTTTATAATGGTTTTAATATGTTGTTGTTTTTTAATGTCTGATATAGATACTCACCGCAGCAGGGGTACTATCACATACTCATACTGTTGATTCCGTATAGCAAATGTTCCACTGGCTGGTGGATCGTCTCAAAGACTTCAGGATCAATTTACCTGGCGAAATCTAAATGGTTGCGTAAAATTGCCACTGGACATAAATTGCCATGTCACTCCATTTCAAGGATGATACTGATACTCTGGATTATTGTCATGTAAATACTATGTTTACATAAAAATGGAACTAATGGTATCATCCTTTCATCCTTTACTGATAACTCATGTCAAGCCATTTCTCTTGGTAAATGAAGATTGAGTTATTGATCATCATCACGGTGAAATCTTTTGGCTATGTACAAACTAAGCTTCAGGGACACTTGACGACGACACAGCTGTTGAGAAGAGCTGGGTGAATTACTCCACCTCTTCACGTGAAGAGAGGCACAGCAACCAATCAACTCTCTGAAATCGATATCTGGGTGGCTTACATATGCTTATAAAATTCCATGAAATCCCCATTTTTCACAGTGAAGCTCCCCAATGTCCCCTGTCTTTCTTCGTTTCACCCGTTTCATAAACCCAAACGTTGTCGCGTCGCGCGTCGCGCCTGTATCCCGTGTAGCCCGGAATGGCGGACCAGGGCCGTGAGGGTCGAGAACCTGACGAACTGTTCATTAAGTTATATAATGTTGTTGATAATCATTGAATCATTGTTTGCTAGAAATCGTTGGTTTGTAATTGTTTATTAGTAAATGGTTGGTTAGTAATAGTATGTATTAGATAAACAATAGTATAGTTAATCACTGGTTAGTAATGAACATATGTTATTATCGGGTGTTAACTATAGTTAATATGATGATTAAGGAACTGTTAGTTAGTAATATTTGTTCAGGAATAATAGTTAATCATCGATGGTTAGTCATGATCAATGGTTAGTAAAAGTTTGGTAGTAAAGGCAAGGAAACACCTGTAGTTGATTATACTTGAACATGTGTTTATAAATTCATCAGCAATTGCTGATTAATGATGGTGAAAGTGGTTCATACAAGGTGGTGCCCCATAGTTAGCTAAGTTGGTTTATAACTCCAATAACTATGGTTTATGGTAGATATATCTATACTAGTCCTATGGTTTATAAGCCAACGTTCACATCACTGGGGGGGTACCACCTTGTACTGATGATGAATGGTCAATGGTCGAAAATGATGCCGCCATGACTATCCGTAATCTGGATCCAGTAGCAGTAACGAACAAACGGTCAGAATTGTTTGTAGCGATTCATCAACAAGTACCATCTGGTTACGACTAACAGTTTGCCATGGAAAATTCCACCATTTTTAATGGTAAGCCCAGGTAAACCATCTATTTCTATGGGCCATCTACCATGGCTATGTTAGTCATAACCAGAGAGTAATTTAATGGCTACTTAGTACTAATTAATCCACGATGGTTCATTGCTGATCAATGATGGCGAGCCAAATATGAGGGATAGTGGTTAATAGTTCCTGGTTGGTGGTTTTAACCATCTTGAAAAATATGAAAGTCAACGGGAGGGATTATCCCATATATTATGGGAAAATAAAAATCATGTTTGAAACCACCAACCAGGTTAATACTGACTAGAAATGGTGTTTACTTTGTTCTTAATGAGTGATAATAGTGGTGAATTGGTTGATGAATAATCAGGGTTGGTTAGTGAAAACATGGTTAACTAGTGGCCTGAGTCTATTGATGGTTATATAATTAATAGTGAGTACTAAGAGTTAAATCATGTTAACTGCTGATTATAGTCATGGATATTGACTGTCTTTAGTGGTTAATGACTAATTGACATTGGGAATGTTGATGATGTTCATCAAAAGACAATTAATTGATGATGAATGTTAAATAGTGTGGATAACAATGTGGCATGACTAATTACTATTCCTCTGCAACATAATTGCACATGTTGATGGCACAGTATTATTTAGTTTTATTGTATAAACCTAAACCATGTGTTTGAAAAAACATCCACGTGTGTGATGCTAATGTTCAAGTTTACGATGGTCAAATACAATTTCTTGATGGTCAATCCAGTTGTTTGATGAGAAACTGTACATGTTTGATGACAAACTCACGAGTTGTGAATAGCCAAAATCACATATTTTGCATCAGAACTAGAACACAGTTTCTTAACTGGGTAAGTCAATGGGTAAATCATGAGAACTTGTTTTGACTTAACCACCATACGCGCAGATCATGATCTCAGTCGCACCCCAAATCATCCGGCCTCCATGTGTCCAGGGTTCGCGTTGGATCTCCCGTTGCTTTAGAAGTTCCTACGAAGTGAAGCACCAGTTGTATGGAAACCTACTTGGTGTACTTGATATAGATATATTTGATTTCATGGAGATAAACACCGGCAATAATGAATACGGTTTATCCAATTAACAAGGGGGATATGTGTGGGATATTACAAAAAAAAGGCGGGTCGTTTGGTTTCTTCATGAGGATTAACCCTTCGGCCATCAAACATGCCCGGCTGGAAAATCCATGTACCCTCTGGTAAACTAACAGAACTATGGACAATCACCATTTTCAATGGGTAAATCCCCTATGAATGGACATTTTCAATAGCTATGTTTGACAGAGGGTATGTACGTAATGTTTTTTTCGTGTTGGGAGGTGAATCAAAGCAGCAGTAAAAAGTCACGTTGAGGTCTTTACCGTTCAACACTCTGTAGACTTATTAGTAAAGGCTGGACCAAACCCATTGGTTGCTGCTAGACTGCCAACTTTAGTGCTAATCTGGGCCTCTCTAGTTGCACTTCTATGTTGCTTGTCTAGCTAGTAGTGGCTAGAGTTTCTCTGGCTATATGAAGTTGCCTATAAATATAGTGATGCATTGAATTTGGATCAACCATCATCATTTTGGCTATTCATAGTTATATGTTATTCAATGATGTTTCAGATGATTCATGAATATGAATAGATCATCCAAAGGTTTACCACCACATATCATTATTTTTGCCATTCATAGTTATAGAAACTATAATTCAGAAATTAAATATGTCTGGAACACTTCACTTTAGGCTGGTGGGAGTTCACTATTATAGTTGTTGTTCATAATATGCAGATGCCATTTTGCATTGCCAATCTTGGATACCCTGCACAAAATTAAATTTTTTGCTGGTTAGTAGATATTCCCATTGATACCAAAAGACTAAAGGATTAGTTGGTATCCATCTACCCTCTGGTGAACTAACAGTTCGCAATGGAAAATGGCCATAGAAATAGTGGATTTTCCCATGAAAAATGGTGATTTTCCCATTAAAAAAATGATGATTTTCCCATTAAAAATGGTAATTATCCACCAAAGGAGACAGCGTCCACACTTTTTTACACGGTCCACAGGCCATCCCGCAGTCCAAGCGCTGGGCTGCTTGGCGTCGCATGCTTTCCTGTCGTCAGGCGATTCTGGCAATAAAGGAAAAGTCTGGAGAAATTCATGAGAATTCACTGAAATGAAAGAAGGACATTTCGGAATTGCATGGAATTTCGGGATAGTGACCCGTAAAATAACCATCCGAAAAACCATCATTACAGCTTTTTATGAACCAAAATGAAAAAACATGACCAAGTGGGAACCATGTTGGACTTTAATCTCCGCTGCTCTGAGCTGGCAATTAAAAAAAGTATCCATTCTCCACTCTCAGTTCACGCATTATATTCCCAATAAGGGTTCAAATCTGTCATTGACATGCTTAATTTCCGACTGTATCCAGAGGGGCCCCACATTTTACATGGATTTGTCAGAAAATAGGTCACCCCAAAATCTGAGACCAATCAACTTCAACCAACCCACCCTTTAACATTAAAGGGGAAATGCCAATCAGCCAAGGCTCGTAGTGCAAATCTCTCAGAGACTTCTTGGCCTCTTGCCGCTGACCTGGCACTGGCCACACGTTGAAATCATCTCAAGGCTTGAAGAAAAATGCCATCGAAACCACCAGCATCACCAACCAATATTGTCCTTTTGGTAAAACTAGAGGGGCCGGGAGCTGGTATACCATCTACGAGTATCATCATTTCCCTGTTGTTAAAGGGGTTTCTTCAAATCCCTCTTTTTTCATCAACCAACCAATGGACCAATGGGAAAAGGACATCTATGTCACCAACTAGCCAATGATAATCTATCACCCATGCCTTGGACCCTTGGACAGAGCCGGCTGGTTCACCAGCCGATGAACTAAGTGATCAACTGGGGGTTTACCCCGAAGCATGTCTTGAAAGACAATGGGTGTCAATGAAAATCACAAGTTAATCAAAGTTCCATAAAGTTCCAATATTTTTCTCATGGCACCGTGATATCCAAGATATGTTTTTTTTTTACAGGAATATGCTGTACTAGTCCGGAATGAGCTTGGATTCCTATATATATAATAATATATATATATATATATATATATATATATATATACCCTACAAGTCATGTGACATGGTTTAACCACGACGTTGTCGGAGATCAAGGTTTTACCTCGACGTTGGGTTTATGTCCAAAAACTGCATATTTATGTTTTGTTCAGGTG
>Ga0126342_10014779_pt1:0-7500 | contig 13740 bp, 14 predicted proteins | sample Cyp1metagenome_FD_92528 | JGI IMG/M metagenome (GOLD analysis project Ga0126342, IMG submission 92528) | Coral microbial communities from Lord Howe Island, Old Settlement Bay, Australia - Cyphastrea 1 metagenome | ecosystem: Host-associated > Invertebrates > Cnidaria > Coral ...
CGCACAAGCGGTTGCAGCTACTTTGGGCTGCTGTGCTACAGCTGTTATGCTGTCTCCACTTTGAAGCCCGGAATCTTGAAGAGGTTCCGTTGGATTCAAAAGTCGTCCATCCGGGGCAGCAAGTCTGAGGAAAGGCTGCCCCAAAGACTGCTGCGCCGCCAATTTCAGATCCAAAACGGTGCCATCCAGTGGAAGCGATAGCGACGCAGACCGGCCACTGGGCAACGACACGTTGAGGTGCAGGGTGTTGATGACCTCCTGGGCCTCACCGATCAACTTGTTCCTTTCGTTTTCAGGTGCCATGGCGAATTTGGCCAAGTCAGTGGCTGGCACCGCTAGATTTGTGAGGAATGCTACTGGCACATCTAGATGTCGCTATCCCAGCAAACCATTTCAACTTGTACTCATCTAATCATGATGGATGATGGACTGACTATTAATGCCATGCCTTTCTACCTTTCGTGCTCTCAGAGTAGTCACGGTGAAATCAAATTTGATCAAATTTGTCTGCCCTGGCTGCAGCAACAAAGCAGCGGGACCTTTCTTCAGTTGGCAGCTGTGATCTTTTACCTGGGTTTTGCATCAAGCCCTGGGGCACAGTTCGGCACATTTCGCACCTGAAAACCAGCTGCAGAGTAAGTTGGACACTGCTCACCTCGCCATGTCTCACCCTGACACATCCATGTACCAGTGTTCTCACTAATCATGGGGGATAATTCCGGGATAATCTAACAAAATCGTGGGTTTAACGGTTTAATGTTAAAACAGAGATTTGACCAAGCTGGCACAATTTCATGGAAATCAAAGAGTACCTCTCAAAGGTCAACTGTTCAATTCCGGCCCTGTGGATAGGGGCTATGAACCACCATCAATATCCTCAACCCTTGGGCGGGGGATACTTGGAGGATCACTTGGGGTACAAATAAGATCAAATAAATGGGATGATCCAAGTACTACATATAGATTTCTGCACAAAAAAACCAGCCATGTCCAGCTTGTCATCCGGAGCACTCAGCTTCCCAACATCCGTACCAGCAATCCACACCTGGCCATATCGGGCCCAGGGACTTCATGGCCAGCATGGGGAATCCCCGCCAAGTCACCGATCACCCCAAAAAGGTTTCAATACGAAAATCGGCCGGTGACTTGGACCGGGGGGGTATAGCCCTATGCCAAAACGGAAACCTCTGGCGATTTGGCGTTCTCCGATCTGGTTGATTCGGCTCGGAGCCTCACCTAGACCCGAGGATGAACAAGGAAAAAACACTGCTTCAACCATCCAAAATTCGTGATGTAAACTGTGCTCATGGTTCAAAACTCGGGTACACCAACAAACTCACGAAATTGGTCATTTTGGGAGATGTTTTAACATGTTTTGACCATTCATTTTTGGGAGGTGAATAATTTTGGTCTACACTTTGATCCCCATTGATTGTTGACAATTCTTCCCATGGCTGGTGAATCCCCTATTCTATTTCTCAAGTTGTTCCTTCTTCTGATGCGGATTTGCCTGACCATGAAAAGCTTGATATGCGTTGACTATTTCATTTAAACGGGAAAGTGATGATCAACCTGAATCAACCTTCAAAGAAATTCATTGGAAAAGTGATCAACCGTGCTCATGGTCACTGATCACTATCACTGAAATTCTATTTTCCCAGTGATTGTTGGCAAGTCGTCTCATTTATTGCGAGTAAATCATCAATCATCAAGTTTGACTCATGGTTGATCATCGCTTTCCCCCCCGACTCCGACATGACCAAATCCGGCCCAACACAAACAAAACGGGAACGGGCTGGTCCAGACCTGAAAGCTCACGTCGCCCAGCAGAACCAAGGCCTTCAGCGGAAGCGTTTCGGAAGCTGCGGTCGAGCCACCAATATTTGGGCAGACTGGGGAGGCCACGATATGTGGCGTGTTTTTTCAGGAAAATCATGCAAAATCGAGACAAGTCTCAAAGGCCACCTAGCAATGGCAGGAACCTGGAATCTCATAGGGGAATCGGGTTTCGATTTGAAAAGCGACATGCTGCTGTTGTTGCTGCTTATGGCAAAGATGAACTTGGATACACATCCGAGTAGCCTGAGGTTGAAAGATTCATCAGATTATCTTTTGAAAACATCTCGGAAGAATCTATTGATAAACACATGTCCTATAAACTGCTTCAACATATGTCCTACTAGTAGCAAGAAATCTCCATCTGCTTAGATGCAAGTCATCTACAACCGTGGGAATTCCGAGCCCGGCTGTCCACCCTGCACATCTCCGAAAATTCAGCAAATTGAATGCAGGGATTATTTAAATGTACCTAAATTTATCCAATGATAGTTCTGGAAATATCTCAGACATGGTGACATACTAGATTACGTATTTGGTTTGCCATTCTTGCCACAATGATACCATTCTCGATCGTACTATATAGTTCGTTCAACATGGCCCAAAACACTAGACAATCTTCCAAGTAGTTTCTGCAAATAGTGGATATATGGAGGTTTCCTAGAATGGAGGCATATAACCCCCAAATCATCCAAAATGATGTCATTTTAGCATTGAAACCAATGGTTTTTGGGGAGCCCCCATGTTAAGAAACCCCAGATACCTTCACCGCCTGCGCGTGAACACGTCATGCGCGCTCCGGCGCGCTGCTGCGCGAGAGAAGACCATACTCCTGGACGCGATGGCTGAAGCAAGCATTTTTTGATGAAGCTTTCCCAAGATTTCCCAAGAATTACATAATTATATCAATCATGAGAATTTTGTTAGGAAGAAATAATTCACCAAGTCTTGGTTCACAGGGATGCCCCCTACTTAGCTGAGGTGATTGAGAAGCCAGGAGAATTGCAATATATTGGAATATGATGAGAGCTCAGATCTCCAAATCGGCTATCAAAGTCATTTGGGTACCTTTCCGACCCAAGGCTGATCAATTTTTCGCAGCATAGCTTGGGGGTCGATAATTTTGATCCATATGTCCTTTTTAAGAAAAGCTAGCAGCTCAGGTCCTCTTTAGGGTCAGCGAACCATCTAAGACCATCTATCCAGTTCCTAAATATCTGGCTGTGTCCATTCCTGTTCCCTAAGTTTTGATGGCTATTTGGGGGAAAAAATAACCCATTTTCAGAGCAAAAACAATATCATTGCAAAGTGATTAATCAGCATAAATCACTATACATCCCTAACCAGTGGTTACCACGATGGTTTCAGACCTCAATCACAGCGGTACCACCTTCATTTTTTCAATCAGCTCTGCAACTTCAGTGTCTAAAAATGCCACAAAATCTCAGCATGTTTATATAGTATTATATAGTATGTGTGTGATCTTTAATGGGGGACATATGGGAAAAATTGGGAACATATGGGAAAAATTGGGAACATATGGGAAAAATTGGGAACATGTGGGAAATTGATGGTTAATACCCCGATGATGGGTATTAGAATGATTTATCAACACAACATAATGGGGAAAATGATGATCAAGAATCAAGAATCAAAATTTGACACTGTATCCGATCTGCAAAGAAAACCAAATGGAGCGGAACAACTTATTCTCACCTGACCAATCTTGCCACCGGCAAGGCATGAGCTCTAAATGTCGTTGGTGAATGGAACCATATAATGAGATAGCAATAGATAGCACTAAGACATTACCCAACCATTCAAATATCGATCAAAAAGTGTCCCGTTCCGACCAGACAAGACGACAAGGACACCGAAATTCATCCCCGATACCCCTGATTGTTTCCAAGTTGCCATCAAACAAGCCGGAGGGGGAAACCAGGGTCCTAAGCTTTCCTTTCAAGATCAAGTCTGGAAGAAAAAACATGGCCAATGACCCAATGCCAATTTCAGAAGCCTTACAAACGGTTAATCTCCTCCCCCGTTTACATTAAATGCCTCCATTCTATGGTCCCAAATATCTGATGTCATCCCCAGACCATGTTTTCTGGAGGATTTTCGGGTGAAGGAATGACTTGGTACAGTGGCTACAGTGGCTCACCAGTAAGTTTCAACCCGAGGACTAACTGGGTGGATCTGAAACCCGATTTTGATCAGGGAGCCTGCATAAATGAGGGACACCCTAAGCTGCGAAAATTAGTGTGTTTGAAAATGTTTTGTTCTGCTGTATACCAGCAATTTATGGAAACGTTCAAAGGGAAAATTGATGAAAATGGTGAACCATCGATGTTTAGCGATAAAAACCCGAATTTCCGATCCAACTGGCAATTTAAAAAATGGGCCTTCGGATTGAGAAAAACACCCACTTCAACTCCTGCGGAAAGGCTTTTTAAGACCGGAAAGCATGGCTATGGGATGGTACTTGGGGGCGCAAGCTAGATCTGAAAATGTATATATTCATGGGATTTTAAGCCCATAAGTTGGGATCTAACATGATATGACCTATGGTAAGTTCACCTGCAAGCCCCCCAGTCGCCCAGTCGCTCCTGTTCCCTTGGCACTGCTTGAGGTTCCTCGGTTTCGCTGGTGCTGGGCCATCCCCTTGAAGTTTCAGGCTTTCAAAGATGAGACCATAGAGCATTGTTTGTTTTTACATCTTTTTGGGATAGAAGTAGAAGGCAAAATTCATAGAAAAATCTGAACTTATCACTGGTTCTTCATATCCATCCGGAACCAAAACGATGCCCACATCTACATGTGAAACCTCCAATTTCAGGCTGCAATATCACCTGCAAACGATTCGCCCTGGGAATTTCTGCCGCTGCTTGGTGATCTGAACGCAGCTATGCGGAGCTAAAATCTGGACCATCTAATCATTAAAACCCAAAGTCAAGTGAACAAAATTGAAGACCAATGGTGTTAGTTTACCTCAATTTTCAGAAACACCCAGCGATTTTCCATGTTTGTTCATCAGCACTAAACACATGCAACAGAAGCCCTCCCTACGACTTGGATTTTGGTCGAGATATGTCCATTAGATTCCCCGGTCCTGGTGAATTAACCAGTCACTCCTTGAGAAATCCATAAGAAAAATGGTGGTTTTTCAACAAAAAAATGGGGAACAGAGATGTTTCCAGGTGGTCCAATTGAAGAACATCACCACCATGCGTTTGCTTTCAGAATCTACTCAGACTTGATAAGACACCAACACATCACAAAATAATTACTGTAAATGTTAAGAAAAAAAACAAAGAAACCACAAAATTTCAGGCGTGAAAAATGAGCAGAACGTCTGAACGTCTTTCAAATCACCCACTCAACCCAGGAACAGAGCGTGGAGCCCAGAGTTTGATGCGAGCATCCACCAGATCCTGCGAACGACGGGAGAAATGCCATGAAGGAACTGTTGGAAAATGGTGGTGGGAACACCAGCAGCATCACTTGAGGTTTATATCAGCAGCATTTGTTCATGGTTTTACCGGTTTGACCCATGACAAATTGTGGATGGTTCACAATTTGGACATTGGGAAATAAGTGGCAAAAAGTGTCGTTTTAAGCATCGAACATAGGGATCTCCAATCATCAAGACATGGTATGACTGACTCGATGGGATATCACGTGTAGACAACAACCACCATGGAGTTGACATCAAAGTCGGGAGTGGATGCCAATGGGGAAACCATCATCCCAGTAATGTGGGATTCACCCAATGCCATCTGCACCATCCCCCAGTCATCACCATTCTTCTGGGTGGAGACCATCCCGAAATGGTCGCTGTTTATGGCAGCCAGGGCTTACCACATTACATGACTTGATGGGGGTGATCATGCCTGCCGGGCTGAGAAACAATAACAGTGCGAGTCGATCTGCACGGACTAGACAACTATGAAGGGATGAATCTCCAGTGATAGCAGCTATCTTCATGTGAAAACCCTGCAGTGCCATGGAATCCCTGCGGAAGCTTTCAAAGCTTTCAGAAGGCAATCCCCAGCACTCCAAGCCACAAACCAAAATCACCAGGTTCAAACTACAGACAGAAACACCTCTGAGACCACCCCAGCAGACATGTGGCATTGGATCAATCCATCGAAAAAATGTTTCACTGCGAAACATGGCACTTCAATTTGAGCGTTTCTGGGTCTATTGCTCATAGTTTTGGATGACATCCGATTCTTATAATTGTTGATGATTCATAAAGTAGTACCCTCTGGTGAACTAACATAACTAACATAGCAATGGAAAATCACCATTTTTAATGGGAAAATCCACTATTTCTATGGCCATTTTCCATTGCTATGTTAGTTCACCAGTGGGTATCCCAATCATTCCCAATCAATCCGTAACATCCATAACATCCGTAACATCCGGTTGGCTGATGGTTCCTGCCTCCACAAAGACCTTGTAGATCCCAGCGAAGAGCCAAAGGCTGACCATGTAAGCCATAAACACCTCAGATGTTCACAGCGACCTGCCGATGTTGATTCATTTACCAACCATAGATATGGGAGATATGGGATTGTTAATGGAAAGATCTTTCGGAAGATTTACCAATACTCATTGGATCATTGGGAAATTTTAGGGGGATATAACTCAGATTTTCTGTTTTTTTCGTGATGTTTCACAATTCTTTCTATGGGATTGGTGGTTATCATCCCAAATAGGCCCGGTACCGTCATGGCTGAGGGTTCACCGTTTGCTGGCGCTGTCACCAGCATCACCCCACGTCACAAGGCTGCCATCTGCTAGAATTGCAGCAAAAGCATAGTGTGAGGCATGAATCTGCTGAACGCGCTTGAGCTGATCCCTGACCCTGGTGCTGTTGCCACCATTCCGTCGATCGCCCCACGTGATAACGCTGCCATCTGCTAGCAGTGCAGCAAAGGCGAATCTGTGGCATGAACCTGCTGGACATTTCTCAGCTGAACCCTGACTCTGGTGCTGTCGCCCCCAGTGAATGGATCGCCCCACGTCACAACACTGCCATCTGCTAGAATTGCAGCAAAAGCGGAGCGTGTGGCACAAATCTGCTGAACATTCTTGAGCTGATCCCTAACCATGGTGCTGTCGGCGCCGCCACCTAAACGCGGATTGCCCCATGTCACAACGCTGCCATCTGCTAGAACTGCAGCAAAAGCGTTGTGTGTCGCATGAATCTGCCGAACGTTCTTGAGCTGATCTCTGACACTGGCGCTGTCGCCCCCGTTGCATCGACTGCCCCACGTCACAACACTGCCATCTGCTAGAATTGCAGCCAAAGCGGAGTGTGTGTGGCACATATCTGCTGAACATTCTTGAGCTGATCCCTGACCATGGTGCTGTCGCCACCAAAGTCTGGATTGCCCCACGTCACGACGCTGCCATCTGCTAGAATTGCAGCAAAAGCGGAGTGTGTGGCACATATCTGCTGAACATTCTTGAGCTCATCCCTGACCATGGTGCTGTCGCCACCAAAGTCTGGATTGCCACACGTCTCAACGCTGCCATCTGCTAGAATTGCAGCAAAAGCGTCCCGTGTGGCATGAATCTTCCGAACATTCTCGAGCTGACCCCTGACTCTGCCATCGCTGATGCTGTCGTCCACAAGGACAGAACGGTTCCATGTGA
>Ga0126342_10014779_pt1:12500-13740 | contig 13740 bp, 14 predicted proteins | sample Cyp1metagenome_FD_92528 | JGI IMG/M metagenome (GOLD analysis project Ga0126342, IMG submission 92528) | Coral microbial communities from Lord Howe Island, Old Settlement Bay, Australia - Cyphastrea 1 metagenome | ecosystem: Host-associated > Invertebrates > Cnidaria > Coral ...
TAAATATAATAACTTGGTTTTATGATACACATATTATAATCTATAGTATTCTATAGTATTCTGGTGCTTCTAAACAAACAGACCATAGGTATGATACGCTTAAATAACATCTTCTAACTGGACCCCCATCCTGTACGGATCTAAGGTGATCCAAGTACTTTTCTCCTCAGCATTTGGGGCTAGGTGTGGTGAATGATCCATTCTTCATCTGCGAAGTATCACTTACTACCCCTTAGACCGTTCTAGGAGTAAGGCTTAATTCTTTGTAATATCGGGAAAGTGATTATTGTTAAATAATATATATATATGTATAATAATATATATTGCTAAATATTGGGAACCTTTTTATATTGGGAAATTTGGGTTCCAAAGATCGATCCAAAAAAGCACGGAATCCCAAGAATCTTGGAAGGTCCGATGGAACATCAGAGACAATTTCCCTTAACTTATTCGAATCACAATAACTGGGTAGTTTCACAAATATAATATACAATAATATAATATAATCTAATATAATATAATCTAATATAATATAGTATAATCTAATATACAATAGACAATAATAATCAATAATATACATATATATATGTTCCTCTTAGAGTCCAAAACTGATTTTCCTAGTAGCTATTAGGTCTCTAGCAACCGACGTTCCTCTTAGATTGTCAAAGCTTTGTGACTTCAACGGAGCAACATCAATCCGGATCATCATCCCATTTGGGAATCTCTCAGCATCATTTTCCCAGTGAACGTTACAAAATCAGGTTAATCTACTCAAAAAAAATCCACGGTACACTTTGGGAATTTGTAGTAGCAGTAGCACCAACTATCTTGGTAGGTTTTTTTTACTGTTCTGTATCTTTTTGGGGCTTGCAAACAAAGCAGAATAGATAACCCGATTTGGGACGAGTGAAACATCGCAACCATTTCTGGTCAAACGGGGGATAGCGATCTTGGTGGCTTTGGGTGTACATTGGGGAAAATGATGATCAAGTACATGGTAAGTGTTATCTAGATCTTGGATTGACCATTAATAACATCACTGTTGAATATTGACATACACCCTGTGGTCCAAAATCTGTAAAATTGACGAACACCTTACCCCTGGGTCTAGGGTGTGTGTTAATGATGATTTTGGAGTCGCGAAGCATGGAAACATTGCAAAAATTCATTAACATAAACCCTGTGGACCGTGACAACAAAATCCATGAATCAGTTGCAATTATCCAAACAGCTCTTAACA
>Ga0126342_10014780_pt1 | contig 13740 bp, 10 predicted proteins | sample Cyp1metagenome_FD_92528 | JGI IMG/M metagenome (GOLD analysis project Ga0126342, IMG submission 92528) | Coral microbial communities from Lord Howe Island, Old Settlement Bay, Australia - Cyphastrea 1 metagenome | ecosystem: Host-associated > Invertebrates > Cnidaria > Coral ...
AACACAGTGTTTCGCAACTTTCCTACCTTTTCGCGCATCTGCATCTTCTTTCTTCTGACTCTTTCTCTTCTCTGATCTTCTCTCTTCTAATCTTTCTCTTCTCTCTGCCTCTGCCCTGCTCTGTTTTTCATCTGTCCATATTGTCGGAAGTTTGACTTCTAAACTTCCTTCGGTTATATTTTGTTTCTATTCTGTTATATCATATTAAAGTTTAAAGTACACTATGATATTTTATATCTTATTATTATATTGTATTAGATTATATCATATTATGTCATATTTGATATATTAAACTATATTTTTTTGTATTATATTATGTTGTATAGTATAAGGCCAAAAATCATACGATTATATCTTTCATTGTACTGTATAGTCTCCAGGGATCATGCCAGATCCAAGTCTGAATATCATGTCCGCTCTCTGCATACAGTAATATATGTAATTATATATATATTTATGTATTATATACACGTATGCAGGCATGTACGTATGTATGAATGTACGTATGCACGCATGCTGCATGCATGTCTATGCGGCAAACTACTTGATGGGTGGGAGTTCTGCTGTCACTGTTGCGAAGATCACCGTGGGGCTTTTGCATATGCCTTATATATCCGTGTATCATCTTATATCAACTTACTAGAAGTTCCAATGAGCAAATTCAAGAACCTATGGATTGGTTCTACTGCTGGTTGCCTGGGATCAGAAGTTCATAGAATTCTCATAAAAATCATAAAATCAGCAGAATCATCTTGCCAATCCTCAGTTGTGATCACCTCCCAGGGTTTCCACTGATGCCACTACGCAGTTGAGCATCTGATGCTTTTGACACGCTGGGCAAAATGTAGAGCCCATGTCTCTGCTGGCAGCACCGCGCATGGTCGAAGACGTCGCTCCAGCACTCGGGGTTGCCAGCAACGCCGTGAACCCTGTCATAGGAAGAAAGCACCGACTTTGAACAAAGCTGCAATTTCAGCCCAAAATCAAAGGGCACCTCTCTCTCTCTGTCTCTCTCTCTCGCTCTCTTCATCAAATGGCATCTCGCCTTTGAATGTTCTCCCTGTCCGAATGAAATGCCCTATTCAAGTCCAAAGCGCTCAATGCAGTGTTTGGAGCCTAACTGGAGCTCCCATTGAACAATTTCAGCGCAGTTGTTGAACCAGTTGAACCAGTTGAACCTCACTCGGAACCCGGCCTGCGGTTGCAGCACTCCTGTTGATCCTCTACTTCTTCAAAGCAAGGCGGATCAAACAACGGCGCTGGTCCAAAGGCGTAGGACCAGCCCATCTGCAGCCGCGCGACGCTGCCCTGGCTTGAACCAACAAATCATGAAAGTTCATTGAGTCTCTCATTGGCCATCTATATGAATACCATTGAATACCTATGCTTGACCACTTCACCATTTGAATACCAACTGTCTATGCCTGTGTTGTATGAGTGTGACGCGGCTCGGATCGAAATTGCTTAAAATTGATCAGAACTTCATGACTTCATGGAATTCCTACAAAAGTAGCCTGGGAGCATGATACGATTTGCAAGCAAAATAATTCTGACATATTCCGACATGTTCAGACTCTGGTTCCAAAAGGTTTACCCAACCTGTAGGCACTATAGGGGCTCGGGAGGGCAGATCTATCGGCAGTGTCCGGCAGTGTCACAGGTCCCATGACAAAACTTGGACGTCAAAGCTCCAGATGCACTAGGCAAATATCTCCAATTGCCAGCCTACAAAGACATGCAGATCATGCAGAGATTTCAACCTCAAATTACAATTCTCGCTCATTCTCATCCATTCTCCAAAGCTCAGTCAAGATACGCTGGCTTCACTGAATTCTGCGCTATACCTCGGATGAAGCGGATGTCACCGCAATGGGATGTCGCATAACACCTGTTGACAGACTCTTGTTGAAGATCGGAGGATGACGATGACGGAGGTGACGGGACCAAAGTTGACCAGCCACCGAGGTTTCTTCTTGCCGCCACAGATATGGCACTATGGTTATCTTAGGTTCATCTTTTGCGGTAGGTTTTAGGAATATATAGGAATATGAACAGCCATCCATGCCATCCAAAACATTCAGAGTCGATGATATGCAGTGTCTGTTGATCAGCGCTAGCTTGCATACTCATAGAAACTTGGAGCAACAGCAACAGCAGTCAGAAACCCCTGCAGAAGTGCACCCCGAAAAAGACTCCCAAACAGAACAAACCACTTGCTGTAAAGACATACTCCCACTCAATTCCTTTGTGTCCCAAGCTTGCTTCTCTAGTTGGGCTATGGAGAACTTCCATGCCCGTTTCCCGCCTTTCCTCCATTTGCGAACTGGTCAAAACCCTGGTAGCCCAGTTGATTGTCAAACCTCCATGGGTTGACTTGCTGCACTCCCATTACCATCTCAAATCATCTCAAATCCCTATGAATCCCCTGATTTTGCTTGGTTCTGTACTTGAAACATAGTAAAACCTTAAACCGTCAAACCACATTACACCATCTTAAAACCGTCCATCTTCACTGGGCCAAAATATGTTTTTTTCATTTAGCCCGTCTATGTTCATCGGCTTAAATCCATTCAAGTATATTCAAGTCCCTACCTTTCTTCGGTTTTGATACAGCCCAACGACTTGAAGGAGAACTCCTCCTCCGTCCTGGGCATTGTACAGCGCCCATAGCGCGCCCGGCGGCTGTTCAAACACAGCACCGCGCCGGTGGCGCTGAAGCGGCGCACAGGGACCCGCCACCAGTGCAAAGCCGCCAGCAGCGACCACTCGGGACCTGGGTCTCAAAATCAGCTGGGGCACCAGCCACTGGCAATTTTAGCTGATATTAATTGATATTAATCACTGTTATGTTTGTATCCAGATAGTTACTGTATATAATGTTATATATGTAAGTTATGTATGCATAAAACTGACATGATATGGGCGACGGTCAATATCTGTCTCATGGCCCCAAATCATGATTTTTTGCAAAGCGCATGATCGGTTTCCAGTGTTTGTAGCGACAACAAGGTGATCGAAACATATCACTTTCTATCACAGTAAAGGAAGCAAAAACGAAGAGGGATGGAGGAAGAGAGGAACCCATAGTATTCGCATTGTTCTTGCTTACCTTGTCCTTCCCGCCAACATGGCGCGTATCTCAACAAATGGTGAACCAGTGAATCCCAATGAATGCCTACTAATGTCTACTATATAAAGCATCAAATCACCTGCACCATAAGAAAAGGATGAAAGTTTGAAAGCAAACATAAGCACATGCTAGCGCTTTGAGAAGAGTGTATTGTCGTTTTCCCAACCTCAGCTCAATGTCCCAAAAATAGAGACCTCTCGAATGCGCACTCTTCACTGCAATAATTGATGTTGGCTGTAGCTCATATAACCATAGTTTTTTACGGTTACCTCATGCTCAACCTATGATTACGAGGTAGTGAGGGAGCCCCAGTAATAGTGAATTGGGGGGACAGTTGAATTTGTTGAAGTTCGGAATTTGGCAAAATTTTACCTTTTTGCAGGTTGCGATGAGCAATTTAGTTGTGAGTCATGAACCTTGGAGACAAAGTGAGAATTTGGCCAAGAAGAGTGGACAAGAAGAAAAAATGATTGCGGATTAATCAATACCGAAAAACAAGGACCTTGGCTGATTTGTCCGCTATTGCTATCCTGCCAAAAATTATTAAGGTTCCAAGAGCTCGATTTCAGGAGGAAACATGATGTGGAACGCTCTCAAGAATGATAGGGTCTCTACAGAAGAGCATCAAATTCGACGCCCTGCTATTCCTGTTAGGCTATAGCTGGCTCATTGTTGTGGGATGCTCCATTTTGGTTTCCAGGTTTTCTGGTCCATGTTTCGAGGTTGTAAGGTACCCGGCCTCCAAAAAATTTTGGAGACAACTCCAGCTTTGGGGGGGCTGCCGCACGCATCATGGAATAAAGGCTGCCATTCAAAATCCCGGGCCATCGGTCGAAGTAGGCCTTGCCATAGCGTCTTGGCACCAGGGCAAAGCCTCACATGCTGCTGGGGATCGGATTGACATGGATCCTGGAGTGGTGTACTCTGTCATCACCTTGCTGGTGCGAAACCCTACAATTATCCGCAACATCACAAAAATCCGTAAAAATAATCGCAATAGAGGAAAAAATGGGGAAGAAAAAAAAACGCAAAACTTCTCCCCCGCAAGGAACGGTCATTGATGCCATCCCAATCTGACCCATCAGGGATCCACACAGCGGTTGGAAGGGAATCAAAGACCTCCAGTGAAGGTGGCGGTGCTAACCAGTGCCAGTCCAGCCGCGTCCAAATCCAATAGTCGAAGGAATGGCCCCGACGTTTCTCCTGCAGCCAGGGCAGCCAGGTTGCTAGCTAAACTCGCTTGCACCAGTTCAGAGCAGCTGAAGGCCCTCCAAAAAAATTGGCTTGGGGGTTGATGCTTTTGATCTGGAAATGGCTATTTTGATCAAGTGCAGGTTGGATCCGCCATGATTGCTGGAGGTGTATGCGCAACGACGTCATGCCGTCATCCATTGAACCTGATGATAGAAAGTGGCGGAACGCGTTCCCCTTGCCTTGACCCTGGCTGATGATTTGGAATGATTTGGAGTGGTACCCTCAACAAAAAATAGAAAATGGGGTCTGCAGTAGTAGGAAACAATATTATGAAACAACTCATGTTTCTTGAAACATGTTGAAAAGCGGTTCTGCTTGGCATCGCCCGCTGCGAGCAGCGCCTCTTCAATGAGGAGCTCATAACAATGCCACAAGTTTCGTAGGTGGAAAGCGTTGCGCCCTTCGAGGGTCCTTGGCACAGATCGGAGCTGTTATATATATATATATGATTATATATTGCTAGTTTTATTAGTTATTGAGCAGCGTTTGGGGCTTTGACACTGGATCATACCAACCAGAAATGAATCAAAGAAAGTTCTTGATGAAAATATATAGCGCGAGAATCAGCAAAGGTGCCAAGAAACTGCCAGGAATTTCTTTGTAGTCCTGGCATGAGATGAACAAGCTCGTCAGTGATTTCACCAATATTTTTGTGCGGTCAACTTAGCCCTCATCATGGGGTCACAGGGAAGGAGTCTAAAGGTCTTTGCTCGTTCTGGTGCCATCCCCCTGATGGATGCTGGACTGCGAAAGAACCTCATTCCACCCCTCAAGACAAATATCAGGAAATACAACGGAAATACAACGGAAACCTACACTTTTCGAGGGACCCAGAGACATCCCTATGTCAGGCTCTGACATCCTCCATGGGATGGATCAACTACGCAGAAATCGTCCTCCAAAATGGAGCCATTTTGGGCAAAGCGATGATAGTCGGACACCAAACTTTGTCGTCCCCGACCATCATAAGCGTGATAGACCTGCCAGAGTTTCCAGTCATGTCCCAGTGTCCGCAGCGGCAATGGCCTGATGGAAATCTCAACCAGCCGCAGAGGTGGCAGAGGTTGGTCCACAAAAATAATCCTCCTGTGGTTTTGAGCATTGCCCTTTCTTATGAGAGGCACTGTATGGTTGGATGTGCAATGCCATTTCATTTCCCTACCTTCAGGGCAGCTTATGCCACACATCGGTCTGCCACTCCCAACCCATCTAACTAATTTTAATTTCAGCCTATTTCATCCTACTTAACTGTAAGAAGGCGCACAAAACACGTGGCTACTCTTCGCCATTTTGGGATGCACCCAATCTGTCAACAAGGAAGTCCATAGCCAGTCTCAACAGCATTTCTTTCAGGCCAACGGCGCCTCTTTGACCCAGTGTGCATCAGCTGGATTCTCTTTGTTCATGTCATCTACCTTCTGCAAAGTGCAAAAAGGGTCAGTGTTTGTCACCGAAAAATGCTCGGGTGATCTCTCATCCAGCCTTGGGGAGACCCATTTTTTTTAAATCGCAAAGTGCCCCAGGTCCCAGTAGAAAATATGTCGGAAAAACATGGAAAAACTACTAAAAATAATCAGACATAATCTGAGATCAGCCAATCGATGATCACTTTCAGAAGGTTTGGAGCCTCCGCAATTATACTGTATATAAGAAAATTGCCCTAAGTTGAAACCTCTTCCCAAAAACCATTCCAAGCAGTCCGAAATGGAATGAGGATACAAGCCATGCTTGGCCAATCCCTCTACAATTTTTTCTCGGGATCAGAAAACAAAACGCGAATACATGACGTAATTTTCTCAGATAATTAATTCATTAACACACTTAATATTATCCAGCAACTCATCTATCTCGACAACCCTTTCCTCAAAGATCTTAATGCGGCAAACTCAATGCCATAAACCATCCCCAAATGAAAACCAGACCTTCTAACATAAAATTATAATAAATTATATACATATGAACCATTATTGGCCATAAGGTTTTTCCCATTATAGACTGTAGTTAACACATATAGGTTCTATCCCTTAACGCAAATTATGAACCATTCTTCACCATAGCTGTTTCCCAGTATACACTATAGATCACTATATTAGTTCACCTTCCACCTTTGGCTATTCACCACATTTATTATGTCTATTAATTATCTATGAACTTTTCTCACTATAAAATCTATAAACTCGCAGTTTTCCCATCACCGAAGGCACCCCTTTGAAGCTCAGCAGTAGGAAGACCTCGGCCTTCAACGCCTCCGCCGCCCGGCGCTGCTGCCGCCAGGTCTCGGCCGGCGGCAGCCGTGCCCCTGGGCCGGCCAGGCACATCGCGGCGGCGCCTCACCGGAGGTGTTTGGGCACCTTCCTCCAGAGACCCCAAGGAAGAATCAACATGAATTAACTCTGGGAGATCTCTGGAGTCAATTTATGTTCATTCATGTTGACCTTACTGGATCTGCATTGGACATCATTGGACATGGTGAAGAATCTATGTTGTTTCAAGCCCACATGTGAAGAATCTAGATTGACATGACCAGCAGGAAACGGAATTAACTCTGGATTTAATTCTTTTTGGAAAGGGGGAAATAAACGGAAAAGGCGCTCAACTTAATTCGAAAGAATTAAATCCAGAGTTAATTCTATCAGATGCAAGCCCCATGAAAGGCATCAACTCTGAAGTCAATTCTTGAGAACGAACGGTTAATGGGTACTCACTGTTGAAGAATCAATTCTCAAGTTAAGCATAATTGGCTCAGGTATTCACTCATTTGGCGACAGAAGGCACCACCAAAAATGCATGAAGATGCCAAACAACAAAACCTGGACCTAGAGGTCTGGAAGTCAGAAGATGCATCCAGCACATTGTCTTGCATCAGTATCATATGCATTCATTATTCCAGCATGCGGACAGCCACAAAGGCCTGAGATGGTCAAAGACTGGCCACTGCACGCATAGCCATGCCCAGTCTCAACATGCTGAATACCACTGAAGCTCTAAACCATATATATATAATATAGATCCAAAATGATCCAAATGCATCAATCAAAGGATTGATCTAGCTCTTGCCGTTCGCGTGATAACGACCCTCAGGATATGACAGGAGCCTTTGCTTGGCACAGCATTGGTGAAGAGGCCAAGGGCCAGGAACTTTGCCATGGAACATCCCGGGCCCAAAACTTGGCACCCATGGAGCGCCAAATTGTAGGGTGGGTCGGCCAAGAGCTGGGGTCTCAGTCTGACGTGGTAAACAGATGGTAGAACATGATAGGACTGACAACTGCGATTAATAGATACAGTGCAACAGCGGATCACTCGGTTTTTGTTTTGCCAGTTAAATCTGTGAAAGTCTCGTTCAGCGTCAAATGTGATACACCTTGATCCAAATAGATGCGACTGTTTTAGAGAACATCTGTGTCCCTGGAAGCTACAGCTGCAGGGGCTCACCCAAGGTCCACACGGGCTCAACCACGTGATCGGCCTATCCACCTGTAGTCGTGCCTCACTGAGGAAGTTCGGAAGGGACACCACTACTATCCCAACAACATCCTATTCATTGATATCGACTAACATCCATTATTTCACCACAAATGAACTGATTGCAAAGAGCGCTTTCAGAGGGGTTGCATTTTGGAGCCTCAAATCTTCAGGTTTGCTGGGTTTGACAGGCTGCGGGGCTCCCGTTTAAGAGTGGCAATATCCACTTGGAAACCCCTTTGAGAGGTGCTACGTTCAATTTATGGGGGCGAATGCCTTACCGTTGCCAAGCTACTTCCACATGGTCGTGGGTCAGATGACGTTGCCCATAGCACATGGCCGGTGCCACATGGCATCGGCACCCACTGGTGGTCTTGCCAAGGTGGCTGAGGGGCCCTAATGAAAATCACGGGCACTATAAATGTGCAGCCACTCAAATGACCTGCACCATATATCATCAATACAGTACATATCAAGAAAATTCGAGAAATTACGGTTCAGACTTTGTAGAGATAACTAATTTAACTAATTAGACAGATTTAGACAGTATATATAATAAGCGCTCTTATTGGACCTTTGTCTGTTGCGCCCTGGAAATCCCGCTAAGGTTCGTGCCGTTTCACGGCTTTCCAAAAATGTTGATGCACGAGAAGGCGAGACAGACACAGTGGCCAGTTGTATGGACTAAGCGCGACCAAAGGGGATCAACACAGTGGCCTTAGAGAAATTTCCCGTGGAGCAGCTTCCCTTGCTAGTTTGGATCAGCCGCAAGGATGGACATCACGAGATCGTTCATCACCTCGTCAAGCCAACCAATACAGCGTGAATATGGCACCTTTCCAACCTCCCCAGGTAAACCATGACCAGCCAGATGCCAGTGCCTCGCTTGGCAGGTTTTGAGCACTCACCTTTTCTGGAGCTCGATCGCAATGAGCTGATTCACTCATGTCCCAATTGGCTAAGTTCTAAAATTTACTTGGTGAATCTGGCAGCTCCCATGGTTGAGAGCGGCGGCGCCGGGCTGGGCTCATCAAAGTGCGCGCGCTTGTAAAACTAATCCGTAAAGCTGCTAATGCGAAAAAAGGGCTCAATCCGAAGAATCCGTAAACCGTTCTAATCCGTAACCCGTTCACAACCCCTGAAACCTATTGAAACCTTACCCTGTGAACCTGGTCGTTTGCGCTTCGTTTTTGCGTAGCACACGGGTTCCCATAACCCCTGAAGAGGTAAATGTGTGGAATTTCTAGCTTTTGGATGCTTTTGGGGGTTGTCGTTTGGCGAGCTATGAGGTAGCCTGTAGAAATTTGTTTTCCGCTTTACACGAGGCCAGATGTGGCAGCACCTTCAGCATAAGGAAATGCATCATCTGAGAGGAAGCAGCTGTTCGTCTGAAGCACGTGCAGGTGCCTCCTGTCCAGTCCTTGTATTTTCCACTTGGGACCTTGCAACCTACATCTAATAAAATGGTTAAGGGGTACACTGGGTTCCTCATTTATTTATTTCATTTGCGTCCAGAAGACCGGTAGACAGGTTCCCACAACCCCCGAAGAGCTAAATCTTGGGAATTTGCAACTTTGGGGGTTGTGGTTGGCAGCTGTGGTTAAGGGGGTACACTGGGTTCCTCATTCATTTATTTCATGTGCGTACAGAACACAGGTAGAAGGTTCCCACAATCCCCGGAGAGCTAAATCTTGGGAATTTGCAACTTTTGTGGGCTGTGGCTAGCAGCAGATACACTCAGTTGTTCTTTGACCCAGGCCGCAAAGGTGGCTACGCTGTTGCAACCCGGACTTGCAAGGCATTGCGCTCAAGACAGAGAGGGAAAACCAAAACACGGAGGAGTCAAAATGAGCTCTGATAGATCGCAAAAACGAATCCAAACACCACACTCACAAACGAAACCCAAGAAAAACTTCCTCAAATCAGCATGCCGGTCATCATCCTTTACAGGGGTTGTGGCTTTCAATCCGTAATCCGTCCAAACATGTCCAAACCACATAATCCGAAAATATGATAATTCGTAATCTGGCTAAGGATTAAGGATTACGTTTGTTGAGGCCTTGATGAGTTGCCTGTGCCTTGCTGCGCCATACCATCAACGGAGGGGGCTGCATGTGAAACGCTGCTTCTGAAGCAGCTCAGGCGGCAATTCGCAAGCGGAAAGCTGAAGAGTGATGCATCAAACAAAGCAACACTGGCATACCATTGTGGAAAGTTCTTTGTATCCTCACAACTGAAAGGTTACAATTCAAACAGACCCAGGCTGCTTTCTCAAGATGGCCGCAAGATGCCGTGACGACGTCAAAAATCCGTCGATTCAAGCTGCATCGGCCACTGCTGATGCAATTATCAAACTGAAGTGGCTTCTCTTGACCTGCTACCTACAGTAAAATCATGCTAAAATTCCAGGCTGTGCAGGCCCTCATGTCCTTACGTTGAGGATCTACACGTGTCCTAGGGTTCCCATGGCTCAAAAGAGATGATTATATCATCATATTAATCATTATTAATCCATATTAACCCCGAAAAATTGGGGTTTCAAATAGCAAGTGCCTCCATGCTGGGCTGCCAGTAGAGGTGCCGGATCCGGCACTCAGTCTGTGAAGAAGCCTCAGCTGCAATGGCCACGGGATCTTCATGGCTGACCTTGGATGGTTGATTTAGACAATAATTTAGCATGATTCAACAATATCAGATTCCCTCGGTTGAACTTAGAATCAGACCATCTTCACCTGTCATATCATGATCTCCAACCCATTTTCGGTGCGTTTAATGTTGCATCCCAGATACTGAATCCCTACCGATTCGATCGAGATGTTTTTTCCACCAGAAGCACGGGTGGACGCACGGACGGGGCGAACACCACTTTGGGTGCGGCCGTTGATCCTACGTTTCGACCGCGGCCGCGGCAGCTGCATTTTGCAGTACCTTTGGGACCCCCACACCTCATGAGCTGGGGTGTGAATGCGAAGATCCACATATGGCTGACCTTATTCATGTGCCCCTTGACAATGCTAGTGTGCACACTGTGTACACCTAAAGTGTCCTTGGAAATGGATGATGCGGAGAATGCAAGTACAGACTGACAATCCAGCAGGTAAAACAGCTTCAGGATCCCTGCAAGGAGCTGATTGTGGGAGCCATCCATCCCCTCGTCATCCCTCAGGCTCGGAAGTGCTGGATTGCATATCATCCAAAAGATCGGGATGGCATTCAAGAATGAGATCTGAAAGCACCAATCTTTAGGCCTGTCTGCCGCATCACCCCATGGTGCCACAGGGTCCCACGACACACAGATTTTGGTGGCGCTGCGTCTTGCAGCGCTGTTCAAAAAGATGATCTGCTACGGGACAAGGCCAAAAGATGCTTGATTCAAGGACTTATTGACTTGAAACAAATGGTACATCTATACAGTAACATGGCGAATTCTGTTGGGTTTCTTATCATTTCTTTTTAAACCAAAGTTTCACATCTCTCTCCTTAGCTTCGCCGGAAGTGTTTTTTCGCAGTTTCGCAGCTAGCTCCGGAATCCCATTTCTTCCTTCCAATTGCCAAGGCTGTCAATGACGTGCATCCTCAGCGGCCCAGAGGAGTTGGTCACTGGACTCCCGGTCGGTGGGCCTAATTGAAACCCCACTTAATCCCAGCATAACCCTATGGTACTATATATATATATATATACAGTAGTTACTATGGACACATGCATTATAGAATTTAATTATAATATTGAATTTATGCACATGCGTGTTTGTGTGTGTGTTTTCGCAAATGTGACAAATGTGTATGCACATGGAGGCATTGGTATGTGCACATATGTATATCATGTAAGCGTATAAAGCGTTTCCATAGACACCCGCATGCACATCAATTGATCTACTGTGTATAATCCAGCCGAAACCAATCTAATCTCCGTGGCTCTCTAGATCCATTCATCCATCAATCCATCCATCCATCCATCCACAGTATCTATGGTGGTTGGCTGCGCGGATCAAAACCAACACCTGCCAAGGCACAGCTTCATCTGCATGTTTTCGGGGAGCACTGCATGCCTCAGTTGAGGATCTTGATCCATTTCTGGGGATGGTCATGCAGGATACTGCGCATGCGGTTCTGTCCAACTTGTAGCTTTCAACTACGCTCATTAGGATGATGCCTACGATACGCCCACGCAGCACATGCAAGTTTTGGAGCTAAGGTCCCTAATCCTAGTATATTTCGGCTGTATTCAGGGTTGCCATCAAAACATCAACTATTTACCATCCACTTAACAACTCTCATCCTGTTGGAAAGTTTGTGATATTTATATATATATATATATATATTACATACATACGTACTAAATCCATCTAAACCCAGCAACCAGGGGCCCTGACCCTCCTAGAAAAAGGACCTCTCCCTACCTGCATCCCAAATAATTTCATATGCCGGGCGGCAAGTCGTGTCGCTCTGGCTTTTGCGACGCCAACTCCTCAGTCACGGCCAGGAAAGCCGTTTGGAAGTGAAGTGGATTGATATCCTCAACTGGGTATATATTATATAGTATATATATATATATCAACATTTTGTGATTGGGATTGAGTCAAACATCTACCACAAGACCAGGGTGCTGATTGGAGTCTCACTGACTTTCGGTTGGCTGAACAATTGGGATTTCAAGGTCGGAAGGGCACTTGGTTCGTCGCTTGTTGGTTACTCTCGGTGTCTGCGCATATACAGCCTCCCCGCCTCGCCTTGCAGATACATATGAGGCACCATTGAGTCCCTACTCTGTTGTTGCTGGTTTGCCATTTTTGCCGCTCCACTAGTTAGTGTATAACGCTGTAAACCCTTTGTTAAACCACTACCAATTTATCCAATTTTACCATTTGGATCAATTTAGATCGATTTGGGGGTATCATGCCCATATTGGCCTTGGTGGCCCAAAATCCCCATGGATGCTGCTAAGATGCAGAAAGGCGCTTTATTGGTATGGCACTCTATAACTAATTATTGGATGCTGCTGGTCAAAATTTGGGCAAGTGGATGGTACTTGATTATTTCCGTAACCACCAGACTTGGTTTTGGCTGCCGAACAATTGCCTCTGAATCCCTATGGTTGCTTCTCCGAGATCCACACTGGTTTCTCGTGTGTTATGTGAATTCACTTTGCCACGAAGCTGGCTTAATTCCGACTGAATTGGTGGTTGGTGGTTTTTTGCACCTTTGGATTTCCCTTACTATATTCAATGGCACAAATTACGATAATTACGATATCATGAATCATGAATCGCTGACTCCATGATTGTAATGATACATGGAACCCTCAAAAAAATAGAAACTTCATTGACTGTCGAAATTGCATATATCTATCTATCCATCCGTCCGTCCGTCCATCTTGGGGGACAATAATATATCCGTCTATCTTGTCCTATCTATAAAAATATCCATCTAAATATCACTAATGGCAATGGAAAACCCACTATACATCTATAAATGATCCATTTAGTTCGGGGATTTCCCAGCCAGCCACCTTTGATTAGTCGAGGGTAAATGTTCCGTCTATCTCGTTGCCTAGTTGCTCTGTTCTCTTGAATTAATAACCTTCAACTATTATAACAATGTTATAATCCCCATTGAAGATTCACAATGATAATCCCAATGGCTATAGTGATAACATATATTAGTGGGATAGCCACTGTTATAACATGTTATAACTATTATATTTCCAATAATGGATTCACAATGAGAATCCCAATGGTTGGGCTCCGCCAATGTTGATGACCTAAATGATCCCGATGCTATAATAGTTGATACTTAATATGTATATATATATATATACATATATATATATACATATGTATGTATATATATATATATACATATGTATATATAGGCTCGTCCCAGGTCCTGGA
>Ga0126342_10014781_pt1 | contig 13739 bp, 9 predicted proteins | sample Cyp1metagenome_FD_92528 | JGI IMG/M metagenome (GOLD analysis project Ga0126342, IMG submission 92528) | Coral microbial communities from Lord Howe Island, Old Settlement Bay, Australia - Cyphastrea 1 metagenome | ecosystem: Host-associated > Invertebrates > Cnidaria > Coral ...
AGATGAGAGGATGTGAAGATGAGATGTGAAGATGAGAGGATGTGAAGATGAGATGTGAAGATGAGAAGATGTTTGACAGACCCCCACTATTGGAAGAACCCTGCGCTCAGACGCTCTCGGGAAGAAATCAAAAAGAGCTTGAAAGGCCAACAAGATCCAGGATCAAGACCACACAAGGACCATAAGAACGGCCAAAACCCCAGAAGGTATGTGGATAAAAACGGAGCGGCACGTCTCCCAAGTCGACCTGGCACGACATCCCAAAAGAAAATGGATGAATTTTTCCGGGCTGGGGGGAGCCAAGAAAAAAGTAACAGAAGACCACACAAGGATCCTGGACCACTTCAAACTCATGGGAAAGCGACGGAATGGCACGTCACCCCAGTAGAGCTAATAGGTCTCTGGATGAGACATCCCTCAAAAGGGATTTTCAAAATGCCCCAGGTTTTCGAACCTCGGATCGGGCACGACCCCGTGCTGGCCATAGCAAGTCAGAGAGGCAATCAACGCATGTATTCAAACTGGATGAGCCAGTTCCCAAGTGGCTCAAACTATGGAGGGCGACTGGCCCAACTCCAACTGCGGTTTCGGATCCCATTGAGAATGTGGAGGTCTCCCGCATGGACACTTCAGATGATGAAGCATTGCGTGATGCAATGCCTGCTGTTCGAGCTCTACGACATGATCCCGGAGGAGCTCAGCTACCAAAAGACAAAAAGAAAGGCCAAGGCGAAAGTCAAGGCCAAGGCCAAAACGCAAACGACACCCACGCCCAGTCAGGACCCAACGGGCGCAAGTGGCTATGCATCTTCCGCTGACAGCGAAGTTGAAATGGACCCTGGCGTCCCATATGATCATGGGAGTCTGGTGCTTCCTAAAGCCCCACCGAAGGCATGGATTGCCAGGCAATTGGGTGCTCCACCACCTGCTCCAAAGAGCGCAACGGCATTATCTACGGGAACTGGTCAGGCAATTGGCCCCAAGGCAAAAGCCAAAGCTCGTGGACAAGATGCAATGATGCTGTGGTATGGCGCTGCGCCTGCAACAAAAGCACCACCTGAAGAACATGGTGATCCACAACGGGCTTTTGATCCTCCAGGTGCACCTTACCCTGTGCACCCGAGTTGGGCGCCAAATCTCGTGGCGAACTGGCCATGTCACTGCGGCCTCGAGGACCTCTCCGTGAAACGGATCTGCCTCTTTCTGTCGACACTGCGACTTCTTCGATGTCTGATGCAAGACGACTAGCAGCCATCGTGGTGCGGATACCTCTGAAGTTTTTCAATGTGATCCTCAAACTGACGTTTTACCAGTTCAGCACGTGCCCACTGAGCAGAGTGGAAGACCGGTGTTGCCTTGGGGAACTGCAACAAATGTTGCCAGTTCATGGCTTTTGCACTGGTGTAGGGAGCCTTGAGCCTACAGACCTCTCCACGTACCACCCCAGTACAGCTGCGCAGCCGGCGCAATTAGTAGTCTGAGAGATGATGGCTCAGCTACCAAGGGGGAGCGCATGTGGATTTTGAAAGGTCAAAGGAGTCAAAGGCATTTAGAAGGTTTCACACCAACTGGCATGGACATGCCTTACTGCAGTGACATGCTGCAGGCTCTTTTGCTCCAAGGAAAAAGCATCCCTGCTTGCTCCGCTTGCAATTTTTATGAACTCACACATAAAACATGTGTATACATATATATATATATATATATAATCGTGTGTGCATGTGTGCATTTACCTATCAAAATGCCTATTTTTCCATCTATCCATTTACATTCATTTGTATACATATCTGTTGAAACATGCACTGATTTGTTTGTCCAGCTGCACTTTTATCAATATGATATCTGGCTACAGTATCTACCAAACCATTCAATTCAATTCATGTAAGCAAAAGAATCGAGAATCATGCGGGGAAAGAACTAAAAGTTTATATATCCAAATTTGAATCCAAGTCCTCATGACAGGGCACACTCCATAGTTGAAGGCAATGTGAGCCTGCAAGACATCTGCACAGCAGCTACCAGAGGACAATATCTGAAGTGCGGGCAGCTATGGGCAGCTGACAGCATCGGATGCACTGAGTCTTGAGCAAAAAAGATGGCACAAAGGCTTGGATGCAGAGCTACGCCCAAAGGCATACCAAGAACCCCAGGCTTTCCAGAGCCTTGTCGCATCTTGTCGCACGTGTATTGCAATATTTGCAATGCTGCCCGTGACGTGGAGTTTTTTGGGAGCTTTGGACGATATTTTGGAAGTTGGTCCAAAAGTGTCCAGAAAGATACTGAAGGACTGTGGCCCCTGCCATCCTTACCCTCATCCTTACCGCCTTGGACGGTTTGCCATGGCTCGCCGGCAGAAAGCAGACTGTTCCGGATGGTTTCAAGTTTCAACGTGTTTCAACATGTTTCAACCAAATTCTTCCAAGATACTCTTGGGCTTTGGTCTGGGGACATTCGCCTCGGAAAAGACTGACTTTCAGCGGGGCTTTGTGACAGGTGACGAACAAATCAGGCCTGCAGGAATTTCAGCTCGCTGTCAGAGATGTAAAAACACCTTTCCGCAGGTTCCCAACCCTACATGATCTACCTGATAGAAGGCCGAATCACGTCACTCAGCAATTCTTCACAACTCCAATGTTGTTTCTCAGCTGAAAGCATCGGTGGTCGTGCCATTGCTTTTTTTTCCTTCTGCTGACCCTTCGGAGTCTGACCGAGCGTCAGGCTCGCAGCCTGACTGCGATTTTCCGGCCATGAAGCACAGCCAAAGTTCTCCCCCTGCCCCTAGTCCGACACGCGGACACCAGGGTTTGTCGTCTTCCTGCGACACCAATCCCCGCAGTCTTTCCGTATCCTCGTCCAACAACTCTGTGGCACCCACCTCGTCCAGGAGAAGGACTCCTGACCAATCAACACTTCTTGGCATAGGATTCCGCAGCTCTTGGACAAAGAGCCAAGCCAAATCTGGATCAACCACCACCATCTGCTCCACCAACGCCCATGCAATCCCTTTCAGTTTGTCTGCTACTCTAGGGCTGAGAAATTTGATGGCAAGTGCAAGAAGTTGTTTGGAAATATTTTGGACCAACGATGAGTCTCCAGACAGGAAAGCCAACACATCAAGGGCAGCACACTGCATCTTGAACTCGGAGCAACCTGGAGAGGCAGAGGCCTGGGTTACTGGGGTCGCACTCCTCAGCCGAAGCCAAAGGTTATCCCAGCAATCATCTATGAAGCGCCGTCGTATGAAGTCTCCAGAAAGTCTGGCAACATGTTTTAGTAAGATACACGCATCAGCCTGAGCGGCAGTTGGAACTTGTTGCGAAAAGGAAGGGACCAGTTGCTGCCAGATATCATGCACATGTGGCAGCAAATCCCTCACCTTTGTTGAAAGGACAGTGAGCCCATGCACGACAGCGACATGAGCCAAATGCCTGGACGTAGGAAACGAAGATTGCAAGTCGTGCCTGGCCCACATGACAATACTGGATGCAATCCGCCTTTGCATCGATTGAAGTTGCTCGGATCGCTCGGATCCCTCGGATCTATCTAAGTGGTCTTCCCCTGACTCAGTTTCCTTGTATGCGTCCTCGTCCAAGAAATGTCCAAGGTCGTCAAGAAGAAAACCATCACGACGTTGAGCAGATTTCCAAGTCTGCTGCCCTCCAGACAGAAATGCCGCCACAGCTGATGATTCCGACTGGTTACACTTGGCCCTTGGCTCCGGCAACTTGGTTCCCTGCTCAGACCGCTTTAGCCGGTTATGGCAAACTACCAATGCCAATCTTTGCACAATGCCAGCAAGACATCGTAGAATCCAGGCTGGCTTTCCAGAAGCCCCCTTTCCGGTGCTTCCTTTGCATTTTGCGAATGCTCCAGTCATTAGCGTATGCACCACATCTGCTAGAAACGGAATCATCTCCAAACCTGAGGGTGGAATCAGGAAGTTGCAGAAGTTGAATGTTTCACCCATCAAAGCACGGGGAGTGGTGAATAGCATGTTTTTCCTAGACAACCCCAAATCATGAGCAAGATATGATGACATCGCACTGAAGTCGAAGGTTGCTGCGAGTGCATGCAGCCAGTTTGGTCTGAGTTTAGCACTAGCATGCTGCACAACTGCATCGAGAAGAAGAGGAAGCTTTGCGTTCCGGCAGTCTTCCATGCTGTCGATCTCGGATATCTCAAAACGCAGCTGAAAGCAAATATCTCCCACCAAATAGTCCGCATACTCTTCCAAAAGTTTGCTGACCTCAAGTTTGCTGCACTTCTCAGCAGTAAATTTTGATGGAAAACCAAAAGTGAGACTTGACTGTTGTCTTTTATCATTGTAGAGATCATGTTTTTAGCCACGCCTCAGATCCTGGAGTCCTCTGGATCGAAGTCCTCTGGATGGATGCTTCAGCAACAAGGAGCCGGTAAAGCAGAACCAGCGTGCCTTGGCTGCCAGAATCAGCATGGACTGCTGTCATCTGCTTTCCGCAACACAAACCAATTACACCAAGGCACCGTGGCTTGCTATCGATATCGCAAAGGATCCTTACCCCAGGGACGTGCCGGTCATGACATGCTGCTGCTGCCGTTCTATGTCAGATACGGCTAGCTAGGCATGAAGTGATCCGGGCTACACAGTACCAGGAATCGTGTCGTGCAAAACCATCAATCTGACTGGAGGATTATTTCAAAGTACGATGGCAAATATAGCTTAGAATAACTGCAGCCTTCCGGCATGCAAACACTTTGCATGAACACGTTTGCTGGTCGCTTAGCAGCCCTAGCACTCCTAGGAACTTGTGGTCACTTGTGGTTACCCGAATGGTGACCCCGCGCTTGAAGCTTGCAAGAGCTTGACACACATAAAGATCATAAAGCAACCGGGCAGCTCGTCCCCAAATCTTCGAGGAGTGGCTTGAGGAGGTGCCTTACCTGAAGCTGCACAGCCACACAGCCACGCACACATTGAGCACATTGAATCTAACAGTCTGACAGTCTGGCATAGAATAAACATCGCCACTTGCAAACTCTTTCCAACTCTTGCCAACAGTCTGCCAACAGTGTCACAGAAAAAGGGGCTCAAGGGTTTCCTCAAGAGACAAAACCACCGTCAGCGCCACACTAGTTAGTCACTAGTTGCTTGCAAAAAGTTTTCTGCCTGGCCTGTCGATGCACCTGTCGTCCATCTTGACGTGCCAGTGCTTGCAGTGCCGAGGTCATCAGCTGATGCACAGCGAGAACATGCAGCCTTGTGATTGTCGGACGACCAGCAGTATTGTTGTACAAATGGGGGTTGGTCAGCTTTCATTCAGCTCAAACAGATCTACTGCTGACTTAGCAAAACAACAACGCTGCCGCCCGCACAAGCACTCACCACCACCACTGAATTGAATCGGAAGGGACTCCAAATCTGTGTGCAACTGCTGGGGGCAACCAAAAAGTTTGGAAAAATGTAGAGGAAAGAATCGAGAAAAAAAAGACTTTGTTTTCCTTTCTAGCTGCTTGTGTGCTTTCGATTTTCAATTTATGTTCCATTGGTTCACTTTGCATGTGGCTTATGCCACCTCTACTGTTTGCACCAAAGAAATAGAGCCCCAGTTTTGCATTCCTTAATTCCCCCTCTGTCTGTTTAGGATTCATATGGATACATATGGATACATATGGAAATCATATGGAAATCATATGGAAATCATATGGAAATCATATGGAAATCATATGGACATGTGTGTTTTCGGCGGGGATCTGTTCCACAAACACCGGCTCCCAAGATCTCCGGAGTGGAAAGTAAAAACTGCCTCACCCAGTCCTGTTGGCCTTACATGCGAACAAGCAACACCAATTCGTTGGTTGGGGCTGGAGGCATGGCCTCCCTGGCAGATATGGCAATATTTAAGCAATGGTTCACTAACCAAAGAGGAATCAGAGATTTGGCCGCATCACTTCGAACCAGAGGTCCGCGTTCAAGCTGTTCTGCACTCTGATCCAGAAAAGCTGCCAGGGCAACCATGGCCCCAGTACGTCGCTGCACTGCCAAGTCTTGCGTCTCTGTTTCGCTCGCAAACACATCGCCCCTATCCTGCCAGTCATTTGCCCCGGCTCCCAGTGGTCTATTGCTCTCCTCAAAAATGCTTGTGAAAAGCGTCTCAGCACCAATCACTCCTGACAGCCTCCCCAGCATTGACCGAACCCGGTTGGCAAGATCCTCTCTCCCGTCGGCCAAGTACAAAGCCCGAAGGATCCACATCTTGACCTGAACAGACTCCTTAGGAAGATCTGGAGTCACGTGCTCGAGATGCTCGCCTTCCGCGTCAAGATGGTGTGCGGAAGCATCCTCTCTGTCCAGACTTAGATATCTTTGCTCACTATCTCTCACATCATAGGGGAAAAGCTGCACAAACTTCTCCGCTCGACTCACTGCTGTGCCTGGCATTGACGCAAGACTTCGCTGGTCTTCGAGCAGTTGACGCAGTCCTCCGGCATTCACAGAACAAGCGCGTAGAATAGGCCCTCTCAACCTCTCAATACAGGAATTTGTCCAATGAAAGCCGCATCCAGAGACACCCTCCAAGAATTGAAGCAGCCCATCGAGGCGTGCCAAGCGTTTGGGGACAAAGGCTCCATCTGCAACCTGTCGATTTGGGTCTGGCACCAATTCCTGAAAAAGCTGGATGAGCCACTCTTCCAAACGAGACTGCACCAGTTGCGCCTGGCTTTGAAAAAGCATAGATTCCTGTAAAAAGGCACATGCGGCCGTCTTTGCTGGCATTTCATCCGAAAGGCTGGCAAACACATTCTCAAAGCAAGCTTCCAAGGCATCTTCCTTGAGAGTCTTGTTGCATCTTCTGACCGCGTTCATGCTGAGATCAAGAAAGGCTTGCCTCACTGATGCCTTTTCGGCCCACAACGTCGCAGTTGAATGCTCACCTCGTAGTATAGCGACTAGGACTTGTGATGTTCGTGAACTAGTCTCATCCAGCCAAATCTCATCTCGATTCAAGTCTGGGAGTCCTGGAAGCTGCGCAGCACCCTTGTTCGATGGCAGAGACTGAGCGGACCTCGTGGATCTATGGAGCGAAAATATCTGAGCCAGGCCTTCCGGAATAGAACTGGAAACGAGCTCAACAGCTGGGGGCGAGTTCAGCAAGTGATGATTGATCTCATCTGTTAGCACTGCTTGCAGCCAAGCACTGAAACAGCTGCAGCTGGCAACGACCATTCTGGAGCCAATTTGACCATGAGATCGTCTGAGGAGCACTTTTGCCAGGGCTGTGCAAACCCCTGGGTAGAAACTTGCCAAGGTATCAATGGACTCAACCTCTGCCAGCGTCTGAAGTACTTCAGCACTGAGCAGCTGCTCCTCACGAGATGCCTCTTCCGATAGCATCGATACCGCCAAATGAGCAATGAATCCAGTTTGCATTTTGGAGATATCACTTCCCCTTGCAGAGTGCATAGACCACTTTTCCAACAAAATCTTCAGAATGCGTAAGAGCTGAACAGCCACAACCTCTATACCGCCACTTCTTCCAGCTGAGAGAACTGTTTCAAGCAAGCCACACACTCGTTCGCACAAGAGGGGGAAAACATTTGCAACCCTTTTTGCTGGTAGAGCATCGGGCCCAACCCGCACTAGTAGCAGCTGAAGCAATGAACACACATCTTCCAGTAGACGCCATTGCGGGGGGCGTTCAGCCAAGCGAAATACCACTGGTGCCAGGACATGTTCAAACCTTGTCCCAAAATCTTTTGAAGCAACCAAGGTAGACAACAGCTCTCTGCATGCATCTCGTGCTTTGGAGTTGTCTGGATCGCAAAGCTCGATGCATGCTCGGGAGATGGCGCACATGTGGAAACACTGTATCTGCACATTCACGAAAGTGGCCTGTTCGTTTTGATGTCGAATTGGACTTTGTTGTAAAAAGATCACCAGCCCTGCTTGAGATGTGGATTGTGATTCATGTGATTCTGATATTCCAGCAAGTTTGAAAGTCTTGGAATAGCCGTGTCAGGATTAGGAGCAAGTCCCTCAAACAGGTTCAGGTGCAACAAAGCACATCAAGCCAATATTACGGTGTCAGCGCTTAGTATTACACCCCCGACTATGCAGGCAGATCCATTCACCATTCATCAGGTGGCATGGATAGATGGTGGCATGAATAGACAGATCAATCGAACTGACTGGAATTCAATTCTTGTGGGGGTCATCTGTTGCCTTCCCATTCACATGCACGCCAATTGAATCTTGACGCCTCACATTTGGCAGGCAGCTAGCCTTTAAACATAAAAGAAGTCATTGCAAAACCCTCTGTTTTGGAAAATCGCGGCCAAGGAATATAAAAGGCTATGAATGGACATGTCTGTGTGCTGTGACATGCGCGCTAGAGATTCATAGATCCAGAATTGAAAGCTCAGTTTGAACTCACACTTACATCCAGACTCTTTCAGAACCTCCATGGCCAGATTACCCCAGCCTGCTCGGCTCTTCCGCGGCTAGCACTTGCCACAGACCTACGAAGGCCAAACCTGGTGCGTCAATATCGAGCAACGCGCAGCAATTAGACATCAGCCTTGAAGAGACAGAGAACGAAGCTCAACTCGCATCCAAAAACGATCAAAAACGTATACTAAGTCAACATTATATATATATAAGATTATATAAGTAAACATTAAGCAAACTGGGGTGCGGCTGGAGTACTGCTGGAGTACTGCTGGGGTACTGCTGGAGTACTGTAAGGCTGAGACTGAAAAGCCCAATGGTCTGGTACCTCGCTGAACTGGAGCTGACTTGCTGCAACTTGCTGATTTCCCATCGACATATCTTGCCAATTCTTGCCAATTCTTTCCAACTCTTGCCATCCAGCAATCAATTTCAGACTGGCCACGTTAGCCGCCAGCCCACTGTACCAGCCAGGCTGTTAACCTCATCATCACACTATTCTGCAATCAATCCGTTCTGCCATAGGTTGCATTCCAAGTTTCCAACGACAGGAATCACGAACAAGGTGCCTGCGGCTCAGCAAGAAAATAAATCAAGATTCCTTTACCCGTTCATTCATTTTGAGTATGAGTATAAGAGTTGCTTCATGTCTAGTACCATCCCACTGTGCAGGTCGACCAATTTATCAACCTCCTCGCAACCAGACAAACTATGTTGTTTCCATCAAGTGATGTCGAAGCCGAAGCTCGGTCAAGAAGAAGAGGCCAAGAGCCATGCTTTGGGCTCTCTGTGACTAGTGCTGCTTTCGACACAAATCACCAGGCTCCAGTCTTTGCAAGAGCAGGGAAGAATGAATTGAATGAATCATGCTGGTGAGACGCGCATTAAAACTCAATAAATAAAATAATGCCTCTCGATCTTTGTCGTTCAGTTGGCCATCCGACATCATCCGACCATTTCTACTCCAGAAGCTCTGAGTCCACTGCCAGTTCCCTTTTAAGCTGCAAGAAGGTAGCCGATGTTCCACCACTTTTTCCATCAACATCAAACCTTCGTTCATGGGCCATTCGAGCAGCTTCCTCCTTGTAGTGCATGGCACGGTAAACTTCTGGAGGCATTGGCGCTGGTGGAAGCACGGCTTTACGATTGATCAATCTCTTTGCGACATCTGGAAATGGTGGCCGTGGTGGTGGTTCCTCCGGCGGCAGGACCCTTGTGCTGGGACCAATGTAACGCCGAGCAAACGCGATGAAAGCATCTCCTTCGTCCTCAGGAATTTCCTCTTTGACTTGGATATTTAGGACTTCGAGCACTGAAGCTGGTACAGGAGGTGGTGCAGAACGAACGTAAGCCATCGCCCTGTAATACATCCAGGTCTTCTCCCGACTTACTAAGAACTGCTTCAAAGCAGATTCCATGTGTTGCAGTAACTTTCGCAGCTTGACGACCTGCTGCAGGAGCTGTTCACACTGCAACTCCACAGTATCAGCTCGCAAGTGCAAACCTTCGCTCCAGATGGACAGAAGGATCCAGTCCTGGACTCGGCCAAGAATGACAAGAATGACTTCAGAATGACAGCAAAGTTCCTGTGAGGCCACATTTGCAGAATGCAACGATCAAAATGAACTCCTGTCCTTGTCTTCGACGTCATCCAGCCTGAACACTCGCAGAACACTCAAATGGAATACCAAGTGTCATCAGGGTCTGGAATGATACTAGTGTGATTTGCACAATGCTGTAGAAATATGCATGCGCTGCTAAGCCAAGCGACATACCCACCAGGCCGTTGACAAGGGCGTCAAAGCTGAGGGTGCCTGACACTTTCTTGTCGAAAAGTCGCAGCAGGCCTCTTGAAGGGCAGGGAGCGCAACACTTCTGAAATGACACAATGAACATCATACAACAGAATCCAGTTTGCTCGTGGAAGACACCCTCATGAAGTCTTTTGAAACATATGAATTTGACGAAGTCACTCTCAGCATCCATGACTGGAACTTCAAAGCTGTATAGGGTCTGGACGAACTCCTGGCACTCGAAAACAACAAGTCAAGAGAAGTCAAAAGCACAATACAGTGCAATTTAAAGCTGACACACATCAAAAATCTAGTGAGTGCTACCAGTGACAAAGTCAAAACTGCAACTAAGAATGAGACAATGAGGCACATTATTTCAGGACTGTGGCTCAGAAGTGGCACAACAGCGTTTGGCACAAGATTATTTGGGTTGCGTAATTGTGAGACATCCCCTACTCGCTGGGCTAAAAGTGCCACAATCCTACCAGGGTCTAAAAATGAGGCAAAATCCTGGAAATCAATACAAAAAAACCCTGAGGATTCTATGGGAAGCACTATGGGAAGCACATCAACAGCAGTCTGCCTTCTGCTTCAAAGCAGCATCAAGTTCATCAAAGTCAAGCTCACCATCTCCATCCTGCGCGGTGCCATCACAGGCTTCAACCCATCCAACCAACGCCAGAAAAGAACCAGCGGCCTCATCAATCATTCGGAGCAAAGTTCTCGCACGTCTTCCTGCATTCTGCCGATTTTCGCGCTCGACCTGCACACTGCTGTGAAAAAAAAACTCATGCAGGTGCAATTCATCGCTTCTCCTTTTCTATTTTTCTTTTCCCATGCGATGCTCGAGCCTCCTTGGTTGATGCCTCCAAAACCCTAGATGTCTCAATTGCATCCTGCGTTGGATCAAACCCTGCTCTGCTCAGTGTCAAAATTGCATCAAAAAGTCTTTCTCCGCAATCCGCCTGTCCTGAACTATGTTCGCAACTACCTGGACAGCAAATGAATGTTTTTTTTTTTAATGATTATATATATATATAATTATATATGTATATATCATCCATTCAGTGGGGAGCTTTAGGGTTTCGATTTTCGCGGCAAATAAAGAACCAACTCAAGACGGGACAGAACTAATTTTCACTCAACGCGCATTGCTCTCAAATCCTTCAAATCATTCAGGCAAGGCACACATACAATGAGACCAAAGGTCGTAACAAGCAGGAAAAGGCCCCAAAAAGCGACAGTCATTGGATACCTTGAAGCTCCAGGGTGGCAATGACCTAGTTCACTGCAACTAGTATGCCCATATGAACATACATACATGTTACATATACTCTGCACGTTTAAGTGCGCAGCGGTACAGATGTTTAAATAAGATTGGACAAGATATTTTCATGTCTGGCTTGCAGAGGCCAATACAGTTCTCCACGTGCGTTCTCAAAGATATTGCGTGCCATGCGACTCAAAAGCAATAGGTCGAGCTATGTTGTTTGCCCACTGCGCTGTGGTGACCACCTGGTCGAAAGTTTCCAGCATTTCAAAACCCCAAGAAAGAAACATAGACATATACGAGTATATAAAGTGTGTATATATATATATGTGTGTGTGTCATATCTCTCTCCATCGCCCTCTCCGAAAGTTGATTTATATGTATCTCGCTATTATTACACTTATCAAACTTACCAAAGGAAGTTTAGAAGTCAAAGATCTAACAATATAGACAGATGGAACAGCATAGGTGGGAAGAGTCAGAGAAGATAAAGGAAGAAGAAAGAAGATCAGAGAAGAGAAAGTGTCAGAAGAAGGAAGATGCAGCGGCATGAAAAGGTAGAAAAATCGCGAAACACTGTGTTTTTCCAATGTTTTGTGGCCCCGGAAAGTCGAAAAGTAGGCTCGCTAAAGCGGCAGGTGCGAGCCATCTGGGGAGATGAAAAATTAAAAATTGCACCCCGTTGTGGCGCGAAACACATTTCGAAGTCAAAAGTGTTAAAACGACCGGTCTCGGAAATGGTGGTTCCTTAGACCCCCCCTACCCTTCGTACCTGTTGGAATATTTTGGAAATAAAATGTTCCACCACAGTCGAAGCTTGTTCTGGAAATATATATTCTGCTGCTATGTTGTCCACGTATGGAATGATTTTCAGCAATTTTGCTTCCAAAAATATTCCAGCAACATGCGAACCTCATATTGGAAAATATTCTAAGTATGTGCTGACGGTATCTGGGCTGAACATGTTTTTTTCCGGTGATGTTTGGCACCATCTCCGTTCTGTCTATTTCAGTAGCGTGCTGGGACAAATGCATCGTTGGAACAAGTTGCAACATGGCAAATTTCAGGCGGCACCGGCGCAGGGCCGAACCGCGGCATCCTCCAAGCTATCCGTGAACTCTGAACTCTGAAAGACTCTGGCTGCGGACAGGAAAAAATGGTTGGTGCATTCTTTCCGGTAGCCTGGAACTGTTTCAGCTAGCGTCACTGTGAGGTTGCGCAAACCAAATTTCAAGCCCTTAGCATCCCTTAGTTAGCAAAGCCACGCTGTCATATCAGGTTGCCTTGATTTTGCAGGGCTCCGGTTAAAATATTGCAGCTTTCTTCCTACATACTACATGTCATTATAACAACGCCACTTCCACACAGAGTTGGTTATGCCAAAAAACAAGATGTAGCCCACGAACCCGAATGCAGTCACCTAAAAAGCTTTTGTGAAACAAGTTATTTGAAAAGTCTTGTACTTTTTCCCCCTGTTACCCTACCAGTGCACTTAGGCTGTGGAATGTGGAATGGGGTGGGATGCAAAGTGTGGAGCGTGAAGAAAGTGGAGTGTTGAGTGGGGAATGTAGTGTGTAGGGTGTGGAGTGTCGAGTGTAAAGTGCAAAGTGCGGGGTGGAAAGTGTGAAGTTTAGAGTGCAAAGTGCAAAGTGTAAAGTGCAAAGTGTGGAGTGTAAAGTGTGGAGTGCGGAGTGTAAAGTGTAAAGTGTACACTATGAGGTGTGGACTGTGAAGTGTGGAGTGTGAATGTAAAGTGCGAAGTGTGGGGTGTAGAGTGTGGAGTGTAAAGTCTAAAGTGTAAAGTGTGGAGTGTGAAGTGTGAAGTGTGGAGTGTGGAGTGTTGAGTGTAAAGTGTGGAGTGTGGAGTGTGGAGTGCGGAGTTTGAACTGTAGAGTGCACAGTGTGAAGTGCAAAGTGCGGAGTGTAAAGTGTGGAGTGCAGAGTGTGGAGTGAGGAGTGTAGAGTGTGGAGTGTAAAGTGTGGAGTGTAGAGTGTAAAGTGTGGAGCGCAAAGTATAAAGTGTGGAGTGTGAAGGGCGGAGTGTGGACTGTAAAGTGTAGAGTGTGGAGTGTAAAGTGTGGAGTGTAGTGTGGAGTGAGAGTGTAGGGTGTGGAGTGTAAAGTGTGGAGTGTAAAGTGTGAAGTGTAAAGTGTGGAGTGCGAAGTGCAAAGTGTATAGTGTGGACTGTGGACTGTGGACTGTGGAGTGTAAAATGTAAACTGTAAAGTGTAAAGGGTGGAGTGTGAGTGTG
>Ga0126342_10014782_pt1 | contig 13739 bp, 11 predicted proteins | sample Cyp1metagenome_FD_92528 | JGI IMG/M metagenome (GOLD analysis project Ga0126342, IMG submission 92528) | Coral microbial communities from Lord Howe Island, Old Settlement Bay, Australia - Cyphastrea 1 metagenome | ecosystem: Host-associated > Invertebrates > Cnidaria > Coral ...
GAAGAGAGAGAAGAGAGAGAAGAGAGAGAAGAGAGAGAAGAGAGAGAAGAGAGAGAAGAGAGAGAAGAGAGAGAAGAGAGAGAAGAGAGAGAAGAGAGAGAAGAGAGAGATGAGAGAGATGAGAGAGAAGAGAGAGAAGAGAGAGAAGAGAGCGAAGAGAGAGAAGAGAGAGAAGAGAGAGAAGAGAGAGAAGAGAGAGATGAGAGAGATGAGAGAGATGAGAGAGGAGAGACAAGAGAAGAGAAGAGAGAGATAGAGAGAAGATGTAAGATGTGAAGATGTAATGAAAACATATTATCTCAGCTTCTTTTTTTGGAAGAACCCTACGCTCAGGCGCTCTTGGGAAAAAATTGCTCTAACTGGACCGGCCTTTAATGATGATACATCGTCCATATAATTTCAAATCTGCTCAAATTTCAAGAACCCCGATCCATGAATAGATCCAATGCTAAACCATTGTGTCAATTGGGGGTATTTTTAGAATAGCGAGAGGGGATTGCTTGGGGGTGAATCCTCACCTGAGAAGTGGACAGGCCTAGGAAACGGAGGGATTGACAGCCAGGGGTACGAACAACGTCCCAACTATTTCCTGGTCGCTGTTGGTGATATCACCCCATATTTGAAACTCCGGGTTGGTATACACACAATCCCGACGTCTGCCGGGTTTGAGCAAACAGTTGCTCAATCAGCTGCCTCTGTTGTGTCGGGTTTAAAACGGTTATCCATAAATTGATTGTGGTCATACCCACTAGTCACTAGTCAGCTACCCATGTTCAAGAAGCCAAGTAACTTCTCTTAACTCAGTGTAACCCAAACATGGGATGCCCCGAGTTGGGTACCTCAAAGTCCGATGGTTTCTCTCTCCACTTTGCATAGCCAATCAAGAAGGTCTTTGGTCACAAGGGCTTGGAGAGAGTCAGCATCATTATATGCCATCATACCGTCCTGTAATTCAACGTAAAGTGCTAGAAATTCCCGTCGCTTCAAGATGGGGTTGACTGAAATTGGGTACTCTACTCCGTCTCGTGGATTGTCATCACTTTCGCTTCTCACATTGCCGTTCTATGGGAGAAAACCCATTTTCAGGCACACCCTTTTGTTGCTTCAAAATCCGAGCTGGTCAGATCCCAATTATTTCGCATTTCTAGGTAATTCCCCCATTTCTAGATGATTCATTCAATACAATGTCACTAGTGTCAACCCCGGATTGATGGACCCTAGGCGCTACTTGAGGGGGGACACCCCCTATGATTCAAAAAATGAAAAATATATCAAAAATTTGCACCTCCCATATTCAGCTGGTTTATAAAGCCCACTAAGTATAGACATATCTACCAAAGAGTTACATGAGTTCTAGAATGTTATACAGTAAGCCAACTTAGCATCTGCTAACTCTTGGATCTCAAGCCATCATCATTTTAATCCTGGGTTAACACCATGTCATCCTCCAAGTGCACCACGCTTTCTGCGTGGACCACGCCTGCAGGCCCCTTTCTGCTGAGACGTCACCTTTGGAAGCCTAGCACAGGTGGACATGCTGCAGAGAACGTACGGAAAAACGTGGGGGAACGTGCTGGACAGGCCCACAACAAAACCACAAACCCAGCCAAAATGGTCGTTGAAGGCTTGAAGGACCACATATGTGGCAATTGATTTCCAATCTGTAATGGATGTAAGCAGTTTGCAATGGTGTGAGCCACTTCCTAATTGCGATGCAAATGCAATTTTCCCTAGATCTTCCAAATGGATTTGGACATGGCTCCTTGTGTTTCCTCCATAAACATCAGGAGGATTCACTATTACATCACGACCAAAATTTGGTATGTGGTATGCGGTTGGTAATTGGATTCAAAGCCCATGTTGCTGGTGTATACAATTATATATATATATATATGTATACCTTACATGTATACATGCTGACTTACAACCCACTTCCGATTCATTTGTCCCAATGGAACAGAGAGGCGGCCGACCATACCCAGAAAGAAACAAATGGGGGAAGCCAGCCATCATGCTTCGGGATTTCAACCCCCCTATCAAACCCTATATGAATGAAGCTTAGTAACCCATATTGTTGGGGCACCTGGAGATTTCCATGAGTGGCGGTTTCTACCAACACTAGGAAGTTCATAGCAACCGATAACACAGAGGATTTCACCCCGAAACAGGGGTGCCTAACCAAGATAGAAATTGTATGGCATAACCCACGATAAAATGGGGAATGTAGCCACTTGACACACAGGGGGCATATGCTATCCACTAGAATCGGAGATTTAACCTCGCTCAACCCTGTGATTTTGACCAATCAAACATTGGAAACAACTAAGAACAGTTACATAATTGGTGTCTGGACAATTTGTCTGTTTCTTTGGCGCTTGAGGCACCCAGGCAATTAGATTGTAATTAACGAGTAAGCTACAGATATCATAGGTATATTAGCCAGCTGAATCAGGAATTCAAAACTCAATTGGAAGAATAACATCACTATCATCCAAGACATGAAACCAGGTGAAGTGCTCGAAGCATGAACACGTGACATCCTGCGACGTTTTGTCTCGCTCCCCAATTAGGAGTGTTAAATTTCAAACCCAACCCACGTTTCACCAAACAACAAACTGGACATTTGTCACAAAACATGTTCAGATGTTTGCTTCTCATTGCCTTGATTGGTCAGAAATAACAGTCCACCTGCGGACAACCTCCAACAAATTTTGAATTACACTCAACATACTGTGGATGGAAGAAATCCTGCATCACCTTGGATGGTTGAAACCCTATAAATAATAGGATAAACCACCTATCAACTGGTGCAGGATTTCTTCCATCCACAGTACGAGTAGTCCAATGATGGGTGCCACCAGATTCAAACGGAACCGCGCCAAACAGCGGTGCCGCTGTCGCCTCCACACAGACGAACGAGTCCAAATCAATGGGCGATCGCGTTTCACCTGGGTCCTGGCATGGAAAATCGTTGACAGTTCGGAAAATCATCCAAAAATGATATATCTCATCTATCTATAGATCGTATATGTATATGTATCTGTACGCGTATATGAGCATGTGTATCTGTATAAGTATATGTTTTTTCGTCAGCGATATGCATTTCTGCATTCGATTGGTTCATTGAATTCATTCAATTACTTTAATGAGTTTAATGAATTAAATCCCCATTTGTATACCACAACAAAGATCAACGTAACAACATCTTTCATCTGTCCACAGGACGTTATTACACCCACCCCCACCTGTATATTAGATGGCAAGACCTGTATATTAAATGGCAAGACTGAAGGTTCCTTGAAGCTCCGCGGGTTCCAAGCCTTGCCCCTATATGCATAATATGTATATGCATATGTATATGTGTGTGTACGTATATGTATGCGTTTGTCTTGTATAGACGTTTTTAGTGGATACAATGTATGTATATATATATATATACATGTTCTATTTGATCTAGATGGATGGTAGATCATCTAATGGTACATATTTATTCTTATTTGATCTAGATGGATGGTAGATCCTATAACGGTAGATCTTTAGATAGTGAAAATGGATTCATCTACTCATCTAATCTATCCATCTATCAATCTATCGATCTATAGACTGATGGATGCATGAATGCATGGATGTATGTATCTGATAGATACATACACTTTCCAAAAGCATATTAAAATATCTATGCATATATATATACACAGAGAAAGAGGGATTCAACACAAAATACCGTAGAGATGATCATATATGTATATATAGAAATAACATAATTCACCAACCTAAAATATCCAAAGCCCTAAGGTCCATGATGCGGTCCATGGTCCAGTTTTGATTCTAACCATCATCTATGGCACGATCCTGGTGAGCATCCCCATGTCCCCACCCTGTTTACCTGTCATACATCAGGAATCTCATGGACATCAAACTTATTTCAGGGTAACCCTGTCAACAGTACACTCCCCCACAGGTAGACGTTTGATAAGCAACATTCAGCAGGATTGATGTTTCTGTTTGGTTCCTTTTAAAATTATAGGATCCTTAGGGGTCCAAAAGACGACTCAAAGCGGGTTAACAACCCATGTAGTAAGCCTTATTAGAGGTTAACAACCCGCAATAGCACCTCATATCTTGGGCAAATGATGTCGAATTCCCAATCAGACAGATCTAAATACGCCTGTCCCCGCGAAAATGTGTGGTTTCAGCACCCCTTGCAAAAGTGATATGGCAGCGGCAAACGCTTCCTTTTTACTCAGGGCACTTGAGCCAAAAGTCCGGGCCGCGGATTGTTTAACCCTGGACCCTCGGGATGGCTTGACGATATGCCTACATGTCACAGTGCATGTACAAACTGTAGATTCCTTGAATTACATCTTTTGCTGTAACACTGTACCAGTAGTTAATTACATGCAACACACATACGAGGAAGGAGCCTAAGGCTTCACAGCCAAGGCATTGGTGGTGTTTCTACATGTCGGAAATTGGTGACACTAACCCTTCATGTGGTGATACATCTACTTAATCTACTTGGCACAATTGGTATATTTGCTTGAGTTTCTTCTTCTTCCCCTTAACATACCCTCTGGCAATTTAACGCAGCTATTGAAAATGACCATTAATAGTGGATTTTCCCATTAAAAATGGTGATTTTCCATAGCTATGTAACAAATAACCAGAGGGTATCCTCAAGGATCCCTTCACCATTCCCCATCGTCGCTCCGATCGCCCAAAAAACGCCCCGTCGATCCTCTGTAGCAGCGGCCCCCAAAAGGCGAATTTCCAGCAGCGCCGAGGTAGCCGATTTCACCTGGACATGTTGGATCATCTTCACCATTTAGTATCCATCTATGGGATTAGCATCAATAAATATTCTATATATATATATACATATATCATCTAGTATCAATATAATATGTATGTATGAAAAAATGTAAATATATATATATATGTATGTATGTATATATATGTATGTATGTATGTATGTATGTATGTATGTCAACTGGTCAAATACCGTTGATATTAGAAGGGTATAATGACAATAGTAATATTAATTGGTAATGAACCATTGATCTAATATCAAAAATCGTACTGATGGGACCATGTATCTAATATGATTGATAATATGGGTGTAGTAGAAATATGATAATAGCCATAATGGTATTCATTGATGTGCTGGATTATCATAATATCATGACTTGGTTGATATTTTGGACTTTGTAAAGAATGCTGGGATGAGAATAGTGGGATAATCATTGTCTATGATTGGTTTGATATGTGGGATTATCACAAAAGAAAAACACGGTTTCCCAACATTTATGTAGCGGTTTGTGAACTCCATGATACCAACAATATGTATGACATTTTACTTACTCTTATTCCAAAATAAGCGGTGTTTTGAAACGGTTGTTCGAGACCTGTTTGAGGGTTGCTATAGCTTATCTTTGGAGATTGATGGAAAAGTAATCTTTGAAGAGGCTCATACTGTAATTTCCAGTCCTCCCGCTTACCAGGTAGCTATACATGAGAAATACACACCTGTGTGCTGCAAATATATATATATATATAATTATTTATATATATATATATGTTATTATATATATATGTGAAAGAAAGACAAACAAAAGCATTGCAAAACTTCTAGATACTTGTAGTGAGGGTTTCGCACAACATGGTGATTTTCACACATGTCATGTATGAAAAATGCTGTGTTCACCGGACCCCCATGCAACATTAAGGGTTTCAGGATGATTTTCAGCTATCAACCAGGAAAATCACAAACAAAAACCAGGAATTCACCGGCAACAAACAGGCCAGCATGATGCGACTGATGACGCGACCAAACAAAACAGTGATCTTACAAAATCCTGCGAGAAAAATTGGTTGGCCCGCTGCAAAATGAATGGCCATTTATAGTTGGATAATACCAAACTAACATAGCTATTGAAAGCTAACCAGTAATTCCATTGAATTAACTTAGCTAGCATTTTCTGGTAATCTATAGCCCATGAAATCAATTGAAATCATTTGGAACGGTCTTGGAGAGACCCAGGGATCAACTTCTTTCATGGTGGATCTTTCGTCATCAACGATAGCACTGAAATAATTTGGACACAACCTACAAGTATCCATAATATATCCGCCAGCTGAGCTATGCAGTACACCCAACAAGTAAACGTTCACAAACCACGCCTGTTTTCACTTTGAAGGAGTTGTAAACAAGGCTAACGAGGGTGTGGTACTGGGCTTACACGGAATCATTGGGCAATCCGACAACGGTTTATGGCAAAGGTGTTGGTTGGCATTGAAAATCATTGAAGCACTGGCGGCTGAATGTGAGCCATATGTTTTTTTTCGTTTATCGGCGGGTACAACTTCAAGGAGCAACATATGTACCATGGTCAAACCATGGATCCTGGGGTATGATCATCCACCGACAGTAGGAATTCCTTTATCATGAATATCTCAACCCGGAAGACCATCCCCCCAGTTTGCAAAAAAAGCAAACTTTTGCAACAAACGGGTCTGTCTGAAAATGGGGTTGCCGTATACCGGTGTACCCATGAAATCGCCATTGAATGAAATGCGCAGACAAACCCAATTTTGTTAATGAACATCATGCCGATGATGACATATAATTTGTCTCATCTGACGAGAATGAAATTGGTTCAACTTGTTTTTACCCTGTTTTACATTGAACCTTTTAGGGAACCCTTACGTGTCGCTGAGTGACACTCACAATGGCCCGGTCATTCTCAGCCCCATTCAGCGCGCTGTTGGCCGGCTGGTAATCTCCGTGGACCAGAAAGACCTCTGTTGGTAGCGCTGATGCGGCTGGGGATTCCAAAATTGGGATCATCAAAACCACACCCAATTAAAATTACAAAAATCAAAAAGTTGTATGTCTCAGTTGGCCCTTAGGATTTGGAATCGTCTGCTTTGGGGATGGTCAGCAATTTAGGGAAACACCCTGAAATCTGGTTGATTTGCCCAAATGGGTAGGCTGAGTCAAATCCGGATGTGAGGCGTCACGTTTTGGACCAGCAGATCACTCAAGTTCAATTGCTGGAGGGAATGCGAATTTCCAGACTGGCCCGGAAATGCCCAGAACATACAATGCTTCTTCCTGGACCAACAGAGCCATTGGGAGAACACAGAGGTCCAGCATGCGCACTGCAGTGGTGTCACCAGGATTGAAGATCTCAATCCTGCTATGGGTGGCCATGTAGATCTTGCCAGCGTCTGTCACAAACCTTAGTGTGGTCAATCTCAGCCCCAAAACATCCCAACACGTGTGCAACTCTTGAGGTCAAATTTATTTCGCCCGGATCACGACCATTTCAAAGAATTTACTGGGCCAAAATGAAAGTGGTTCCGTCTTTAGTTGTACCTCAACTTCTGTTCTATGGCAAGCCAGGCAAAACTCGAAATTGATTCTTTTCTTGACACCCTCCGGTGCCATCAAACATGGCTAGCTGGGAAATCCTATAAAGGGATGTGTTAGTTTTAAAAAAAAAACATCTATAATCGAGTGATTTTCCTGCAAACTCTGTTTGAAACATGTTGAAACCAATTTTGGGCAAGGCAGAAGTAATTGCCCAAAGCAACAACCCATAAGGAACATTTCCTTGCCCCTGCCCGACAACGACTGGCTCGCTCTGGCCCGGATCGACACGCAGTATCAGGCGCTCCATGTACATCTCGGACGAATCGCTGTCCGAGTTCTCATCTTCTGTATGCCCGGCGATGTAGAGAACTTCCCCTCCTTGGAGTTGCTTCATTTTTGAGATCCTGCACAAATAAAAATGTTCACGTTAGATTCACCTTGTGAAAGATGTAAAAGAAAACACGCACAACCTGATGGACACGCTTGATTTCAGAGGGACTTGACCTTTGAAGACCAATAAGGACATTCCAAGCGTCGGGATGCGAAAATCTTATCTGGCACAAACCCAGGCGGGAAATTCACAGGGACAGGCACCAGATTGGATCCGCTCAATCGCGTCACACCATCCCAAGCGCTTGACATGTTGCCCCACAGCATGTAAAAAGCACCGTCTGGAGAGCAAGAACAATCATTGATCCACGATCCTCATAGATGGTTGAGGCCCGGAAAAGTAGCAGGCATCGGCCCGGTGAAAGACTATCTGGTGGATGGTTTCACCATCAAAGATCGGATGAACAATGAAAAATATGGAATACCAAAGCCCGCCAAAAGGTACCACAGGAAAAAAACACGCAGGCCACCAACAAGGAGCCGGCATCTGTTTCGACCACTGTTGTGGGTTGATCCTGTTCCAAAGTTTCATGAGAGTCATAGACCCAAAGCTCATACCTGAAGGAGGGAAACGCGTTCCGTCTCATAATCAAATAGACTTCCCCCTGAGGAGAGATGGCAACTCTCTCCACGGTGCCCACGTCCTTGGCAACCAAGCAATGCCCATGACTCGCACTTGGCTTCCACCGGGTCAGATCTCCACCTGCGATGTAGAAATGACCCTGGTGAGAACAGAAGCTCTTTGTTTGCATTGCTCTGTGTGGTCCTGGGCCTCAGTCACCGGATGGAAATAGATGTACAGTAAATCTAAAGTTTTAGAGGCTTACCCAACCCGGTAATCAAACATCAGACAGAATGGAAATCTCACATTCATAGATGGTTTTCCGATGAAAGCCCCATAAAAGATAGCAGGTTCAATTTCAAAATACAACTGATGGGCCGGCACCAGCGATGAAGTATGGATGTTACTGGTTTCATCTTCCATTTATGTGACATCCGGTTGCAGCTGGGGCCATCATTGTTCGGACCTCCTGCTCTTTGGGGTGACAGTTCAGAAAAGGATTTATTTTTGAAGCTGGAGGCAGCCCACAACAATATTTGATACAGTTTTATGCTTCAAAAATTGAGTCGTTGCAGATTGTTGCAGTGGGCTAGGAATTATTTTGAGCCCACCCACATTCTCCCTTCCAGGAAAACAAACAACACAAAACCTGAACCTGTCTGTGGTAAAGCATACAAAATATCCCCAGTGACCAACGAGTCGTAGGGGGTCATAGTGCATCCCGAAAGGGGACTTGTGGAAGTTGGACACCTTGAAATAATCACATCCCCCCACGGCAAATTTCCCCACGCGGCGCCAAGACTAACAGATCCAGCTTTGTTTTTCCCAAATATGCCAAGCAACTCCAATCTCCTGCAACCCAGATGCCCCAGGAATACCATCTTGAAAAGGACCCCAGCTCAGGTGACCAGTCTTCCAAGCATCGGCGATAAGGGCGGTGATCGTAGTTTCGCTGCAATAATTTCAAGGCTTCATCCGCTGAGGACTGGAGTTCGAAGCCATCTTGCCCCATGGACTGTGCGAACACGACCAATCGTTTCAGATTCTCGGTCCAGAGGGATCGGAAATCGATATTTTGCAACAATGTGCCAAAATGGGTCTTTCTGTCAGTGCCAGCCTTTATCCATATGAAGAGCCCCTGCAGCACAATCTCTTCTCGTGTCACCCACAAATCATTTCTCACCAAAATGCGGGCCACCTGTGGGGCACTGAGTTTGGTGAAGCCTATCATCGTCACACAGCTCTCAAAGTTGCGGGCAATCTCAGTTTCACATGCCTGTCTCAAATCTGTGTGACCCAAAGCGTGGATCTGCTGCAGTAGTTGCAATGCAATCGAAACATCCAGTGACGCTCGCAGTTCCTCGGCTGTTGGAACTCTAAACCTTTTGTATGTGTCGCAGTCAAAACATGGTCTACGGACTATGGTCATTCAACCGTAGTTAGGGGTACTTTAGATATACAGTACTATACAGATGGTGTGTGTGTGTGTATGTGTGTGTGTGTCCATGTCGGCTTGCATTGCAGAAGGAAGGCTGGCGCCAGCAAATGGACGAAATCTGGGCCGTCAGGACCGTCGAGCAGCTCCTGTTTGCTCTTTCGTGGTCCCAAAAATGGGGCCAAAAACCGGCCCCAAAAACGGGGCCGCAATATTGCTGGAAGAAGGAAAGGCTTCCAAAATGGCGGCCCCGTTTCTGGGACCAGGGTGTTGCATACACAGTCCGCCCCCTGCGTGCAGTGAGTAGCGGAGACTCCGGAACCTTTCGTTTGTTTTCCTGGCATTGGGCTTGACAAAGCCTCATCCAAGTTTCACAGTGTATATATATATGCTATATTATATAACCATATATGTTGATATCACTTTTTTTCAAGAAAATAACCCAGGTTTTTGGCTATGGCTTACTTGGTTCCATGTTCCGGCTGGTTTTTTTTTTAGATAATGTCAACCCCGGATTAATAAACCATGGTTTATTAATTAGGGGGGTACTCCTCCAATAGTCACAATATGATACTTAAATGCTACCCTCCCAATTAAACAGTCGTTTGGGGTTTATTAATCCAGGGTTGACATTAGTCTTCACCAAACCGAACATCAACGGAACATCAGAGAGTCCGATTCCACCTGTGCCACGAGCTCTTTCAAGTCATAGGCTTCCGCGAGCCGCAGCAGCTCCATCGCGACATCCACGGTGATATCAGCTGCTTCGCCGTAAAGAAGACAGAGAAAGGCACCAACCGCATCACCAGTGGCAGCGATTTCAATGGCTTCCTGCCAGGTCACCACGGAATACCCAGAAATTTATGACAATCCTACCAGCAAACTCTTGGGGTTGTCAAATATTGAGTATTGTTATGTTTATTATATGACATTATATGTTTATATGTGTTTCCGTGTTTTGTTGTGTCATGTTTTCGTCATGTTTTTGATATGTGGGTTCCAGGCTTGACAAACCAGTCTCAAACAGAAAGTGAATTAACGAATGACATGTTAAAATTACCACAAAAGCATGGCAACGAAACGACAAAAAAGACAACAAAGGTGACCGAAATGGTTGCAGGGAAGCAATTTTTGGGTAAGACCCCAACCCGTTAATCGTCCAGATTCGAAAATGAAACAGAAATGACAATAAATTGCCAATAAAAATCACAAACGACAAAAAAAAATGACCACAAAAAGGACCCAACAAAATGCCAAGTAATTCCTTGAAAAATGATGAGAACACGACAAAAAATGACAACGCAAATATAAAATGACACACCTGAATGGCAAGAACTTTACTCAGAAAATTGTAAACAAATGACAGATCTACTCCCTGGGAGTTATTCCCAGAAAAAATGACAACTTCTCCACCCCATCAACCCATCAGCCAGTGACACCAAGTTTCTCCCTGCTGTATTTGCTGCCCTTCACGGAAGGCTTGACCCAGCAGCGATTTCAAGCTATCACTGAAGGCCGATAAGAAGATGCGATGACAAGGATAGCTTTGACCATCACAACCTGCGTCGGCCCATCTTCAAGCTGAAAATGAAGAACTTGAATCCTAAGGTTCTATAATTATTCAGATTAGGATTCAAGATTGATAGTTTAGATTAGGTGGATGAAATATTAAAACTCAATTCTATATGGACTATATATAATCCTAAATTAGGTGGATGAAAAATCGAGTTTTAAGACGTTGCACAACATGCAGATGAATTGAGGAGTATCATAGGGATATCGCAAGGAGATAGTTGCAATATTTCGCAGGTGCCAAAGCCAAGCCACATCAAAAAAGAACTCATATGATGAAAATCTGTTGGTTATTACCAAAATGCATCGAAAATTCATCGAAAATCATCGAAAAACATGCTTTAAACAAATAATCAAAATCATCAATGAACTAAAAAAATCAGACTGCAACCAGAACCCAGCAACTCTGTAAGGTGACGTCACCTGAGGCAATCAGCACAAGTCTGCCTACCATCAGATTTGGGGGCTTCCATAACTGGGGGATCCCCGATAGCTGGATGGTTTGTAAAATCCGACAAGAAAATGAATGTTTTGGGGGGTAACCCCACGATTTAGGAAACCTCCATTTCCTGAATCTAAGATCGACTTTTCGTTCCCAACCGATGGATCTGTTACCAACAAGGTCAGCTTCATGGTTGCTACGAGTACAAAATATGGCGACCATCACCCATGTCCATTTCTTGTGGCTACCCTCTGGTAAACTAACGCAACTATGGAAAATCACAATTTTTAATGGGAAAATCCACTATAAATGGCCATTTTCAATAGCTATGTTAAATTACCAGAGGGTATCATTTCATGATCGGATCATGGAGCAACTCTGTTTTTTTCAATTTCTTCGGATCTTCGGAAATCAACAGCTGAGTTCTTCCATTTCTGTCTCAGTTCTTACATCCCCAGTGAAGCAACGTTTCCAGTGGCGCATTGCCAAGCCACATAGATACCCTTGCCGCCACATCTCTCGCATCCGTCCCTGTAAATCGGGGACATCCGCCGGCTCAATCTTCATGGCGGACGGGATCCCCAGAATCCCTTCACCACATGAGATTCGGTTCTTCGGGGTGCTCAAAAGCGGGTGGCTGATCATTAAATCATGTGACGTGTCGTATTATGTATCATTCATATTGATGCAAACGTATATCTATGGAATATTCCCAGTCGTATGTGGAAAGAATTTCGGATATATGTGGGCTGTACATGTATGACTTTTACATACTTTTACATTGCTTCTCTTCTGCTGTTCCAGTCATGTACCTTCACTCAGACTCGAGCCAGCCAAAAACAACGTCATTGAAATGGTGAAACAAATGGTGCTGCAAAATATGGAGACTTTATCATATATATATATACATATATATTTATATATATATATAACCAATGAATAATGGAATTGGATATAAACATGCTTGGTACCACATGCCAGTTGTGGCCATTGAACACAGGTCGAAGCCCTCCATCCAGCAAAGGTCCCGAACAAAAACGCTCGATTTGGCATAAATCTCCCGCCAACATCTCAAAACAACAACTGGTTGGTGGTATACCTACCCCTCTGAAAAATATGATAGTCAGTTGGGATGATTCTTTCCAATATATGGAAAAATAAAAAATGTTCCAAACCACCAAACAAACAAGCTTTAAAGTTGAAATGTGTCTAAATGCCAAACAGAAACATATGTTGGATATATCACAAACACCTTATTACAATGTGATAACCGAATGCCGTAAACCATCCTAATTTCACTCGAAAGGGTGGTATATCAACCTTTGGAAATTGCAGATCTAAGTGGAATTATTATTGGAGGATTTACCCTCTAGTACACATGCAAAAAGCCAGCTACGGAAATCCTTGGCTTTCGGAAATCATTTACGAATGGCAGAATTGTCCATATCTGTGATCATTTACTAGATATAAATGGATCTAAACCAGAAAAATATTTTATGAGATATTGTGTAGCATATTTTTGACGAAGGCCTGTGAAAATCGGGTGTTTGTGTTTTTGTCAAATGAAAGGTGGTCCTGTTTGAGTTGTTGTTGGCTTGTGTACATCGGGATGAAACCAAAAGTGTGTGCAATTCGATCATATCTATGTATACACAATCTATGTATATATATATACATATATATTTATAGAAGTTATACTAAGATGTGTATTAGTTGTTTACTTCCTATTCAATCCTAATGTTGAATACTTAAATCATCTTAAATCCCTATTAAATCCCCAGTAGTTGGGCTAAATCCTCTAATCCTCCCAATAAAAACATATGTGATAGTTGTAAAAACCATACAGGAAAGCGCGAAACTCATGCCTAAGTCACGCCTGTGTGCTGAAAATCTGCTTTCCCCCATCTAAATGCAATTTCCAGGAAGTCATGCCTATGTCATGCCCGCAACCCAAATCACCATC
>Ga0126342_10014783_pt1 | contig 13739 bp, 5 predicted proteins | sample Cyp1metagenome_FD_92528 | JGI IMG/M metagenome (GOLD analysis project Ga0126342, IMG submission 92528) | Coral microbial communities from Lord Howe Island, Old Settlement Bay, Australia - Cyphastrea 1 metagenome | ecosystem: Host-associated > Invertebrates > Cnidaria > Coral ...
CCCCAATGCATTTCTTAGGATTTAATGTTATGCCAAGAAGAATCCCATCCTTTCCAGATTCTTTTCATTCCTGGAATTCCCTGTCATCTATTGGATCAGGAATAACTTTCCTATCTTTTGGTCTCATGCTCACCCAGCTCGCCGGTGGCTCGCAGGAAAAAGGGATTCTATGGGGAGTATATATCATTCTTATTTTCTTTTTGTGGATTTCTATTGTCTTACACTTCTTATTAATGGTTGAGTTGGAAGAAGCCCACGACAGTCCGGAGAAAGCAGGATATGAGATTAGAAGACTTTTGAAAGGATTTGGTTTTCTAGTGAATTTTCTACATCTATAATATCATCCAAATCCTTTCCGTTTCACTCATTACATTATCATCACTTACCTCACCGGTTCTCTACGAGAGACAGAAACTATGATGAGAGAACCGGTTCCAGCGAGGTAAGTGATGACCAAAAAGAAATAATAATAATAATAATGTCTGAACGTGATCCGGTTCCCTTTCCCTTTCTTTTGTCTCGACGAGGGAACCGGATATGACATTATTATTATTATTTGTCCGAAGATGGGAACGGCAATCACCAGTTAATAAAGAAATGATAGAGAATAAGGATTTTAGGAAGTGATTGCCGTTCCCACCTTCCATCCTCCATTCCCCCAGCTCCGCTCCTCTTACGACCGCTCCGGTGGGTTAATGGATTATGGTGAGTGAGACGGTACGACGAGCGAACCCAGCCACGGACGGAAAGATAAAGAGGAAACTCATTCACATGGTCCCATCCTTTCCTCTCATGCCGGGCCTCCGTCGTGCCTTCTCCGTCCCGTCATTCATACAAGGAAGCGGTTAGCACAGTCCATCCAACCTTCCTTCCTCCTGTCTCACACGTGGTTCGACTGGAGTGGTGAGTGAGACACGAGGGAGCCACGACAGGAGGACCCACACCATTCAATCATCATCACTTTCATCATCTGTTGGTTGGGTCTGTCGCCCTTCTCTCCCTCACGGTTAAGGCTGGATTTCTGGATGTGGTGAACCTTCCTAGGCTGCTTCCTGAGGTTCCCTGAGCTGGGTGATAAGAATCCTTTATGAACTCCACCCCACCTTCCTCCTGTTCGCCCGCTGCGCGGCTCACTCTCGGAAGGGAATATGATAATAAATTTAAAGGATCCTTAGGAACCGTGTGAACTTCTCATTGAGTCAGGGATTTCTATGGGATAACCCTCGCTAGAGACCACCCGTACCGAAGGGGAGGAAGGTTGGTCCCATCCCATGAGAAGGATCCTTTATGTTGGGTTAACCTCTCCTTATCACATCCTCCGGCTGGGTTCACTGTCGCTCACCTCGCTGACTGTAAGGAGGTGGAACCGAGTGAAGGGAAGCAGGTGGAGACAGTGGGAGAACTTGGATTAAGAGAATTATAGTCTGAAGAACCTTCCTAACGAGGTGAGTGACCGATCGTAGAGAGGGAGGGAGCCGCCTGTTCCATGGGTTAACTTCTCATTGTGAACGGGACCGTAGGGACCGGACCAGGGAATGGTGTACCTTCATGAATGATCCGTGGGGTGTAGTGAACCGGCCTCGCGATCGACGCGGACCAAACCATAAGATAACTGATAATGGTTGACGAGAACCCCTCATTGAGAGAAGGAAGGTGGAAGCTGCTAAGGGACCATAAGATATAGGTTCTGTTTACTGGGATAAAAGTCTATGACATGGAAACGGTGGGGATCTGGCTGTTTTAATCTTCTATTATCAAATAATCCGTAGAAAGAAGGAAATTCACTCCAAAAAGAAAGAAGAATAATAATATTAATGAGTGAATTTCCTTCTTTCCTTCATTTACAGGATTTCTATTGACAAGAGCTGAAAGAAAATAGAAATCCTGACGACAATATGATAACTTCTATCTTCCGAGCCGTGCGAGGATGGGTTCGGTCCCTTCATATCTTACGAGGAAGCATAGTGAACATGAGTTACAGTTTTATAATTATTTCCGCAGCTAAGAAGGGACCGAACCACATGTAAGAATATTATATTTACATTTCCTTCTTTTTTATTGGTCATTTGGTAATCTTCTTCTTTATCATAGCTTGAGACGGAAGTAACTGGTCCGTAATGAGGAGAGAGATGAAGAAGATAATTAATAATATCCTCCATTCCTTCAGGTACTTCATTACGGCTAGAGGGATGAACCGTGGGGATTAGAAGGATATAACATTAGTATTATTTATTTTTGGTCATTCATTATTATTATTCTTCATATTGTTAATGGTATTTCATTCTTTACTTCTGTCGGTTCAAATAATAGTAACTGCAAATATAATTCTTTAAAGATTTCTTAGTGGGGAACTGGACGGATATGAATATAAATCTCTAATTCTGTAGTTTCCTTAGTGTTACCGAGGCCTCCGGCCGCTCCGTCCAGTTCCTGAAGGGAATAGAAATAAGAGAATTTAAACCTACAGAAGTAATTCCTATAATCCAAAACTATAAGATATAAATTCTGTATTTTATGAGTTTATTATCAGAATTTATATCTTTTGTAATTACCATTCACCATCAGAAGTTAATTCATATCTTTTGGCTTTCTTCGGATCTAATTGTTTTCTACTCTCCACTTTACTTCTGATGGTGATGTGTAAAGAGAATTAAAGCATGAGAACTGAGATGAAGAGAATTTAATCCCATGAAAATAGATCTTATGATTGGGAGGTACGACCAGAATTCTATTTTCATACATTACTTCTGCTGGAGGTGAACAGGAAATTGAGACCCTAAAGGCATGATTTACTCTTCATTCTTCTTTTTAATAATCTTGTCTCACCACTTATTATCAGTTAACACAAGTTGGAAGAAAATAAATAATAAGTGGTGAGAGTGAAGGGAAAAGTGAATCATAGTCTGTATCTTGGCCCAACCATTAACCACCAGTCTTTCAGCCTTTCCTCCGGCACTTGGTAATGACTGAAAACCAAGAATCTTCCGAGGTAACAGGGGATCTCACAGTTAGTCCCAAGAATAAGAAAGAAACTAAAAGCATAATATATTGGAAATGATAAGAAGGAAATAAAGAAGTTATCATCATATTCTTATAGCCCAGCGTAGCGGGCGGGTCTGGTGTCTCATGAAAGGAATAGAATTTTAGCATTTTATAATCATAAGTTGGGACCTTTCAGTCATAATCATTTCTATAGGTGAACTCTTGGCTTTGAGAAGTCCTGTAATCACTAGTTAACCACTTCCAAAGGATTTTTCAACATATAATCTGTATTTCTGGTGTTTCTAAGGATAATTTACGCTTCTTTTAGTCTCAGCCTCCGTTACGACCTCCGGCAGTTTTATCATCACAACATAAGAGGAAGGAAAGGAAGATATAAAAGTGAATCATTATTTGTATTTCCTTGTTAGGCTGAGAATCCAGAAGTTATGGAGGTGGACGATTAGAAGATTAGGAAGCGGCTCAGCCTATCAAGGATTATATATATATTTCCTTCTTTCCTGGAGCATATAAGAAATACCAATTATTAAAGGATTTTAGATTTTTATTAGGAATATATTTATCTTTCCAGTTTCCTTTAAGTTTAGTAAATAATTGTAATTTTCTTTCATATTCTCTCTTATCTTGTGAGCGTACCGAGCATGCGACAGAAAGATGGTGGATTTTACAGATAACCGTCTATTACAAAGAATTATTGACCATTAACTGCCAAGGAACAAATCATCCAAAAAGCATTCTATCTTTCATGGACATTTCTATTCTCTTCATATTAATTTACAGCTACAACCCAGATAATAAATTAGATGAAAATAATAAAGTAATTCTAACTCCAATAACAGCTATTTACTAATTGAGGAGAGAAAAGAATATTAAAATTGAGATTATGAAAGTAAATAGCTGTCATATCATAATTCTAATGTATAATAATTCTGTAATCATAAGTTTCCTGTAGGTAAGGAGGTCCGCCAGCATATAACTCTTCTTCATGAACGGTCTGATCGTATGCCACGCCCTCTGGGCTCAACGGATGGTAACTGAAAGAATATGAATCCTATAAATGAATTTCGCTAGCAAAAATATTATTAATGATTATAGGATTCATATGCCAGTTTCCTCCTCATTCAGTTACACCGTTCCAACCTAGGATTTGAGGAAATGATAGTCTAAAGGAAATTATTAAATTCAGCATATTATTATATATCCTACAGAACCCTTTTTCCTGGCGAGAGAGCAACCGAGCGAAAGGGTTCTGTTCTCATAGATGAAGGAAAGATAGAAATTCATATAATCATTGACTTCCAGCTGCATCCCCACGAGTGACCGTAAGGTGCCAAGATGAGAACCTGAGTGAATAAAGGACTCGGATGCAGCTTACGTGATTCCAACCTGTAGAAATGATTCGGACACGGTCTGGAAAGGAAGGTTGAAAGCATCCGAAGTTCCATCCAAGACTCCAGCTATCATATCTTTCCTGTCGGTTCAACCTGTAAGCTAAGGAAGTGAACATAATAAATTCATTCCTAGATTCCACATTTTATCCTTAGCAACAGTTGTGAGGAAGGAAATGACGAGGAACTGGAAGCTAAGGGATTATAAGAATATTATTATCTTTCCCAACTTTTGTATCTTTATTATTATCTTCTGTCCACTGCGTTCATCTGTTGTGACGACTCGGAGGAGGAACCCCGGTAGCTGAGGACTTTCTTGACTCGAATCCTTTCCACTGGGATCGGTTACCTTTAGGATCCACAACCCATAGACAAGTGATTTCCTCAGCAGAAGTAAATACAATGAAAACAGATAAAAGAAGCATATAATTAATTCTCATAAAAGAAGATGAAAGACATATAATATTAATAAGAATAGAAAAATAAGACATTAAAATACGATCTTCTTTTGTAGGTGGAAGATAATTCTCTGTTACGAGGGTAGAACGGATGCCACTAGAAATCCCATGTTCAAAGCTGTAAGACTAAAAGATAAGAAAGAAAGTCATAAAGGATTTGTAAGTTATCTTTAGGTGGAAGAGATCTCATATCCTCATATTATATTATTATATTTTTGAAATTAGATCCAAAGAGAAGTAAATTCAGAGAAATTAATAATAGCTGGAGTAAAAGTAAGAAGTATAAGATCTAATTTCTAAGAAGTGAAAAGGAAATTAATGATATGAAAATAATGAAGTTACACCATCCCAGCAGAAACAGTTCATGAATGGAAATCAATGGTGAAGCAGCTGATAAGACCTTAAGATACAGAAAATGATAAGAAAATAAGATCATAAAAATAGAAAATACATATTATATCTCCTGCAGAACTGGTTGAACCGACAATGGAGTGAGGCAAATAGTGAATCAAAAATTCTTTAATGATATGTTACCTCTTCCCTCAGCTCATCTTACTCACATCCAAAGAGCAGAAAGAAGAATAATATGAGAAATCTTTGAGATTAAAGCTGTAAATAAGATTCATATGATAACTTCCGGTCTGTCTCAATGACTTCTTCACTCCGGTAGATATGAAGGTTCACCATTTTCCCCAATCCATTATATTATTATCTGAAGAACCATGAAATCTATTATCCTATTCTTATCACATGCTGGAGTAAATGGATTTTAAGTTCTCATATTATTTACTCATTTTATTATTATCTTTACATATCCTGATTCACTATTTTATTCTCTCCAAAAGATAAGATACAAATAAGATAAAAGAGGATAATAAAAATATGAGAGTTTCTAAGGGTAAATAATCCCAACTAGAGAATGGAATGTAGGAAATCTTTTTGGTATCTTCTAATTCTTAATAGCACTTTACATTTCCTTTCATTACTGCCGGTCTGGTCTCATATTATTATCTTTATCACAACACAATCCACTAGAAATCTGTTAGCAGGAACCAGACCGGCCATAAAGGAAATGTAAAGATAATAAAATTCTAATAATATAATATCCTTTTTTCCAGCGGTTTCTCCATACAATTCTCTCCGCTGGGAAAAAGGGATTTCTATTCCTATTATTATTCATCATATTATTATCTGCTTTTATTAATTACAGGATTTCTATTTCTAGGATTTAATTCTCTTATCTTGGGTTTCTCTACATTTAAGAATATTGCATTTTTATATTATTTACAAATCCTTTAATGTCTTATCCTTCCGGTTCTTCCTGTCTCTATGTCTCGAAGCCTTCTGTCACCGGGTGTACTTGAATGAAGATTGAACCGGAAGGATTATGAGAACTTATTATTCTTACCCACATCCAATCCTTTAATTCTCTTTCACCTCTTTACCCACAACATAAAGCATAATATATTTGAGAGGTGAAAGAGATATGATAACTGAAAATATATTTCTTACTCACTTTATTCTTATCATTCCCATCGTCAGTGAGCCGCGCAGCGGGCGAACAGGATGGAGCCAGAAGGGAACCACATGACTTCCACTCCTTTCCATTGTGAGCCGGAGGCGAGCATGATGAGAATGTAATAATAAAGAAATTAACCCAATAAAGAAATTAAATCATATAATATATTTTTATGGGTTTCTCTGTTACACCAGTTCACCATGTGCTGCAGCGGTTAGCATCCTACATCCGTTGACCGTGTCCGAGCACAGTGAACAGGCTCCTTACCGCTTCGCTCACGGAAGATACAGATAATAGAATTTATGATGTGATCGGTTCCTTAGGCGGATTCTTCCTTCACTGTGATGTAGAGAGAATGACATGAAGAATCCTTTAATCTCATGCATTTCCTTTCTGTTGGCTTCTGCATGTCATGGTCACCCTGTATCCTCTCGCCTCGCCTACGGCTCAGCTTCTATGATTACAGGGGTTAGTTGGCTTCTTCCTGTCTCTATGATTGACAAGACCCTTAGGATTTGAGTCATTTACAGAGAGACAGCCGTTCAGAAATTAAGTCACCGATCCCAACCCTCAGACTAACCCCTGCTCACCCTGTTCCACCGAAGGACCCTTTCTGACCATGAGTTTCCTTCCTGATGGGCCGTCTTTCACCCAAAGCAACAGTTAATAAAGTGAACCTAAAATGAAGGAAATGTAAGTGTAAAGTGAATCCTCTCCTTACGGCTATGAGATTAGAAAACATATGATTGAAACACTATGAGAGAAGTAAGGAAATACATTATTGAAATTCTATCTATATCTTTTTTACTGGTGATGGAAGTGGTGTAGCTAGTGAATCCCAAGTTTCCTTCAAATAGAGATATAATGTGTGAGCCGAGAGAGACGAAGGGAATATGATAATGAAAGACTGTTACGCTGGGATAAAGCTGGAGCCACAGGATCCCTCGTGACGCATCCCGCTTACCTCGCGACAAGCGCTCAATCTGTATATTATTAGAGAGAGATGAGGGACGTCCAACAATCATTCCGTCCAGGATTCTCACCAAGCCTTACAGTCACTCGCGGCGGTCTCGATCGATCCCTTTGTTAGCCGCGAGTGGTCGTTACGCTACATCCTTCCGCTCCACTCGTTCCCTCGGTTCTCTGGGCTCACTCCTCCGTCACTCGCTCCCTCGTCCCTCAGTCACTCCGCTGCGCGGGGCGTAGTGAGAGGGAAGGAATGGAGTGAGGAACGATCGAGAGACGGACCGATCACGTAGCACAGGGAATAGGAATTATTATCTTACTTCTGTTTCCATGTCAGTCTGTTGGCCTCGATCGATCTCGGTTCCATTGTCTGTCGTCCCACCTTCCTCGAGTCACAGTCTCATCGTCAGGAGTGAGCGTAGCGAGCGGTGGGACTGTGATGACGAGGAAAGGAGATCACATCATTAATTCTCTATCACCTACAGAGAGAGGCCGCGCCCTTCGGCCGAACGGGGCGCTTCGCTTCCTTCACTACACACAACCCACAAAGAGAATAGAAATCTTAACTTTCCTTTATTTTAGGTTCCCTGTCGGTTCATGCTTCTAGTGGTTATCATCAGCGTCACTCACGTGGGTAACTGAGGACCCAACTTTACCAATAATTTCTCAATACAATTCTCTCTCATACAGGGAATCATTATCCTCTTTCCCCTTCTCCTCCGTATCCCGCTCACGTGCCGCTCGCGCTCACTACGGATTATTAGAAGAAAATAAGATAATGATTCCCTTTCCTCGGATTAAGGATATGATTAGAAAAAATTCTTGTAAATTAATATCATATCCTTAATAATGCTACAGATAAGATTGAAATTCTATTATTTCCTTATTTCCTTTCTCCTGGAGGTAAGTGATCACAATGAGAATAAAAATAATAGAATTTCTATCTTAATTGGGTTTCTATGGTAATTCTCTTATTTTAATTCTATTATTATTATTATCTTTCATTACTTACAGCTCAGGAAATGTGATGTTAAGATAAAGATGAAAATAGTAAATAAATATAATATAATCCCTTTTTCCTGCGAAGAGAAAAGAGACATGAAATCCTAAGGAAGGAACCGTACGGTCAGAAAGGAAACTTAAAGGCATTTCATAACCATTAATTATAGGCCAGGATTTTAACATATGATTCTCTGTAAATTAATTCTAGTCCAAATAATAAGATCTAATTCTCAAATCCTCAGTTATCACCAGTTGGAGGAGTTATCAGGCTGTTGGCATTCTTGAAAGGATTGTTGTCGGCTGATTCCTGGTCATCCCGTCGGGAGCCAACAGCCTATAAAGGAATTTCATATGCATTTCCTGGTTCACTTCATTCTCCATCCAATGCTTAGAGGTGAAGGCGTAAGCCGAGCCGGTTCAACAGGAGATACAGGAAGTGGACTATTTTCATTCACATGTTTTCTATTTCTAGGATTAAATGGAATGTATAAAGGAATTTCTGTCCCTAAAGGTGAATGAAAATAGAAAACATATCATTTACAGAAAGACCTTGTCCGTACACTCACCTCACTTCCGTTTCCCTCTCGTTCGGTTCATTAGGATAAAACTGGACTCTGAGGATTCTTTAGTCTCATTTATGGGCCGTTCCTTCCGTCACTCGATCACAGGGTTCACCGGTCCTAAGAATCCTCCATGTTAGACAGGTTGAGCCGTCCTTGCCACCACAATCCAATCATCCCAGTCGCGTCCCTTCGCTCCGCTCCTTCTATGATTGAGGGTGACAAGGACCCGAGGAACGAGGAGGACTGGAACCCGAGAGGAAGGAGCGATATGACATGCCTTTCATGGGTTGTGGACTTTCCTTTTCCCTGCGACGGTACGGAGCTGGAGGGAAAGAGATTTCATAATTCTTTTCTAATCTCATTCGCTTCCAGCTCATGCTAAAGGAAAATAAAAGATAGAAATTGTATGGCATATGAAATCTCTTTCCTTTCCTTTGGGCTCGTGTCACTCCGGTTCCCCTCACCTGGCTCCCTCCGGTCACCAAGGATGATTGAAACCTTCATGAACGATCCCCACTTCGGCTGAGCCTCAGAAGAGATTTCTATTCCTATAATTATTAATATTTTTTACTCGGAGAAATCTCTTATATCTTCCGCCGCTCAGCCTGGCTTCGCGCTAAGATTACATTATAAAACCATAAGATCTGATTGGCAGTAATTAATTCTCTATCTTTTGGTTCTCTTCTTACAATCAGATCTTATGTCCCTCCTTCGCCTCCGGCTCAGGATATTATATTATTACTTTCTTCATTTCAGTCTTTTATAATTATTTTCTTCAGTGGAAAAGGATATGAGTAGAAAATAATTATAAAATCCTACATTCCTTTCCTATCGTACGAGACGGCCGCGAGGCGCTCACGAGGAAAGAGACAGGGAAGTGAGCGCCCTTCTCACGACCGTCTCTGACGAGGAGGGATGAGCGGCCCCCACGGTGGACGGTTCACTTCACTCACCGTTTCCACCGTGTACCGACCCCCACCCGACCCCACAGGCTTCGCCCTTCCCACGGGTACCAAGGATGCCAACGGCCAGCTTCACTCAATCCCATTATCAATAGTCTTACGAATGGAACGACCGGAGGAAGTGACAAGAGGAAGACCAAGAGCATGAGACAAATGAATGAAACTTTATGGTCTTCCTTGGGCTAACCGTTTCTCATGTGGATCCAAGGCGATGACATCCTGGAAAGAAGAGCCGAAGGAGACACCACAATTAGCCCAAGGATTACATGAGATTAAAACTGTGAGACCATAAGGTTCCTCCAATCATTGTCCACCGGTCTCCGCTTCCATTTCCTTTCAGCTACGCCCGTTACCAATGATTAAAGGATTTGAGGAAGATGCCAGCTGTAAGACTTTTATTTTCTCATCTAGTTACAGGGGTCGACCGTTCATCACCTTCGGTCTCATCCACGGTCGGGGCTGAATCGCCCACCTCGCGACAAGCGCTCACGGAGTAGGTTGGAAGTAGTGAGTGAGTTGGAGGAGTTACACCGGTCCGTCTAATGATATGCCAAGATAAAACCAATGATTTCCAGAATTCTATTAACTGCAGCTGATGGTATGTGATGGAAGCCAGCGGCGACAGAACCCGAGAGAAGGGATCGTACAGGTTGGAAGAGTCTTACCGCTACATATGAAGGAGTTTAACCGGCAGAAATCTAGTCTATGAACCGCCTGTCTCTGTCCACTGCCGAGGGTCCTCCAGAACTGAATGAGATGGACACGGGTAAGGACTTCCTCAATCCAATGAGGGGGTGGACCGACAACCGAAGGGCGAAAGGGACACCTCACGACGGTAGAAATGTTGAGAAGTTAAAACTGATAAAATATATTTGTAAGTGTAGAAATCCCTGTTTCCATGGTGAGTCTGACCGCTCCGCTTCTACGATCAGACTGTAAGGGTAGAAAGAGATTAGAAAATAATTCCAATATAATATCATCCGATCTCTTTTCCTTGGGTTCTCATCACCTTCCCTCGCGGTCAGTCTTTATGATGAGAACTTGTGTATCGGATGAAAGAGAATAATAATAATGTCATTCCCTTTTTCCTGGGGTTTCAATCTTCTGTTCATCGTTCACTTCATTTCTTTCCGTTCACTGTAAGAGATTGAAACCCCTTCACGAGAGGAAAAAGGGATATGGAAGTTATTATATTTTTCACTTACATTTCTTACATTATCAATCTTCTGTTTTAATATATTTCATCATCACCAGTTATTAGAAGATTGATAATGATAATAGATTCTTATTAATAATCCAAGTGATAGGAAATGAAAGTCCAATAATAATGTGAAATCCTTTAATTCTCTTATTATTATTCTCTTTCATATGATTTCCTCTCACAAATGAAGGAAGAGAATAGAGGAAATCATTCCCCATAAAAGAGAATAATAATATGAATGAATTTCCTAAGCAAAGAGAATAAGAATATAGGAAATTCATTCTCTGTTTCTAGGTTTGGAGGTCCTCGTAGCGACCAGGCAAAAAGATTCTTGTAAATGATAAGGAGATTTCAACAGATTTAATGTCATGGAACTGGTCGTCCCTCGTAACCCAGAGCGAAGCGAAGGTGGAGAGGTAAGAGACGACCAGGAACCCCAGCTCATGGCGTAATTCACTCTCATTCTCATGTCATACCGGAAGGAGGGACGACTGACACCCACATCATCATATCTTTCATCACTTTCCTTATCTGGGTTTACAGTCTCATCTCATACCTTACAGCTTCATCAGATTGTTGGGCTAATGATTCCCTCCTCCATCGTGAGCTGAGTGAAGGTAGAACCGAGCGAAGGGAATCATTAGTCAACAGAAGTAAATTAAGCCTTAGATGAATGAAGAATGAATGGTATTTCCTGAGCTGAGAGGTCCTTGTCCGAGAGGCGAAGGAAACAGGGAAGTTGTCACTCATTCTTCATTCTATGTCATGGAAACGGGAAAGGATTATTAAAGTTATCAAATCCTCATCTTAATGGCAAGGAGCTGGAAGCGACTGGAATGGTTATCAGAGAATCCTATTCACGTAGCGGCATGCGTTTCACTCACCATTCTCTTCTCTCTGTACGGCCTGGTGTGGATGAGAATAAAGAGAATTCATAGAGACCAGGCCAGGCCGTGATGGTAAGAATTATATCCTCAAAGACCATTTCCTTGGGCTTTGTGGTGGGGAAGAAGATTAAGAAGGAAACTCATTCATTGTCACTTCCTCTCGCTGGACTTTCTTAATCTTCTTCCCTCTGTTCACCATGGTCGATCCTTCGGAGGATGTGGAGTGTAGAGAGTATAATGTCAACCGAAGGACCGTCCATGATTCACTTCTCTCAACACAATCAATATATGAAGAATTAAATGTGGAAACTGAAAGGAAAATAAGATATTAATTCTGTATTATTTAATTCTTCATATATTTTCTATTATCATTTACTTATCTTCTTGAGAATTTCTGGTTATCTTGTTAGCCGCTCTAGAATCCAAGGTTCACCCATTCCATTCAGTCTTCGAGGCCGCTCGCGTGCCGCTCACGAGAGAAGAAAATAAAGGAAATCATGTCCCTACAGCATTATTTTCATTTACATTTATTTTCTTATTGTGGTCGGTTCATCTCTCTAGGATCCTCAGCAGAAAGAACGGGACCTTGGACCAAAAGATGAACCGACATACAACATTCTTACAGCTGCAACCTCAGGAATTAAGAAATGATATTAATTATGAAAAATCTTTGCTAATATAATATCCATAAAATCCTTGACTGAACGATCTGGGTCTCAATGACTGTTACCACCTACCGAGGATTCTTAAAGGAAATATTATAACTTCCAAGTTCCGTAAGCTAGGATAAAGCCTTTAAAGTCACAGGTTGGACCATTATCACCACAGCCCAGATCATGTGATAAGCTGGAAGGGTCTGAAGAATCCTGTTGAGTCTAAAGGCATGTCATAAATTCTCTATTATCTGAGGTTCCTTCTGTGACAGGGAGTGTCTTCGAGCCAAGATTATATGGTGATAAGGGATGCTAAGAAGATTAACCCAGAAATGTCATATCCTTCATGTCAGACTGTTACACCGGTTGGAATGGAATGGACGGTCTAGGTTGGGAGGGGACGGAGGACCCACACAATCAGTTATCAAGTTGGGACCACATAACCCCACCTAAGAGACTAATGTTGGACGACCCTTGGCATTCACTAGTTACGACCGGTTGGGACTCTAAGCCAACAGATCCACTATTATCAGTTATCATTAGTCCGAGGAAGGTGCCGGAGGCCATGACGAGGGGCTGAGGGTAACTGTAAGATTAGAAAATAATTGAAACAGAGATAAAGGGTAATATACGCGCTCCAGCGCTCGTTCCGTAGAAGCAGCGAAGGAACCCCCTCGCATCGTTCACTTCATTCACTCTTTCTTCTGGGCCGTTCCTTTGGCCCACGGCGGTTGTGATGAAAGAAGAGAGACACAACCGCCAAGAGACAAATAATATTGATAATGTAATGAGGGAAGTGGTAACAGCCACGACCGTAGGGAGAGGATGGAGCCGCTTCCCTCTCACTGTCTCTCGGCTCTCCGTTCCAGTCCCTCGCGTGGCTCACTCCCTTCACTACGAGCCGCTCGAACAGAGAGAGAGCGGCACGGTACGGTCTGTAGAACCTGTATCTATAATAACAACAGACCAGGAAACAGAGTCCTAGTATGTATGATAACTGGTATAAGAACCTGTATGTCATGTCCCATCCTAGACACTGAGGAAAAGAGAATTATAATCACATACGCCCCGCGGCGAGCGCACCCGTCCGGAGAGGACCACGAGTGAAGCATGAGCGAAGTGAAGAAGGAAAGATTGATA
>Ga0126342_10014784_pt1 | contig 13738 bp, 16 predicted proteins | sample Cyp1metagenome_FD_92528 | JGI IMG/M metagenome (GOLD analysis project Ga0126342, IMG submission 92528) | Coral microbial communities from Lord Howe Island, Old Settlement Bay, Australia - Cyphastrea 1 metagenome | ecosystem: Host-associated > Invertebrates > Cnidaria > Coral ...
CGGAAAAAAGTGGACCGGGCGATGGTGAGCTGTGTTTCAGTCAGGTGTCCCAAGTCAAAACCAACGACTTTTGGAAAGTGGGAACTTTTCTCGCGACTTTGGTTGGTTCCCTGTTTTTTCACACAACTTCGTTTTCTAGGTAGGTCGATGATTTCCCCATTTAAATGCACATGGTGGATTTCCCGGGCATGTTCGGTTCCCGGAGGGTAAACCCAAGTTATACCTTCCGGTATTTTGGCAGTTGGCCATGGTAACAATGTAGATATAATGTTTACGAGGGAAATTATCCTGGCTGTATTTTGTTAACGTTCTACATTTGAAAGCTTTTGTTAATGTTCTACATTTTAAAGTTTAAAAAGCATGAGGACTTGTTTGAAGAGGGTGAGACACAGATATGGAGAGAGAGAGAGATGTTATATCAATATTTTGTTTTATTTTTTAGATACATATATATATTATATATATATATTTATTTTTATTTATTGATTTAAATTATATATAATAAAATGATTTTGTTTCTTCCGTTTGACTTACAGATTTTCCAGTGGGGGTGACTCAACAACCGCCGCAGGCCTATTTTGTGGACCTTCATGGATTTTATGGCTGCGCATGCACGTGAGGGTCAGTGGCTCCCTCTCTTTGACAAGTTTGTCTTGGGCTTGGTGTCGTGGCTGCTCTGCGCCACCAACATAAATGAATTCTTCCTTTTCTTGACCAGAAGGTATTGTCGAGCCTCCTGGGGCGGCCCTCTACCTGACTTCTTCCTGAAACTTGCTCTATTGCTGGTGCTCTGCTTAGCACTTTGGTTCCATCTTGGGATCTACCTTTTGATCTACGAAAGGGTTCAGAATCTGGTCGTTCGCCCGCTCGCCTTCGCCGGCTCCATGTTGCTAATCTACTTCATGGCCCGTGCCTTCAAACGTACCTTTGCAACAGGTGCCACAGGCGGTACAGGCGGCAAAGGCGCCCGTGTTGATGCAAGTGAGCAGTGCCCTACTGAGCCGCACGGAAGTTCAACATTCATCGGGCGCTCTCAGATGTGAGTAGTTCGTTTGACTTTGTCAGTTTGGAAGTTGGATGCTAACTGTGACAAATGTTGTTTGAACCGTGACGCATAGGAAGATTTTAGCCATCAAACAATGATTTTTTTCTCCAGCAGCCGGAGCGCGCTTATTTTGACTTCAAGCTGGGCTGGCTCAAATCGACGCATTTGCAAGTCCCTTGCCGAAGAGAATGCAAGAGTACGCTGGTGGGTTCAACACGGGTTTTCAAGCCATGTCCAACTTGAAGGTGATGAGTCATCTTTTATGAAGTCGGACCGGCTTAAGTTGAAACATATTGAACACGCAATAAGGGGACCCCCACGAACCGAGTACGCAGGTTGACGGTGTCCAAATGATGCTCGATTTTTTGTTTATACGGCATCAGTGATTCGAAATGTTTTCAGCTTAAAACCAGATCTATCAGTATCCGACATTGTTGGAATAGGTCGAAGGCACCAACAAACCGTGTTGGAACATGCACAGCGGTATAGCCATGTGACTTGCGTGTCCACCAGATATTTCCTGCCCTCACTGAAATGTGCCAGTTGCCAAAATGGAGCAATTTCAGCAGCCATTAATGTTCGGAAGCAGTTTGTAGAACATTATGTCTACCTATGTTTACGTTTTTGCCTTGTAGTTCCACCACAAGATCTTGAATTGAAGAGTGCGGGACCTTCCCCACATGACATAAACACACCCATCTACAGAAAGCTAGGTTTGGCATTGGATCTGTTTTAGTAATATTCTGCAGTAATTTTTGGGCCCATTTTGGAAGTTCCAATTAGTGGCATGGGGTTAATTCACGCCTTTCCCCTTGCATGTCGAGGTGCAAAGTCAGGGATCAAAGACATCCACTGTTTGGAGTGGTAGGTAGCTTCACGCTCAAATTAGCACTGGATTTGTTGAACAGTCAAGGTGTCATTCTACCAGCAATAGCCATGGTGCTTGTTGTGATTTCCAACAATCGCAATCACATGTATACAGGCCCAAGGATTCATACACACGGTACAATACTTTTGAGTCATATTGCCACAAGTCACTGGGATGCGATTCAGCCTCTGTACGACCAAACTCTTGATTCAAATGGATGGCTTGTAGTTTAACGAAAGTTTGTGTTCATATCTCATTTCCCAGGCTGTAGGGCCAAACCACTGGAAGCAAGCCTTCGCAACGATATCTCATGCCCCATGCTTGGGCGTGAGAATTAAAAGGGTAGCTGGTTTAACATACACAAGTAGCTTGCGCGGAATGAGATTTGTTGGCCGGACCCCAACAGTCCAAACTTGTCTTCACCACGTGGTGAGTTCGTTTGGTTTAACCGTTTAGCCAGCTAGTTATCTTACGTTTTCCTCTTTCATGCTTGGAGATGCTCGAAGACTTGTGGCTCTTCACCTACCTATCCTTTGATTAGAATCACAAACCGCTTTGTGTATCCGGATAGGAACCCGGCCACAGTTGGGCGGCCAGGAACACAGCATTATCCCGCGGCAGCCAAAGCAGCGAGTACCCTCGGCAGGGAGGCGTCGGTTGGCTGGCCATATTGACCCCAAAAGGTAACCCTAATTGTTGGATATACCCTGGAAGTCCAAAAAGTATATCACTATGTGGTTGTTACCACCATTTGATGGTAACAACCTCTTCCCTCAACTTAAGCTTTTCTGATTCACGCACGTCCCAGGGCGTCTCTCATGTTAGGGAAATTCTACTTTTCCTATCAGAACTGCTTTTCTGCCCCCCTTATCGTCAATTCTGTTATCGCACCTTTTTTGTGGTATTTTGTGTTTTTTTGCCATCCACATCCAGTGTTTGTTTGAGCACTGTCCCATAGCGCAAGGAAACTCAAATCCCAGATGAGTTTCACGGTGGCCATACATGCAGTCTCTCACCAAAAGTTTCCTCGGTGGCTGAAAGGTAATCAGCATGTAACCCTACATCAATCTATGTACAAATATCATTAAACCACCACTATACACCCTTGCTCGTTAATATCCCAATTATATCCCCATGAAATGGTTTGTCAAACAAATTTTGCCATGGTTAATACAACGGCTTTATTTTCAACCAATTTTTGCTGCTTCCCACCCCAACTCTCGCGAAATACCCGAATTAAATCAAGATTTTCACGGATCAATCACAAAATAAGTATAGGCTCAACTGACACCTTCAGCCTTCAACTGATCCATACAAATACGTTTCGTTAATTTGCTGGTCCTTGTTTGGGCTTCCATGGATGCTTCTAGGGGCCGAGGTATAGGCAACGCTGATATCATCAACACGAAATTGGTTGAACATGAACATATAGCCAAAAACTACGGTTGAACAACAAAGTAGATGTTAGGTGATTCCAACACAATCTCATTGATGGGTTTACTCCATCGATTTGAAAGGTACTCGCCTTCAGGATGGTACAATGTATTGCAATGTATTCATAAAGGAGTGGTATTTGGATGTTTTTGGTGCGTTATACACACAACAGTGATTTGCTGATTTCTGAGTTAGCCTTGGTCTGGGAAGTTAGTGGTTTGATTCATGTCATACATGCGAAAACAGGTTCACCAGGAATAAGGTTGTACCGGGAGCCTCCCGTCAGCCATGCATGCACACATGTGAATTTTCATGATAGGCAGTAAAGCCGAAATATGAATGGGTAAGGCATGTTAATATCAAAATAACTGTGTACATATATTTTTTCTGAGTTTGTGTTTCGGATTTATGTTTAAAGAATGGTTTAGTTTTACGTGTAAATGTGTGTGTGCAGTTTGTGCATTATGTAGTGTTTGTATTCATGTAATGTAATGTAATGTAATGTAATGTAACGCAATGTAAGTAATAGACTTGGATGAAAGGAATAGAATGGAACGGAAGGAAATGGAGGGGAATGCATGGAATGGAAGGGAAGGAATGTATTCATGTCATGTCATGTGAGTTTTGTAATGCAATGTCATTGTCGCAATGTAATGTAATGCAATGTAATGTAACGCAATGTAATGTAATGTAATGTTATGGTATGGAGCTGTTTGGTATGGTATGGTATGTTATGGTACAGTATGTTCTGGTAGTGTATGTAATGTAACGTAATGTAATGTAATGTGCTGTGTTGTGCTGTACTGTACCGTGAGGCAATGTAACGACAGGTAATGTAGCGTAATGTATCTTAATGTAATGTAATGTAGTGTAGTGTATACTGTATACTGTGTACTGCTTACTGTTGACTGATATTGTATACTGCAAATGTAAAATCTAATGTAGGGTAGCGTAGCGTAATGTAATGTAATGCAATGCAATGCATGCACGGATGGATGGATGTGTGCTCCAATGTTTTCATTTTTAAAGGTAAGTGTGTGTGTATATATATATACATATATACAAATATATGTATACATATACAATATATATATATATATTTATATATATGTGTTTATTTATTTATATTTAAGTTTAAATTACGTTAATATGAGCACACACACACATATACATCCCGGCGGATCTTCCACTGTCCCACAATTGTATCAAAATTGCGTTTTCGTCAAAGCAAAATTGTCCTTTTTTGGTTCAAAAATGCAGCATGGTTGTTTTTTGATTTTTATTGTGGGTTCGACAAGCCTTACGGCACTTCGGTGGTCAAAACGGAACGATCAGAGCAAGCCAATTTTTGCTCGCCGATTTCAGCTCATCAGCTGTCGCCTTGCCATGCCTGTCTTCTTCAACGGGTCTTCGTGGCTATTTTCCCACCTCCATTGGTGAGACCTTGCGTTTCGAAGCAACATTGTCTGGAATCGGTGATTTCATCAGGTTCCAGTACTGATCCACACCGCCCGTAGCCATTTACAGAAGATCCTTTTGCTATGACTGCATTGCAGCAATCGAATTCCTTTGGCCTTTGACAAATCACCATCGAAAGGCCGTGAATACCAGCACGTCCTCTTTCCACATTCATTATAGCGCTGAAAAGCACTGCATCTCAAAATGTATTTTCCACAATTCTTTCCTATGGAAGCCTGGTGCTGCAGCCACGAACAGCCCTTGCATTGACTGGACCACACCAATTGCAGACGTATCTTTGGCCTTCCCCACCCCGACCTCCCACCCCTCACGTGTCAATGATGTATGAACATGTACATAAACGTTAATTAATACCCCACCCCACCGCACCCCACCCCTGACGTAGCGCCTGAGATAACTACATGTGATGTGCAAGTCCATGATATATGAACATGTACATGAACGTTAATACCCCACCCCACCGCACCCCACCCCCAACGTACCCATGACTTAGCGTCTCAGAGAACTACATGTGATGTGCAAGTCCATGATGTATGAACATGTACATGAACGCTAATACCCCCGAAAACCCCACCCCCATCCCCCAACCCCACTTTTGTGGGACGGTAAAAGATCGGTCTGCACATACATGTGTATACACATGTCTAAGTATTTGTTTTACATGAATATGCGCACACACACACACGTATGTATAGCCAAATAGCCAGGCGTATGTCTGCAGTCTTGAAGGGCCTGCTGCACAAGCGGCCATCGTTGCCCGGAGAGCAAGAGATTGGGGTGGGAGACAGAATCAATCTATGGCTGGTAGATCTGCAAGTGGGGTTGCTAGGATAAAAGCGACCGTGAAGAAACCAGTGAAGGGAAAGGGGATTAACTAAGGGTGACACTATGGGTAAAAACCCATCTAACAATGAGAATAATGCTTACAGAAAAACATGGAACACCCCAAGGTTTTTATTCGTTTCCAGGTGGAATTGTTAGTATGTGGTTAGGAACTCGTTCTTTTGGTGGAATGACCGAGCTGAGGGGTTTGAAATGCTATGGCTTCTTATTATGACACGGTGGGAATCTTTTCAACAAAAGGGATGAAGACGTGAGGGAATAATTACTGAGTAAATGAAAGCCATATAAACTCACATGGCCAGAAAATCGAGAGTAGTAGTGACTTTGGCAAGGAGAACGCTAAGGCTCAATCCATCGCAAAACCACGCATGTGGTGAGATGCATGTCTGGGAATTAATGGTCTATTTGAAAGATGACTTAAGCTGGTTGGTGTTTTTTTGAATTATAATCGGTATAGAAATGACCCACTTGTATTGGAAAGAACTTTGCGCGAGGGGTTTGCTGACCAAGGCCATTATGTAAGCAGATGTGAAATGGGAACGCCCTCCAAGTGACGACATTGCGACGTGATCCAGCATCAGGTTGCTTTAGTGATGTTTCAGTTGTTGGAAGCTTGACATGGTCTGATCCCAGGAAATATGTTTCAATTGTTTTGACTAGCCCTACAAGGCTGGAAGGCCAAAACCCGAAGGAATTGCACATGGGAACCCGAAAAGCTTAGGTTTAAAAAACACAGGTCCTCGAATGTATGTGTGGCCAAATATGATTCCAATATGGTTTAATACAGTAAAATATGTTGTTTTGCTGGGTCTATGTTAGGATTTAAGACGTTTTACGATAAGACAGACTGAATCGTATTGGGTAGTGCCAACATGGTTTCTAGGCGTCAAAGCGCGTCGTTCTCCACTCAGCACGCCACACAGCGCCCTGTTTCTGAGGGCGGGGCAGATATCCAACGAATCGTCGCCAGTTTCTCCTGTGCCCAGGCAGGACAGCGATTTCACCTGGAAGTGATAGACCCCTCCACTCACCCACCAAGGGTCGAGATTTGGAACACAAATTTTGGATAGATTTGATATTTTTGGCCTGTTTGTTTATTTTGTAGCTGTGAGGGCGACCTGAATCGCTATCCACAATTTTTCCAGGTCAGTTTTGGATTTATGGTTGTGATCGAACGGATGTTTTCTTGGCGGCGCCACCGATGTACATGCTGTGAGTTTATGTAAAGCTGTAATATTCCAGTGGCAGTGGTTTGGGGTACCACATCAGAACTGCACGCATTCTCCTTGCATGTTGAGATGCCATTTGCAGTACCCGGCAACAGAATATGTCCACCGAACAATAAAGAAATCACTGAAGTAGCTGCTACAGTTTCTGCTCCGTCCCGAGTAGCTGGCTCGCGTCATCAGTCATAGGGGCTGCCAACAACCCGCCTGCGCATTTGATGGTTTGCCAACATGTTCCCCCCAAAACAATATTTTTAGGCACGCCCCATTTTTTTGGACAGAATTGGTTTGGTTAAAAGCCAACTGGGAACTTTGCTTACTGGGTAAGGACTAAGGACCTTGGTTTCCTGTCATTGTTCCCTACAGGCCCTACAAGATGAGGCCCCAAGTTATAAGTTGGTCTGTAAACACTAAAGTCATACCCCCTGCGAGCCATAGTTAACCAAATTATAAGTCAACTTAGCTATGTAGGAGGCCTCACCCTGAAAGACCCATGAAGAGGCTTCGGCGGAAGCAATCGCAGACGCGCGCTGGTCCCGCATCACATGCAGCACCTCCTGTGGGAGAGTTTCAGGCGGGGCATGCCATCCAGCAGCGTCACGTGATGTTTATCCATATGGTATGTTGGGCAGCTCTCAAAAGTTCCAAACTGTGTTCTTGTCAACATGAAGGAAGATTAAATTAATGGAAATGAGTCAGTAGGATTTATTTCCAATTAGAAATATATTCAGAATAAATAGCAACATATCTTGGGCATTATGGTTTGTTGACCCCAGTTGACCAATCAGTGTGCCTTTGTCAAATGTGTTCAGCATGAAGAAGCAGTTTGGCAACGAAGGTTACGACCGCAGAGATCTTGGCCGGGGAAAGATGTTGAATGTGTTTTAACTGGCTGATCCTCGTCCTCCTCATCCTCACCATCACCCTTACGCAGCTGCTTCTTAGCACAACTTGACCCTACGAAAGAACAGGCTACAATACTGGCCGCAGATTTTGGCTGAGTTCTTTGGAGCCAGAGCTTGAAAACTTTGATAATATAGTTAATATCCCTGCCAAATGACCAAGGTGCTCAGATTCACTTGGAGATTAAACAAAGGAAGTTTAAAAGTCTATACTTCCGTGCTACCGATCTTTGGAAGTCATTACCGTTCATGTCACTGCAATGATTGTCACTTCAATGGATATCACAGCAATGGATGTCACAGCAGTGGATGTCACAGCAACGATTGTCAAAGCACTGGATGTCACTGCAATGGGTATCACAGCAATGGATGTCACAGCAATGGGTGTCACAGCACTCGACGTCACAGCAATGGGTGTCACAGCACTCGACGTCACAGCAATGGGTGTCATTGCAGTGGCTGTCATTGCAATGGATGTCAAAGCAGTGGGTGTCACCGCAATGATTGTCACAGCAATGGATGTCACAGCAATGGATGTCACTGCAATGGATGTCACTGCAATGGATGTCACTGCAATGATGGTCACAGCAATGGGTATCACAGCACTGGATGTCACAGCAATGAATGTCACAGCGATGGATGTCACAGCAATGGATGTCACAGCAATGGATGTCACTGCAATGACTCTCACAGACTGTCACGGCAATGCTAGTCAGGGCAATTCAAAGCGGGTTTGTGGCCCAGAGGTGAGCTGAGATGATCTGAGAGTGAACTGGGATGAGTTGAGAAGAGCTGACATCGGCTAAGAAGATGTGAGAAGAGCTGAGAACAGTTTAGAAGATGTGAGAAGAGGAGGGAAGACCGGAGATGAGCTGACGTGAGCTGCGAAGAGCAGAGAAGAGTTGTGAGACGTACTGAGGAAACCGAGAAGAGCTGAGATAGGATGAGATGAGAAGGGATGAGTTGAGACGGAGACGACCTGACATGAGAAGAGCGGTGAAGAGCTGAGATGACACTGTGTAGAATGGAGTAGCTGAGAAAAGCTGAAAAGAGAAGAGTTCAGATGAGCTGAGAAGAGATGGGAAAAGCTCGGATGACATGCGATGAGATGAGATGAGGCGAAAAACGCTGAGAAGAAACGACATAAGAAATGAGATGAGCTGGGATGACACAGACTGCGGTGACAATGTGATGCAATGAGCATTCATTTCCAAGAGAAGCTGCGATGCGATGAAGTCAGATGAAGTGAGAAAAGATCAGCCTTCAAAGAGATGGCACTGGAATGAAGGGTCAAGAGGTTGTTGCTGCGAAGCACAGAATTTTGAAACTTCTGCTCCCTGCTTGCTCGGGTACTACTTGTATAGGTAATTTGAAATTACGATTTCCTCTGGGATCACGTTTCCCCCCAGCTTCTAGAGATGGATGCCAAATATCCGGAGTTGCCCAGGCGGTCTTGCCAGCAGTGGGTCCGCCCCAGCCACCACGGCAAGCGCATCGGGGAGAGCATGAAGGACCCATGGGGAGATGCCCTGAAGCGCGCTGTGGCTCCCAAGTCTGCTAATGCAGTTGGGAAACATAACTGGTTTTAAGAAATAGGTACTTGTGGCGGGTTTGGTTGGCAATCTTTAAGGGAGGAAAACAACATGGTTACAGGCCACTTATATACTAAGTGAGATGATTCTCCAAGTAGCCATGCTTGGGACTTTTGCTGTGCCCATTTGGGATGGTAGAGCTGAAGTTGGCAAAACTGAAGGCAGATGTGTGTCCAGCACAAGCATGTTCCATTGTTTGGTTGTGTTCGCCCCCCGTGGAACAGAAGACATCACATGGTTTTGCTTTGCTCTGCTTGGGCACCATTTGTTGCAATATGCGGAGGCCATTGGCAGCCTCATTGGGAAAAGTTATGGGAACCCCGAAATAAAAATGCCAACAACGGGCAATTCAGCGCACTCAGTAGAGGATCACAAAGGAGAAATCCCGCACAAAGATGTATACAGTATGTGTCACCGGGGTATTGTTAATGAAGAGGGGGGGCATATTTTTCGACGTGTTTCATTCACCCGGTCCATGTCGCGAGGTTCAGATGCAGTCGTCAGCAGAGTGCCGGGGATGGTGCAGACGCCGACTCCTCCCCAAGGTGGGGGTCAAGGGCAATCTCCAAGCTGGAAATCGGAAGAAATCTGTTCAATTGAGGCAATTCCGAATTCAGCGAAATTTATCGTCACTCATCCCATTTACATGAATTAAAATTAATTACGATAATTTCAGGTACAGTATATAAATTTCTGAACAAAAGTGAAATGCAGGAAAGCACAATGATTTTGGTCATCTTCTGGCCCGTCCTGGTGATTACAACGCAAGTGATTGCTGTTTGAAGGCGAAAACCTCGGCACCATGGGTTCACCATGAAATCATTTAGGCATGTACACTGCACACGCTGAAAGGTAAGGGAACATAGGGAATCGATAAGGTTTTGAACATGGATCGCCGTCATGAACTTCTGTGGCCTAATTTTCAGGAATCATGGAAATCAGATGGCGCCGTTCTGCCGAACCGGGGCGCGCCCCTTTCCAATGAACGAGGATCCACGGCATATTTCCCAGTGACTAAATATCAGAACATTTATACAAAAACATTCCCCCACTGTGAGTTTATATGTTTAAGAAGATGACATTTTTTTCATGGCCCCGAGACTTAACAAAACAACTTTTATTTCCAGGTGACCAGGTGTCGGTATTCTCTTTGCTAGGCGGTGCCAGTCCCGCTGGTGACAAGTGGGAAAGAATCCTGAGCAGCGCCATGGAGGAACCATGGCAGCCACGGAGGGGGCACATTGAAAACAGCGGCCAGCTAGGTGAAATGCATGCGGTTACATGTGCGGTTTTCCAGGTAAATCGCGCACCTAAAAAGATAGAAAACCCAAATCGTAATCTTTTGAAACCGGTACCAAAGATTAAAATATTGGTGGGCAGTTGCTATAGATATTCTTTGGAAATTGCGATTTCAATAGGGGCAGTTGCTGTTAAATTGGGCGGTTCCTTACTTTCAGACTTTCAGACAAACCAACATCGAATTCACCACGGCTTCAGGGCAGATGATGGTCAGCAAGGGGACATTGACTGAAACCACTATTCAATCGAATGCTTGAAGTGCAGCTTCATCATTGGCTCAACAATTTATCATGATTTCCCGGAAAATACTTGTTGGCCATCACCCTTATATAATAGATGCTATTTGGAATGTGGTGAATATGTCGGTTTGTCTGAAAATAGGTTTGTACAAAGTCCCATGTGTCATCATGTGCCCCATCAATAGATGCAATACTTGAGGCTAACCCCTTTTCTGGAGAGCACCTGAAGAAACATTTGATCAGATGACGATGAGAGAGAGGGAGAGAGAGAGATCTCCTCATCAAATCCTGAATATGGATCAAATCACCATGCCCCAGAGGGAAAAAATGTAATTTTTGGAGGTACAGATCATCCAAAACACCCTGGGGAAAAGCCATTCCATTTGTTCGGGGCATCGTGCAATTGATGATCGGGTACAGCCTTGGAACTGCCAATGCCATTGTTTACACGAAGAATTCACGGTAATTCACGTGCATGTTGTTTTTTTTAATACATATATACAGTTTATATTATATATATATATATATGTGTATATATATTCCTATATTCCCCAAACAGTGTAAGGCCCGGTGTTCAATCGAGGTGGTATCAGAAGCGTCCGGCATTTTCCCTGTAAATTTCTGCACAAAGCCGCTCTTCTGACATGTCAATGTGCATTTCGACTGCGCGGGCCCGCACAAAGTGTGCTTCCCGGTCTTGGGATCGGTCTTCCTCCTCAACATCACCCTCCTCAACATCATAATCATCATCTTCCTCCTCCTCCAGAATCAACATCAACATCATAATCATCATCTTCCTCCTCCTCAAGAATCAACATCAACATCATCATCATCATCATCACCCTCACCCTCATCATCATCACCGTCATCGTCATCATCATCATCATCATCATCACCATTAACATCACCATCATCATCATCATCATCATCAGCATCACCATCATCATCGGCATTGTCATTGTCATTGTCATCATCATCATCATCACCATCATCATCATCATCATTACAACCACCCTTATCATCATCACCGTCGCCGTCATCAATATCATCACCACCATCGCAACCATCATCAACATCACCATCATCATCAACATCATCATCAACATGAACATCATCATCATCATCATTATCATCTGGATCATCATCATCATCACCATCATCATCATCACCATCATCATCACCATCATCATCATCATCATCTCACCCTCATCATCATCACCGTCATCGTCATCATCATCATCACCACCATCATCATCATCGTCATTGTCATTGTCATCATCATCATCATCACCATCATCATCATCATCATCATCATTATCAGCATTATAATACATTGTCTTCTTACTCCCCCCAAACTGTTTGGGGTCTCTAGCTGGGATAATGTATATATTTTAAATAAATAATTATATGTATATATATATATATATAGCCAAGGGCAACGATGATTCACGATTTCGTGGCACATGAATCTGTCGGCGCTGGCAAAATGTGGAACCAGAAGAAAGATAAATCGAAATCTGCGTGGCTGCAAAATAACTTGTTCAGCCGATGCATGGGTTTGCCTGAAAATATGACACCCCATAAATAAATTCATTGGTTGATCACAAGTTCCCTTTGGAAAAAATGATTTCGATGGTATACCCCACTTTCACACATTCTCAGAGATGTCCAGGGACCCTGTTTAGAAGGCAAATTTTATCCAAGCGCCCTGGCTGCCCAGCAGTACTATTTGTGTATTTTGATAAATTTATAACTTACCTCGTTTGAAATTAGTTCATCTTAAGGCTGGGAAGCAAAACATGTCCTGTGGTAGGCTCTCAAGCCTGGCAATGACATGCAATGACAAATCCAACATTTCCACATACATGTAGGTGGATGTTCTCCTATATGGCGAAAACCTTAATCCGATTGAACGTCTGATTGCTGGAGGTAATAGGTTGTGTTGGGTAAAGCCGTTTTTGACATTGTGGCATTTACGTGATTTAATTTGCGGATTATGGTGGGGGCATGTGTAAACCCACCCACATCTCAGGATTTATGTTTGGGCGCGTTCAATTTTTTTAAAAGGAAAACCTTGTGATAACATGTCAAGCCGGTTGATTATGTCGTTTTTTGTTGGAAATATTGTGATCAAAATGGAATCCACGAGTAAAAACCGTGATTGTCCAGCCCCCACGGCATTCACCTAAGATCACGCACCGGTCACATCAGACACCAATCTGGGTTGCCGAATCCAGTGCAGGAAACAGTCTGACGCAGGGGCAGACCTCAAAATAATCCAGTGCGTAGACCTGCATCAATCTTCCACTTGGTGCTTTCTTAGCAATACGGATGCAAAAAAAACAACTCAGTCACAAAAGTTCGGAACTCATGACTCACGTCCTTCGCGTATTTTTGCACCAGAGTGGAGCCGCCTCAACATGGCAGCATTTGTTCGCGCAGACTTCAAAGAAGTCTTGCCTGTAAAAGAGGGGCCGGAGTTGTAGTGGCTGTTCCCCCAAAGAAGTGACCTAGGTGGCCCAAAATTCATCCGGGTTTCGTGAGCTTCGTCAATTGTATTTCTATGCTCACATGCTATCAGCAATTCTAGGCTGGACAAGTGCAACACAATACTTTAACTCAAGTATCCCACACATGATTTAGCTACAAACGTTTGCAAACCCACGGAGCATCCCACAAAGTGTTTGGCCGCCTTACCAAAACGCATTTAATTTAATTGCCCCAGCCACTTCAAGATAAATGGTGCAATGCCCTGCTCAAGATTGACGTTTTTCTATGCCATACAATTTGACGCAAACACAGAGAGAGAGA
>Ga0126342_10014785_pt1 | contig 13738 bp, 17 predicted proteins | sample Cyp1metagenome_FD_92528 | JGI IMG/M metagenome (GOLD analysis project Ga0126342, IMG submission 92528) | Coral microbial communities from Lord Howe Island, Old Settlement Bay, Australia - Cyphastrea 1 metagenome | ecosystem: Host-associated > Invertebrates > Cnidaria > Coral ...
TATTATTATTATTCTTATTATTATTCTTATGATTATTATATATATATATTATCATTATTATTCTTATGATTATTATATATATATATATTATTATTATTATTCTTATAATTATTATATATATATATTATTATGATTATTAGTATTATTATTATTATTGTTGTTGTTCTTATTATTATTATTGTTGTTGTTCTTATTATTGTTGTTGTTCTTATTATTATTGTTGTTCTTATTATTATTATTGTTGTTCTTATTATTATTATTGTTGTTCTTATTATTATTATTGTTGTTGTGCTTATTAGTATTATTGTTGTTGTTCTTATTATTATTATTGTTGTTCTTATTATTATTATTGTTGTTCTTATTATTATTATTGTTGTTGTTCTTATTATTATTGTTGTTCTTATTATTATTGTTGTTCTTATTATTATTATTGTTGTTCTTATTATTATTGTTGTTCTTATTATTATTGTTGTTGTTCTTATTATTATTATTGTTGTTGTTGTTCTTATTATTATCATTATTGTTGTTGTTCTTATTATTATTGTTGTTCTTATTATTATGATTGTTGTTCTTATTATTATTATTGTTGTTCTTATTATTATTGTTGTTCTTATTATTATTGTTGTTGTTCTTATTATTATTGTTGTTGTTCTTATTATTATTATTGTTGTTGTTCTTATTATTATTATTGTTGTTGTTCTTATTATTATTATTGTTGTTCTTATTATTATTGTTATTGTTGTTCTTATTATTATTGTTGTTCTTATTATTATTGTTGTTGTTCTTATTATTATTATTACTATTATTATTATTATTGTTGTTGTTGTTCTTATTATTGTTGTTGTTCTTATTATTATTATTGTTGTTGTTCTTATTATTATTATTGTTGTTGTTCTTATTATTATTGTTGTCTTATTATTATTATTGTTGTTCTTATTATTATTATTGTTGTTGTTGTTCTTATTATTATTATTATTGTTGTTGTTCTTATTATTATTATTACTATTATTATTATTATTGTTGTTGTTGTTCTTATTATTATTGTTGTTCTTATTATTGTTGTTGTTCTTATTATTATTATTGTTGTTCTTATTATTATTATTGTTGTTGTTCTTATTATTGTTGTTGTTCTTATTATTATTATTGTTGTTGTTCTTATTATTATTATTGTTGTTGTTCTTATTATTATTATTATTATTGTTGTTGTTCTTATTATTATTATGATTATTATTGTTGTTGTTCTTATTATTATTATTGTTGTTGTTGTTGTTGTTCTTATTATTATTATTGTTGTTGTTCTTATTATTATTGTTGTTGTTCTTATAATAATTATTATTATTATTGTTCTTAGTATTATTATTGTTGTTCTTATTATTATTGTTGTTGTTGTTCTTATTGTTATTATTGTTGTTGTTCTTATTATTATTACTGTTATTATTATTGTTGTTGTTGTTCTTATTATTATTATTATTGTTGTTCTTATTATTATTATTATCATTATTATTGTTGTTGTTCTTATTATTATTATTGTTGTTATTATTATTATCATTATTGTTGTTCTTATTATTATTATTGTTGTTGTTCTTATTATTATTGTTGTCTTATTATTATTATTGTTGTTCTTATTATTATTATTATTGTTGTTGTTCTTATTATTATTATTGTTGTTGTTCTTATTATTATTATTATTACTATTATTATTATTGTTGTTGTTCTTATTATTATTGTTGTTGTTGTTCTTATTATTATTGTTGTTGTTCTTATCATTATTGTTGTTGTTCTTATCATTATTATTGGTGTTCTTATTATTATTATTGTTGTTGTTCTTATTATTATTATTGTTGTTCTTATTATTATTATTGTTGTTGTTCTTATTATTATTGTTGTTGTTCTTATTATTATTATTGGTGTTCTTATTATTATTGTTGTTCTTATTATTGTTGTTGTTCTTATTATTATTATTATTGTTGTTCTTATTATTATTATTGTTGTTGTTCTTATTATTGTTGTTGTTCTTATTATTATTATTGTTGTTATTCTTATTATTATTGTTGTTGTTCTTATTATTATTATTATTATTATTGTTGTTCTTATTATTATTACTATTATTATGTTTGTTGTTCTTATTATTATTACTATTATTACTATTATTGTTGTTCTTATTATTATTATTACTATTATTATTATTGTTGTTCTTATTATTATTATTGTTCTTATTATTATTACTATTATTATTATTACTATTATTGTTGTTGTTCTTATTATTATTACTATATATATACACCTTCAATTATATGTGTATGCTTATACGTATATATATATATATGTATGTATGTATATTATTATATATTATATATAGGCTAGGGCTTTCATGTAAATTGTCCCATCATTCAATTCTGGGATATATGTGTATAGACATAGAACATTACGCATGCAACTGACCATAAATTTGCTGAATCAGCATGCGCATCATATAAATTCTTGTGGCACCATTTGTAAATATTAGATGGTTATTGATTGCAGAAACATTCTTTCACTTGATCCCGATATGAGCAGCACGTCTTGACTGAAGCCGAGTTGCGGTAGTTGTCCTTGTCCTGAGGATGCAAATTCAAGTGAGTCCAATGGAGAATGCTCAGCACAAAAGTGTCTTGATATAGTTCACTGCGTTAAGACTTTATATCCTTTACCGAAGTGCACAACAGAAACATGGTTTGTTTTTTCATTGGGTACCCCAGACTTTGATGGTTGATCATCATCCCCATCAAATGGCCATTTTGGGGTGCGGCTATACCCCATTTTCAGACACGCATCTGGTGAGGAAGGTCCCAAGGCCAGCTGTCTACCACGCTGATGGCTGGATTAAATATGCTCTCATGAAACCTATCTTTAACATTCTTTAACTATCTATATAAATACATATATATATATATAAACATATGTTTAAGAAAAACACAATAAGTCCGCTAGTTGTTTCAGCCACCTCTTTTGAATTTGACCCATACCCGACCCATGGGAGAAGCCATCAATCTGCCACTTGCAGTGGCAAGAACAGATTCTGCCAAGTCACTGAGCCTCCACTCCGCTTCGTCCGCCTTCCAATGGCACCAATATGTTGGGTCCAATGTTGTCATGTTTCCTCTACAAGTTGGAGGAGATGGATACCAAATATACCAAGACTGAATTCTCGACGAATGGATTTTGCCCCTAGTCGTGATCATGACACCATCAGCTGAGGTGCTCATAGCATCGGATGACCTCAGTTCGAACTGCTTCATAAATCCCAGGAATATCTAGAACCGCAGAGATCCCAAAAAGAAAGACTGCCGCGCCCTTGTGGGTTCGACTTCAATGGATTAGTTTACAGAAAAAGCTACAGAAAAATTTGGTTCTCCCAGTAGATTCAGTAGATATCAGGATGTCCTTCAGATTTCCTTTCATCCAATTCTGGGACAAGTGAGCTTCACATCAGCAGCCGGGCAGCCAAGTGGGACAGGTAATTCAAATCGACCACTCGGTTGCCATCCGCTGCCAGGCGCCCTTCACCTAGGGCCATGCAGGCTGGGCAGATCACCCAGAAAAAATGAAGGGCAACAAACCACAGATCCACAAGCCAAGGATGGGAAGGATGGGAATCAGAGCTGCACCTTAAAGCACCAGCAAAATCCACTTATTCGCAAGAATTGATATCCCGCAGCAGCAATTCCCGGTCGCAATTGCTGCAAAGGGCCAGCATCGCCAAAAGGCATCGGCTGTCTGACCATGTCCCAAGATTTCCACAGCCATCCCAGGGCATCCCAGGGCATCCCAGGGCTGAGGATGTGACCAAATCTCAAGACGCTCATGAGAGTGTGCATGGTAGAAGCGGAGGTCACAAAAATTCTTGATCGCCTTGGTGTCACCCGTGCATCAGGGAAGGGCCTCACCTTTCCATGAGATGGTGTGGTTTGACCCATTGGAAAGCATTTCGTTTGCAGGTAAATCATCACCTTTAGGCGGAAAAATTGAAAACACATCCAATGGATGTCCAATGGATGCCCAAAGCAAATCATGGTCAACGCGGTGGGCTTCCTTTCTCAGGATGGACATCACTCAAGCTTCCAGTCAAGCGACACCATGTCCTGTTCCAGTCCGGCCATCTTATGGACCTGTCATGCCATCAAACATCTGCCGATCTGCATGCGAGGCCATCCAAAACACCTCATCTCTGCTGTATCTGTAGATATCTGTAGACACTCAGATATTTCAAGTATTTTCAAGTCATCCATCCCTATCCCCATTCCCAACCCCATCCACCAAAGCTGCTTGGCCACACCTCCTGCTGCACTTGAGGATGCCAATCCGAGTCGTCCCGGAGCGAGCGGGTGATATTGCGTCGCATCTCTGGTGTCAGACGTTTCAGAGACTTCCTGCACCAAGTATGGCAGATCAGCGACCTACAAATAGCAGACAAAGAGATCAATGGGGATTAAGACGGATAAGACCCCAACCATGTGGACATGTTTGGATAACCATTTCTTTCTATCCCTGGTTTCATGAAGTTTGTGGCTGATCAAAATTCTTAGTGACCCAGCTGCAATCATCACTTGATCTGGATCTGCTTGCCAAGGCACGAACCGAATTCCGCCTCTGATATCCTCGGAATCGGTCGCAAACCCAAGCCCCTACTGTCGGATCGATTCTTCAAAAACTGTGCTATGCTAGTTGGCTGCCTTTTATCTCGGCCAAATGATGCCAAATGCATCAGCTCCACACCACACAGTGCGAATGATGGCTGTTAGCCCACCATTGCAGCACCAAGCAACTCCGAATTCACCGGGATCACTGGGAGCCCCTCGTCCACCGGTATCTGTGCCTTGAGGAATGATTTTATTGGAAAGTCGATTCTCGTGTCTGGCTGTATCCATACAGTATACAGATATACGGAGTCATACAGGTCACACTGGTCCTAGTGGTCATACTAGGCATGCCAGTCATAGTGTTTATATTGAAAATGTGAACTCCGATAGGTTTCGATAATGTCCGGAAATTGCCTCCGATTGTCGACTCCTTTGATGGTTTCAAAAAAAACACGCCCAGGATCCCCTGCGATGTCCACCGGTGCCGGGGAATTCGGTTTGGAGCTGGCAATCGAAGAGGCAGCCATTTCTCGCCTTGGCAACAGTGAGGGTCTGCATGAAAATGGGGGATACGTCAAAACGGTCATTTTAAAATTTTAATGGTGAAAAGGATTAAGCATCAAATTTTGGGACACCCTATTTTCAGACAACCCACCTGGTGTGCCAGCTATCTGGAAGAATTCTTTTTGTGGATCGTTTTGGTGGCCATTCCAACTGGTCTGGTGCATATATTTTGGGTTGTTGAAGGCGGATGATGTTGTGGTTCAAGCTGCTGAAAGGAGAATCATTCTTCCACACAAAACAAACCCGGCATGTCGAACATGCCCATGACAGCCATCGGGATGCCCATCTCTGGAGGTCCCAGTAGCCACTCCTTTCCAGCATCTCCCACTGAATTCTCCCCGCGATACCTCAGCTCCAAAAGTCCGGCCCAAACGGATCGTTTTTCCCCGTAGACTCGATCAGTGAGTTCGGAACAAGCTGAACATGTGAAAGAAATACTGGTGCGTTCGGGTTGCTCCACTTGCTTGGGTGTGGTTGGAGAAATACTTCTCACTGGCTCCTCCAGACCAACGATTTACCCACGGGGCGACCAATATTAATGGAACAATTCAAGCTGGGGTCATGCATCAGATATATCTAAGTCATACACAAAGTCATACTAAGTCATACTAATTCGACAATTCCAAGAACCACTACCTGAAAACGTCCTTCAACCTGGGATTCAACGTCCAAAACCCTCGCAGGCCAAGTCCCTGCAACGGTGGGTCCCTACTAAATGAAGCCGTATTTCATCCCAATCAATTCCCATTCAATCCCAGTGTAGGAATATTTATATAGAATTAAAATCGGGGTGCCAATTCAATATGTGATAATGTGCAGCAGTTTTAGAGCGGTCTAGCTTTTGTGCATAGGCCCTCAGGCTTTAAAATGCACAAAAACAATGAGAACTGGTTCTGCTATAAAATGCGTTTCCAGCAAATTCACGCCGAATTGGCAACCAAGTTCATCCAAATTCGAAGACCCTCAGAAACGCCTCTTTAAAAAGGGGTCAGGAAATTCATTTTAGATAGAGGATGATAGAGGTATTTTAGAGTGAAGTGCCCAAATATTTAGTGTTTTTCTTCTTTTATAGCATTCTATAGCAACAAAATACGGTGGCATTCTCATGTACCTTTTGTAGCATGGCCAGATTCCAAGTCAGCAGTTCGTAGCAATCCAACTTTTTCTCTCCGCATTCCTTAAAATTCCTTAAAATTCCTTAAAATCCTTTAAAATCCCTTAAAATTCCTTAAAATTTCTTAACATTCCTCAAAATTCCTCAAAATTCCTTAAACATTCCTTAAACATTCCTTAAACATTCCTTAAATTTCCTTAAAAATTCCTGAGAATTCCTTTAAATTCCTTAAAAATCGATAATCTAAAATGACATGCCCAATAAAATCGATATAAAGAGATCCTGGAAAAGCACTGGTTCCATTCTGCAATAAAATGCTGCAAACAGTCAATTTTTTGCAATAAATTATGTAGAATGGAATCTTAACATGTCAAAAATCATCAGGATTTCCCTGGCCAATAAAATGCTCAGACCAACCCCTTAACAATAAAATGACTAACCTGACTCCAAATTTGAAATTCCAATACATTACGGATCTCGCTTAGACCATGCACAAGTCATCCATTTCTAGTGTGGAAATTGCCACGGGCATGAATTATATAAACCCATCCTGCTTCGTTGCGTCCCTTCAGTGTTGGGTTCTCATGTCCGATTTTTGTTGGTTACATCCGAATTTCGGTGAAGCATCAGGGGTAAAGCCGAGCAATCTGCTGCACATTTTGCTTGATCTCATCAGAACAACCAAAAGTGGTCTTGCATCGCCATTTTCGATGGCACGATCCCAATTTGTCTAGGTGAAATCCCCATTTTGTTGTCGTATATGTCCATCTTTGTTCATGCAATCCCTATATTTGGATATATTCCCCCTGTGTTTATTTTTAGTTGTTTTTTCGGTGTCATGTCAATGATATTCTATCCACTGGTTAATGATCATTTTCGCATCTCTTCCCTACCAGAATTGTTCTTTGGGTCCTTTGGGGGATATCATGGGTATCCAAAAATCTGTGGCTCCCGTCGCTCCCATCCTCCAGGATGCCAGATGCCCGGGACCCTGAGTTGGAGATCACCCTGCTGAGCATCCGCCGCGCGAAGCCAGGTTTGTCAGTGACAGGGGCTTCCGGGGTCGGCGGGATGTTGCAGTGCCTTGGGAAGAATGGGACTGAACTCATGGGAAAACAAGGAGGATTGAACCAACCTTGGTACTGACCAGCTGAACTTTAGATTTGACTAAACTTGGGACTTGACCCACTAACAATCGGGACTGACCAGATAAAGATCATGTTCACTGCTCTGATTAGAAGGGATGCAGTGAGCAAGCTCGCCTTCTTCCAGTCCCTGACAATCGTTTTGAGGACCCGATCTCAAATGAGAGCATAATAGCCTAGATAGTCCACCTCACCATCTTGATTTGACACTGCTAAGACCGATGTCCAAAAAGGGCATGGGCAGAATTGAACCCACCAAACAAGGCTTTCCCCATCAAATGAGCGTGGGTCGAGATTGGACAAAAAATAGATGGTTCCTGCCAAGAGTGACCAAAAACCGCCGGTCCCTTCATCTTGAATGTCGACCCATGGACCCATATCAAACATGTTCCTATTCCGACAAGTAGATCGGTTGAGCCCTGAACTCTGGATCTTGGTTCCGATGGATCATACTGCATCAAAGGCGCTCCAATTCCTGCAAGCATTTGCCAATGAGTCGCCAAGAAACGGCCATCCCAATCTTCACCTTCTCTTCCTCTGTGATGCCATACCTCACCCCAAGCCATGGGAGACCCACAATGTTGTCGTTGACAGGATCGAACATCCAAACAACACTTGGGGCGCCATCGCCCGCTGTGGATTTCGGTGAAGATGTTAAAGATGATAAAGAAGGAGCGCCAACATGAAAACACACAATGCTATACAATGCTATCAGCTCCAAAATTCAGCCCACCTCAAAGATTGCAGGCTCACAGGACTATGCCTGTCATGACATTGGGATATAATACGTATATACATTTGGGAATATGTTGGAACTACCATCATGAGCAGCCAGTCAGCCAAGACGCTCAGAGTCAGCCACCCATTCCTGGCACCAGAAACCACAGAAAGGTTGCACCAAGCAGTCTTTAAGCAGCCAAACGTCGCGCAAACATGCACAAATTATCAAGCCAAGGTGCTGCCAATGGTTCCACTAAGCCTGGGCAGTGGGAAAGACATGAACTTAAAGACAGCCTTTCCTCAAAAAAAAATGATGCTGTATCCCAGAACAATAACCCCCCCACATATAAGACCCCAAAATGAACAAAATCCACCACCGAACCCGGGTTTCTGGACGCGGCCAAATAGCACACCATCTTCTCCGCAATGTTCACCGACTCAGCACCCAAATAACTCCTGGGTTTCGGAATCCAACGTGACCCTGTCCCAATTTGGGGCTGTCACCGACCAAAAGGTTCCAGGTCAGGCCTGTGGGTGATGAGATCGTAGTAGAGATTGTCCCAGATATCCGGGATCTTGCTGGTGTCAAACATGCTCTTGTCTTTTTTGCCCTTTCGTGCAGCAAGGGTGGTCACACACACGCACAGGCTGAATAGTCAAACAAAATCTTTTCTTGAGAGATCTGTGTCTACCACATGCAAAATAGAGCCAGCTAGTGATGCATCTCATTTTGTCCAAGTTGAGGGTCCACATATCCTTGGATTCTTGGGTGTAGTTGGTTTTCCATCATTGCATTCCATCAAACAACCTCAAACAGCCCAGAACCTGCCTTTCGGACAAACCTTGGTGGAACACTGTGGCCGGCGAAGGTGTTGGTCAAAATCAGGTATCCAAATATCGTTTGATTAGGGAGGTCTCCATCCCCACATCTGCATGCTGTTCACTCATGGTGGAACAGCCTTCATGCAGCCAAGTGGCCCACTGTACAATTTTTTCCAACGATTCTCTTTCCGACGCAAGTGGAGATACATCCGTTTGGAGGACTCTTCCAGGTCGAAAGGAATCATTGGATCCTCAAGATCCGGTTTCCAAGTGCCGTCTGAGAAAGAAGGGTATTGCTGCCATCCCATCAACCAGAACAGAATTTGTTTTACACATTCATCTTTGGTGTACGGTTCATGGTTCCAGGCCAGGGCACGGGTACAGAACCACTCATGTCTGACAAATGCACAGCGTCATCGTGTGCTTCATCGTCGGGATCAAAATCTTAGCGCCAGATGCAGCTGGAAGCGCTGACAGAGAAAGTCCATGGTTGAAGAGAAATGAAAGGTGGAAATGATCTTGGGATATCTTGGGGATCACTTTCATTGACCCTGCCATGATGAAAAAAAACGTGTATACATACATATATATATATATATATTATCTATATATACGCATGTATATATATATACATGTATATCACGTACTCGTTTATATTAGATTTATATTTATACATATATATATATATATATATCATACTTATATATATATGTATATATATGAATATGTGTATGTATGTATGTATGTATGTATGTATGTATGTATGTACGTACGTAGGTAGGTAGGTAGGTAGGTAGGTAGGTAGGTATGTATGTATGTATGTATGTATGTATGTATGTATGTATGTATGTGTGTGTGTCTGTATGTATGTATGTATGTATGTATCTATCTATCTATCTATGTATCTATGTATCTATGTATCTATGTATCTATATCTATGTATGTATCTATGTATCTATGTATCTATGTATCTATGTATCTATGTATCTATGTATCTATGTATGTATATATACCATGTACTCACTTATATTACACTTTTACATGTATATATCATACGTGTATACATATATATATACCTATAATTAGATGTACATATAAATATACTACGTATATGTATATATATATATATCCGGTATACATCCCCAAAAACTGTTCCAGCATTGAAACCACTGGAACGGCTGTGCCCAAGCTGCTGCACTGCTCACATCTCTTCATGGCCGCAGAGATACTGAGAATGTACTCCTGGGACAGTTGCGGACAGTGGTGACATCAAGGAGACATAGTGCTGCTTGGATCCAACTAGCTGAAACAAACCTCCCGTGCCATGGCGAATAAATGGAGAGTGTTCTTAATGCTGTGTGGGATAGGAAACTGACTTTTGAGGACGTTCAGAGTTCAGAGGCTCATCAATTTCCATCTGGCGCATGCCTTCTAAACAAGCCACCACATACATTGTCTAGTAATTGCGACTGTGACACTGGTGATGATGACAGCTTTTTTGCAGGTCCAATCTGGGATCATTTCAAAATGGGCTCTTCAGCCTCACTTCTCTGACCCTGGAGATTTCATGGAACAAGTTTTGCAGACCAGCTTTGGAGCACAAACTGAAGTGCCCATCCTCTGCCAACTCTTTGATGCGGTACCTGGGTTGAAACAGAATGTGAGATGTGTCACTTCACAATAATTCGATGGAACCCCTTTTTAAGCCATCGCAATGACTCCGAGGGGCTGCTTGCTTCAAAATCAGTCTTCAGAATGCAATCTGCTCCAGTCCAGGGCTCCTATCTCATCAAGCTAAGGAGCAGTAGAGCTAGGGGATTCCCAATCTTCTGCAAGCACCCCAGCAGCGCAGGATTGTTGGAGAGCGACCCTCTGGCTGTGAGCTGCTGCAAGATATCCTGTGCGGAAGTTAAAGCTGGCAATACATGCCATGGCATATGCGGCATCGTATCACAAAATAACTGTAAAAACGCAGGCATCAAGTTCAGAGCGGGTGCCTTGCTTTCAAATGCTTAGAACCGTCAGACATCTAATCCGATCACATGCAAAGGACCACCCGCCTTGTCTGTTGTCAGGATGTCTTCAATCAGTTCCTTCACGCTCGTCCGAACCTGCGCAATGGCGGGGTCAGATATTTTGTTCGAAGAAGTGGGGCCCGGGTATAAACTCTCAAAGACTCCGAGTGGATAGTCCCTGGTTTTGGATGTCGTGGTTGCAGTGTGACCCTCGGAATGACTCGGAATGGCACCTTCTTTGGGATCGGTTCGTCAAGGACGGCCTGGCCATAACCTGTCAGGGGGGCCACTTCAAAGCTCCAGTCCCAGAAGATCATGACGTGGAAGTTTTACCACTTTTATCCACTTTTCATGTCAACGGTCACGGAAGTTTTCAGGATCAAAACTCGACAGGTTTGATTCTTGCAAATGACCCAACCGGACCCTCTGAATGCACCAGACTCACCAGGATCGGGATAATGTCACCATCAAGCTCCTTTGGCGGATGCCATGGGAATGAATCTCATCAGATTGCCATCAGGAAGGCAAGATCCCAGATTGATACACTGATTTCGAACCAGTGCGGTCTGGCTTTCGGTCTTGGAATCGATCATTTCAATGCTAGCAATCCAAGGCACTAAGAAGCCCTTGGTAAAAGCTGCAGCCGTGATGAGACATCGTCCCTCTTGCGATGAGTATATCCTCAGATGATCAGTCGCAATCTTTGAATCCTCCGCCCCGTGGTGGTCAAAATCCATGCGAGGAAAAAAAAATGAAGAGTGCAATATCAACCAAAATGCACCTTCAACACATCGCCTCATCTTGGTTAAATTCTGCCAAAATGATCAAACTTCGGGCTGAAATCACCCAAGCCTGAAGCCCAGGGGCTTGAAGTCGTGGCGAAAGGAGGAGTGCAGCCGCAGAAGCCCTGCAGGATCCTCGAAGTAGAGCTGCTCTCCTTGACCAACATGTCAAATGGGGATACCTTATCCATAGAAATGCGCATGTCACCTATAATCATATGTGTTAAGCGAAAAGTATTGGTGACACTCGAGGTATGATGGCATGACCACTCCCAACGAGAACACGAAAACAAAAAACACAATGACTACAACATATAGAGTTGCGTTGTGTCATTGTGTGAAGGCTTTCGGATTCGACAATCAATTAGCTATATCATTCGAACAAGTAGATAATTTTGGGGCGACCTGCCATCGCGAAGTCAGGCATTTGTAGATCATAAATTGGCATCCCAGCTCCCCAGCCTCCCACACATCGTATCCCCGAAATTGGTATGTGCTAATGGAGCAAACTGATGAAAATCCTTTGGAATTGGGGGGTATCATTTTCAGACAGACACATATATCACATATATATATACTGTATATACATATACATGTATATGGCTCGCCACAGTAGCTCAGTTTTCTACCAGGATGAGCTACCTCACCAAATAGCGTCAAGGCACGCAGAGTCTGCCCCAAGGATTCTGCGCGCTGCAAGCCGCCAACCTAGAAAATGTTGTCGGAAGAAAAAGGAAAAGCATAGGGATCTTTTTGGCAGAGTACGCACAGAACAAGTTTCAGTCCACTATTCTTGCGACCATTCTGATTTCGCAAAACCTGATTTGATCCATTGAAGCTCCACTTGTTTTCCACGTTGATGCTCAGTTTTTGGTGCTATGGGAACAAGCATGAATTACTGAGAATTCAGGAGCTTGGAAACCTGCCCAAGGTGAAAATCCATTTCCCAATGGTGTTTTTTTTAATCTAAAGGAACCCCCATTTCCGGGCTTCTGTCACCACTGCGGCGCTGATCTGCCGAGGAACAGTCAGTTCACCACCCCACTTGACCACCACCTGCACTTCTCGTACCTGCCAATCAGCGGCATAGCCTCTCCGCAGTAAATTGGTACTGCATGGGCGGAATTTGGAGGCTCAGAAAATCCTTCAAATGTTCACCATGATTTGCATCAACATTGATCAGTCATTCCCTTTTTTCCAGCCAATTTGGATCCATACTCAGATGAGTATGGGTCAAAATTACCCAAAGGGACAGCAACTTTGATCCAATTTTAGTATTAACCATCCAAGAAAAAAGGGTTTCATACCCAGATATCACATCTATCCTTTGCATCAAAGATTGCACCACACCACACCTTGTTGCCCTTCCACTTGGTTGCCTTGAAGCGGGGCAGCTCAACACCAACGGGGCAGCTGGTTGCCAACGGGGGGATTCCATTTGGAAAGTCTGGGGAACAAATACAGTATAACCCAGTGAATAACCATGTATATTATATATGGAATATTGTGGAATATCCCCAGTTATATAAGTTATATATGCAAGCTACTTGGTAGGCTTTGTAGTGCAACGGAATGACCGCAAGTTGGAAGTGACCCAATCAAAAAAAACGTCCAACATCCGATAGTTCAAACTGCAGCATGGCATTTCACCGGCTCACCTTCAATTGGATCTTCCTCTCAAACCCAGAGAAGCGCTCCTGGGACACTGAAATGACTGAAATCATGTGTGCCATGGTCAAGTTACATGGGATTAATCGAGTATGGTCATCCTACCATCATGAATGGGATTGCCAGCGTAATGGATATATCAAAATATATATATATGGTCCCGTCTTCCGTCTCTCCACCCCCCCCCCATGGGTTGGGTCCCCAGGTAGCAGCCCCAATTCCCTTCTATTTGCAAGCTATTGGCAGCATTTCTGAGGTCCAGCTGCGTATTTGCTAGGTCTTTGCAGCA
>Ga0126342_10014786_pt1 | contig 13738 bp, 9 predicted proteins | sample Cyp1metagenome_FD_92528 | JGI IMG/M metagenome (GOLD analysis project Ga0126342, IMG submission 92528) | Coral microbial communities from Lord Howe Island, Old Settlement Bay, Australia - Cyphastrea 1 metagenome | ecosystem: Host-associated > Invertebrates > Cnidaria > Coral ...
ATATCCCCTTGATATCCCCTTGATATCCCCTTGATATCCCCTTGATATCCCCTTGATATCCCACCATTTTTCCAACCTTCCAACGCCTTTTTGAAAGGGGCTGCGCAGCTCTCCCAGCTCTTCCGGACCTGCACCACGGTGCTGTTCTTGAGCTCCACCACGACGCTCTCGTTGCTCAGCTTCATCAAGAACCTATGGGATTTTACAGAAAAAATGGAAAAAAAAGGGGATTTCCACTGAAAAAAATAGAAGACCGGGATATAAAATGAACGAAATGAATGGATATCATAGAGATATCATAGACTAATAGAGATATCATGGATATGATATCATGGATATAAAAAGATCATGAAAGAAAAAAAAACTATATGATGTGGATGTGTATTAAAATATGGGATGTGCCCCCCAAATAGCAATTAAATAATAGGGGAAATGATCATGAACCAGTGGATGGACGGGGGGTTTGCCCAACATTTTCAGAGAATACCAATGAAATGTTGGATGGAACTTGCGAAAAATGATCAAACATGAGGGTATACAGTGACCCATTGGTGAAAAAACAGGATGGTTGGCTTAAAAAGAATGTTTACATGGATGGTCCAAGTAACACCCAAAACAATGGGATGTTGGGCACCAAGAATGCGGGATTCAACTATCCAACCAACAACAAAAGGAGATTTCACCTACGATTACTGTAACTGGTTCAACTTGCAACAATGAGGAGACATCATCCGTTCACCTGTATCTCACTTGAGGCCAATTTCAGAAGTCTCGAGTCTGAAAAGAGTCATGTAGTTTCATGGATATAGATCAAAATGCAGGAAATATTGGGGGTCAGTGAATCAACACATATCAAAAACAGTGAAGTTTCTTGTGAAGTCTTGTTTATTCAATATTGATCATATAAATTTATATAATATATCATATATCAATATATCAATATCAGATTGAGTATCCCATCTCCCTAATGGATCCAATCTTCACAGAAGCTTGATAAGTCGGCGAAGATCGGGGATTCATCACCCGCTACACAAATTTTAGAGCGGTAAAAAAGGTGACAGACACTATTATAATCCAATAGGTAGGTTATAACCGATTATAATTGGTATTGGTATACAATTCATTGGATATTGGGCCCATAATCCATTAGCTATCAGAATCAGGTATTGGGTAGTTGTAACCTTTTTTATAACTGTCACATGAGGCGGATACTACCCACCTGGGTGTTGACCGATTGTAACCCGACAATCCAATGAACCAGCTTATCATACGACAAGCCAATGAGCTTGAACCAGCATTTTGTGCACAAAGAATCAAACAATGTGAGTCAGCAACCAACCAAAACGGAAGCACGAAAATTGAAGTGTGGGTGTACAGTAAAGCTATGTGTATTTTGTGCGGAAACTTGTGTAATTCTCGACAGAAGCAGCTATGGCGACAAATCATCGATGCTGCAAGCAATCTAAATTTCCATACCTAAACATCATACGTATAGCATTGGTGTGACTAACCCTCAAGATGGACCCTCTCGGGCCTGACGAGTCTCATGATTTCAGGTCACTGAGCCTTCCCCTCTTTGTCGATCCTCACGTCTCACTCTCACTGCGCGACTTGAAATGACAGAAACATGTTGACCTGCAGCCCCTCATGGACAAATGGCAGTGTGTCAAAACCTTGTACCCCTGTAGTTCACATCAAAATAGCTGGGATTTATGGATGTTCATCATCCTAAAAATGGTATGTATAGGTATTGATCCATAGCCAGATCACGATTCACCCCAAAGTCAGGTTCCCGGGTCCTGGCGCGACGTGGAGCGCCTGACAATGCCCTGTTTCTGCCCAAACGGCCGCGGTTGGAAGTCATCCAAAACATCACAAGGCGTGGCCGTCACTGGAGCGCGTTGTGGTGGTTGAAACACCCGATAATGGCGGTATAGTAATATTATTGAATTACCGATGACGATGATGATGATGATGATGGTGATGATATTGATGATATTGATGATATTGTTGATATTGTTGGTATTGTTGGTATTGTCATTACTCATATGTTTTACTATTTTTGCTGTGTTTGTTGTTTTTGTTATTTTTTATTTTTTGTTATTTTCGTTATTTTTTCATTTTTGTTATCATTATTGTTATTGTTGTTATTGTTACAGTATTATTGTTACTATTGTTATTATTTATATTTTCCTTATTTCTGTTATTTTTGTTATGTTTGTTATTTTTGTTACTTTTGTTATTTTTGTATGTTTGTCATTTTTGTTATTTTTGTTATGTTTGTTATTTTTGTTATGGTTGTTATGTTTGTTATTTTGTTATTTTTGTTATTGTTGTTATTGTTGTTATTTCTGTTATAAGTGTTATTATTGTTATTATTGTTATTGTTGTTACTATTATGATGATAATGAGGAGGAGGAGAAGGACCACGACAATAATAGTAGTAAGACATAGTCGTAGTACTAGCAATAATTGAAGGTAGGGCCCCCCTGGCGAGCAAATTGGTTTTGTGGAGATATCTACAGCTGGATGGAATTATGAAGCAGATCATAAACAGGGAGCCCCGATATTCTATGGATATGATATAAGCAACAGGGCATGGAGATATATATTCAGCAACAAGGTGGTTAAACCTGGTGGCTCGCCACACAAAAATATAAGTCCTTTGGGAGCATCTGCGCCGTTCCACCAAATCCACATCCGGAAAACAGGTCGGTATGAAAAGATCTGGCCAGGACTGGCAACATTTAAGGGACCAGAGAGACATTTGGTGATCCAACAGAGTGGGGGAAGATGATCTTCAGCAATCATCTGTTGGAATGTACCATAGACGTTTTTCATAAACGTTCATAAACGTTCATAAACCTCACATAGTGGCGCGCATCACTTAAAATCGCTGGATGATGTTGAAAAAGATACATGAAACATCGGATTCTGCTGCTGCACCAGCACCATCACCATCCAGCGGCAGAACTTTTCAACGCTTCGGGTTGCAATTTTGCAGGTGAAGCAACGGATGGAGCTGGATGTGTTGGGCCCTTGGTGAAGACATACCCTCTGGATCCCTCTGGTAAGTTCATAGTTTGCTATGAACTATGGTCCCCAAAAAAAAAATGTTAGTTTACCAGAGGATAACTAGCCTTACTCTGAATTTCAACCTAATTTTTTGCCTGTGCCAGATGCCTAGATGTTCACATCAAACCGCTGGAATAGCTGGATCCCCTCAAATATCACACCCAGACCCCACATGTTTGATCTCTGCTGCTGTCACAAGGCAATCAAAATCCATTCAATTTACGACTCACCATGTCATTGTGGCCGTTCAAATTCCTCACCTCCAACATTGGATCAGATCATATTGGCCAAGTTTGAGTGCAGTTTGGGAAAAAAAAAACATGCCCCTACATAACCTTCAACTCCAAGCTGCAACAAAAATTCCATAAAGGTCCCATCTATTTCCAATATATGCGTTGAATTTGTGTTTTTTTCAAGCACCCGTCGGCACATCCGTAGCATGTGAAACCGCAGCGGCTCATCCCGTCTCCTCTTCTTGTGCCGCCGCCGCCGCAGCAGCAGCTGCTGCTGCTTCCTCCTGGATAGAATGTTCAGGATGATTGCCACTCGAAAGTGGGGAGTTTTGAAAAATCAATATTCTATCTCTGTCTACTTCAGGATGATTATCTATTATATATATATCATATATTATGTATCATTATATGTCATATATATAATACATAGCCAACCAAAGCTTGGAGATATCCAGCAGCCATCGGGTTGATGCCACGTCCTCCGCAGCAATGCGCGCAGCCTCGTCCGCCTCTGCCTGAGATGTGGACGATGGGTATTCGAACATCAATTCTTAGTAGCCGTTATTATATTGACAATAGATGTTAAGTAGTTACTATGTGTTACTATAGTTGTTAAATGTAGATGTTAAGATATGTCAAGTAGTTACTATAGATGTTTCACCATTGTCATAATTCATGATAACCATTGTTACGGTAATACTGGAAAATCGTTGGTATACTACCTATGAATTCTGAAACACCTATAGTCATGAAACACCTATTCATAATACTGAATATACCAATACTATAATCAATTCCATCAAACATAAACAGGGCAACTCACTATAATCAAATGAATGGTTCTTCGTAAACATCGCCGTGTCCATCTTCAGCAACCCATCGATCAACAGCGGACAGCGCGTCACCTTGGCTTTCACCGCCTCAGCGAGTTCTTCTGCCTCGAAGCGAGAGTCGGTTGGTCAGTTCCGTTTTTTGGGGCACTGAAAACCCTGAGTTTGATGATGTGTTCAGATATCCAAATCTAGGTGTGATCAGGAGAAAAACAATCCTACAAGATGGTACCCGGCCCCCACAGTTGTAAGTTGACTTATAAACCCATGTTAGTACAGATATATCTACTACCATAGACCACAGTTACAGTATACACTGGTTGCAAACCAACTTTGATTCGCTAAGGTCCAAGATCTATAGTTTACTTGGAATCCTCCCTTGTTGCGTGTTTGTCATGCGCATTTCTTCTTGGGTACATATGTATATATGTATATGTGTACTGATGTATATATGTACATATGTATGTATATATATGTATGTATATGTATTATGTATATGTATATATATGTACATGTATATGTATATGTACATGTATATGTATAAATGTATCTGTATATGTATATATGTGTGGATCTATGTAAATGTATATATGATGAGTATTGTGTAGATGATATATATATATATATATTGTATTGTATACATTGTATATCTTACATATCGGATACACATATATTGTCCTATCAAAAAAATAAAATGACTCGGTGGGTACATAGGTAGAGGTCGACCTACATCTTGAGGATAGAGGTTTCTATGCATTTCTCCGAAAAACTGGTCATCATCTTCCCCCCACAGTGGATACCGATCCCGGGAAAATATGGCAGTGGTAAAGCGACATGGGAAAATGCTCGGACATGGGAAATCCCTATGGCGATCTGGAAATACATGGGATAGCATTGGATCATGGGATAATTATAGGCTATAGGATCCCCAATGGGAGCCTGATTGTTTGGCGATATTTGGCGATATCCCTAGAAAATGGGATGTTGATGGATGTTGGATGTCTATCATGACCCCCCAAGTCATGCTTGGTGAATGGGATGGTGCTGACCCACCTTGGCGACTGCTGCTTCTCGATCTTCCTCCGTCACCGGCCTCATGGGACCCAAAGAATTGGTTTGCCATTCTTGAAGCGCTGCAATGAGTTTGAATGTTTTATGGTTGGATCTGTTCATTTTTGGGATAGCTACAGTAATGATTCCAAAAAAAGTTGGAACTGTAGATAGATCACCATCACACTTTTTTGGGGCCGCCAGCAGTAATTCTGAAGCAAAACTTGTTAATATCCACAAAACTACAAACAAGCGGGTCTGTCTGAAAATGGGGGAATCCAACTATAATCCAACCCAACCAAAATGAATGTAGGGAATAACTCTTCTATCTTTTGGGACGGTTCTTTTATGGTGGGGATGGGAGCAGTGACCCCGGACTCTCCATCGATGGTCTGAATTTGGGGTGCGACCACCACCACCTGGCACGACGCCGTCTGGAAGAACCTTCGTCTCACTGGGTTAGCTTAAGGCATGCCAAGGGTGTAATTCCAAGAGACCCTCGTTTTTCCCCTGAAATTTGGTGGGGGCTGTGTTCTCTTTATTGAGTTCAGGGTTGTTTTTAAATGGCATTCCAGGTTGAATATTTTACAGGGAATCTAGCAAGTTCTTCTGCCCAACCTTGAGTTAAGCCATTTACTATATGTGATCGGCCGGCCCATTTTTTCAGCAGTTTTGACCCACAACCCAGTTCCTGGTCAATGCGATTTGGGGAAATCTTTTGGAGAGCTTGAACCCTCACATGCTGCATGCGTCCATTTCTTGAGATGCGAAGTCGAAAGAATTGAAACCACCAAGCAGTCATATACATTGCTTAATATCTAGATCCCCCTGGTAAAACCCCTCACAAGTCCAGATGTTTAACCAACTTGGCTGGGCATCTTCGAACCAAGGCACCTACTGCTGATCAATGGGCTTGAAAATGGGGTCTGACAGTGGCTCTCCACGTGGGTTTGATATGGTTTGATACTGGATCTGGATATAGTCTTATTTCGCAACTTTTTACATTTGGTGCCCAGAATCCAAAATGATGTCTTGCTTACTACGCTACCCGCTCTATGGGTAATCCACCCCCATGTGCATCATTTTGTATCTGCTAGCATGGCACATCGTTGAAACCACTTGCGAGTCTTCACTTTTCTCAGCAACGCAACGTCCCATGAAGCACTCCGTCCAGCATCGGCAACCAAGTCCGCTTGTCGACATTCAGAAATCGACTATTGTACGATTTGAAAAGCATCAAATATCCCATTGGAACCCTTCAACGAACATTACGGATGGTTAATCCTCCATCTTATCACCAAGAGAAGGGGCATGTTTGTGTTCCAGGTCGAAGTCCGCATCATTCATGGCATCGGTTTCGATCGTCGAAAACCACCAGCTCCAAGGCGCCAGAAGAACTCAAAGTTCGGAGAGCCAAAAGGGAAGGCGAAAGGGGCAACCGTAGCCTTGGCAGGGTAAGAAAGGAACCCGAGTTTGTCCTTCAAAAGTGGGGATTAATGGGGAAAAAGATGGAAAAAGTCCCTATTGGAATTTATGTTAATGTTGGGGGGAAAAAATCCTCAAAATATCCTTAGCTTCAATTTATGGTAATGTTGTGGAACATGAGTATTTTGGCCATCAAAATTTGGGGGTTGTCACAAACGCTGAAGCAAGTCCCAGCCTTGCAACTGGCTGACTAGGTCAATCAACTCTTCCTCACCTTAGTTCCAAATGATGTTTTTTTCCATTGTTGATGATTCCACTGAACTCAAATGGTAAGGATATAATCCAATAAATCAAACTGATATATAAGTTCATGTCTCCTTTCGCAAAGTCCTGCCAAAACCAAGAAAAAACTTGCTGAGGTCGCTACTGCTTTCCAGCACATCAAGCTTTGGATTTGCATAGACCCATTCCTTCGACTTGGTTTCAAGTGACCAAAATTATTTTTGAAAAAATGTGTACATAGATGTATATGTATAATTTTCATAATTGTTACTATCATATCAGATGCGTATTTCCCAATACTTTCCCCTCGTATTTTGCTGCCAAAAAAAAAGCAGATGAAGCGAGCGCAGATCGTCCATGTCTTGCCACGCGATGTGATCATGGCTCAGGCCGATCAGCACCGGCTGCTGCGGAAAGGGCGGGCGTGCGAAGTGCAAGACCCTCCGCGTTGGCACCTGGGAATTTCTGGATGTGGTTCAAACGGTTCATGAGGAGATATAACATCATTTATTTACATATATAATATACATATATATATATATATACATATATATATATATATACAAAACATAGACATAGACATACAGATAAAATCATATAGACATAGACATATACGTATACAAACACTTATACATGCTTAAAAAAAAGCACAAGGCTGGAGGTTCAGAGCTTCCAGACCCACCTGCGGCATCACCCTGCGCAGGCACATCAGCACCACCCGGAACCAGCGCCGCTCCCAGAACCCGGCGGACTCCGACGGCACTTCGGGAGGAGCCAATATGCCTAGCAGTCACAGATGCTGAAAGGTTTTCATCTGCCAATGGATTCATGTGTTTCTTACACATAATATATATATACACAGATACATATACATATACATTTAGATATATACAGTATATACCATATCGGGATATTTCCTAATCATTCATCAATTCATTACGACACATGACCAGTTTGCTTGTTTCTGCGAGCATTCCAAATCTGCCTATCAACTATGAAATAGACGCCAATGGAACCATTCAGAATGCAGGTGTCACTTGCACAATAAAATCTCAACAAGTTCATATCGTCAAAAAAACATGTGATACGATAGATTCGATATACCAAAAAAATCCAAAAAAAATGTGGCAAATCCTAGGAAAATGCTGATATCGCCTCAAATCTGGTGCTGCGATCAACAACTGCCTAAACTTTGGAGTCCTCCAAGTCACCGGGTCAAAAGTGTGCCAAACCACAAGCAATTCATAATCGTTTCGAGGAATCTTTGATTAGAGGCCCGATTTTTTTGGTAGCCCATGCCGCTGTAAGGGCTCCAGAGTGTCCATCCCATCCAAATCATCTCGAGCCACGCCAGCCGGAGAGCTGTTCCAGCGCTTTCCCAGACAGGCGGCTTAGCCTTCGACATCCCAGGTCAAAGCTGACCTGGTCGAGGCCGAAGTGCTGAAAATGTGGCGCCATCCCATCCCTCAAGGAGTGCCCAATAACAAGGGGAACCACAAATGTTTGGTCATTTTGAGATATTTTGAGCACGAAACCATCCGGTCTTGGCCGGTCACTGATCAGTTTCGGCACCTTGTCCCCACTGAAGGTCCTGCTTTCAGAGTCTGGAACTGCATGAATCCAGAGCTGCCCTGGAGTCGTACTTGGAGGTGGAGTTTTTCAGCACCCTCAACTGGTTTCAATCCCACGGATCTAAACAACCCCCGTAGTTCTCACAGCAAACTGCCTGTTCAGAATATCTCCAGTCCTGTGTTCTTGTATTCTTGATGAAATACGTCCAGGTTTCAGGCGTCGCCTCCAGTCCAGTTGGACTGAATGGCCATCCATGATGCACTGCTGTTTTCGAATAATTCCCCTGCTATGAAAGATACCCCCAGTAACTAAAACCCAAAAAAAGGAATCCAATCCTAAGCCCAGGCATTCTAGAAGAGTTTCGTCTGTGAACTTGTACTCAACCCAGATCCAGCCAGGTTGGCACCTGCCTTCGAGCCTCTCCGCAAACTGCAGTTCCACACGCCCCACCAGTTCCGCACGTCCCTCGCGCGGCCGCAGCTCCGCTGTGCCTTTGACAAAGGCACCGCTGAGGTCGTGCTCCGTGGGACCGTAGGCACTGAGGTGAAAGGCCTGCACCATGAGAGCACCTGGGAGCCAAGGGCTAATCCTGCAATGGTCACAGGATGTCATAGGTATTTCAGCAAAACTCCTGGGTATTTATGAAGATACCAAATTATATCAGGTCGATTGTCAAGGAAGATCACTGGAGACTTTGAGCTGAAGATACAAGTCTGAAGCTACAAATCTTGATCGGGAGATGCTGGAACAAACCTGCCACAAACATCGGAATGTAAAAAAACATGAGAAATCTAGATGTATCAAAGCATCAATATAAAAAATCTTCCCAAAGGGCCATCAATGATGTGAAAATGTGGAAAATCAACCCTTCCCAAATTCAAATCTATCGAACGAAAGGGATATGGTATGGGGGAAGTCAATAATTAGTCAATCCCTTTGGACCTTGTCATTTTTTGGGTCGTTCTACAAATCATCCAATGTTTGGGTCAAACTTCGGAGTCGGAGGGCCATTTTTTGAACAGCTTGTCGAATCACATCCCGAAAGGTGAAGAGAATCTCTTGTGCTAAGCCATTGCTACAATGACTTGGGGATGGCAAACATGCAACCCATTTTGGCTTGGGGATGGTTGTTCTTTTTTTTACTTGGTTTCAGTAATTTAAATGTCTTCAAATCTGTTGGGATGTGAGGAGGGCTCCGGTCTTGTGGTCAATGATACCCGCATGAAAGGAGGGGTTCAAACTGAACCCAGAAATGTTGACGCCCAAATGAACTCCCAAAATTTATGGTCCTCTTCTTGAGTGAGAAAGTCGATTGTTGCGTTCAGCAAGAGGAAGAGATCGCATACCATCAGGAAAAGGTGGTGAGCCACCCCATGAAATCACCATTTTTTGAGGATTACTCCAGGTTGGAACAACCCTCATCCAAGAACCGCTTTCCGTCATCGAGCCACCATAGTTGCGATGCTCCCAAAATTCCGGACGTGTCAACACTTCTGCCTGCACCAACAGGGAACCGTTCCTTTTAAGCTAAAGACATCTGAAGACTACACTAGCCAACTTGGTTTTTGTTCACTGAACTCCGCTAAAAATCACACACACGTAGAAACCCAAAAAGCTGGGCTGGATTGCAAGTCTTGGCGCCATCAAGGAAAGCAACCCACCATGACATGGCATCACTGGGGCAAAAAACAGTTGTTTAAGCACTGGGCAAGCATTACTCCAAGGATTCTGGACTTGCAAAATAGACTGTTACCTTGATGGGGGTAAGATTTTCAGGGTTCGCTAATTGTTCATGACCAAAATGTCTCGCCCACCTGTGGTGGCCCATGATATGGGTTGGGTCGTTATCCTTCACCCAGAATCCATTCGCCAACCCTGAACCTGGGTGGATTTTGTGATTAAACAAACCATGTAGATCATCGCAATATTCCCTGAACCAAACACGAGAAAAGGGCTACCCTATGTTACCTTTTGATCATCTAACTATGGAAAATAACAATTTCCAATAAATGAATCATGCATAAATTGGCATTTTTTTTGCAATCTGTTGAATTACCAGAATGTAAGAACCACCCGTAGTAGAGCGGAACTGTGTTGATCCCCTTCATCCAGTCCATTGCATGTGCTGCTGTGCGGCCGGGTCCGCGAACTCTGACCGGAGGTAGTCCAACAGGCTCTGAGCGAAGCTGTTTAGCCCGTGCGCATAGAAGAAGGACTCCTTTGACCATAGCGCTGAAACCCCAAGGGCGCTGGGATAGGAAAACATCACCCCAAATGTTTTTTGACCATTAACGATTTTTGTTAGTCACATACTTGATTCATTAATAGGGAGAATATTCTTGATAATGCATCCCAAACTATATATGTTAATATGCAACACAAAAGTATCTTACCAATAGCGCCGCACAAGGCGGTGGCGGAAGTTTCAAAGACAGGACACATATAGGAGAGGTTGGTTGTTGTGAATCACGGATGGCAGAGCGAATCCACTGATGGACCGGCAGGTGGTTGGAGTTGTGTTTTTTTGGAATGGTTGCAATGGTTGCAGTGATCACCCTACCACAACTGCTGGATGTAGTGTGGTGTAGCGCAGTTGTAGTTGTAGTTGTAGTTGTGGCTGTAGTTGTAGTATAGTGTAGTGGAGCTGTAGCTGCAATGTAGTGTAATTAGTGTATTTGCAAGTGCAGTTGCAGTTGTAGTCGTGGTGTGGTGTAATTCGCGTGGTGTAGTGCAGCATAGTGTCGTGTAGTGTTGTGTGGTGTAGTGTGGTATAGTGTAGTGTAGTCTAGCGTAAGGTAGTGTAGTGCAGTGTAATTAGTGTAGTGTAGTGTAGTGTAGTGTAGTGTAGTGTAGTGTAGTGTAGTGTAGTGTAGTGTAGTTGGAGCTGTAGTGTAGTCTAGGTGTAGTTGTGCGTAGTGCAGTGTAATTAGTGTAGTGTGGTGTAGTGTAATGTAGTGTAGTGTAGTATGTGTAGTGCAGTGCAGTGCAGTGCAGTGCAGTGCAGTGCAGGGCAGGGCAGGGTAGGGTAGGGTAGAGTGGGGTAGTGCAGTGTAGTGTAGTGTGGTGTGGTGTGGTGTAGGGTAGGGTAGGGTAGGGTAGGGTAGTGTGGTGCAGCGTAGCGTAGCGTAGCGTAGCATAGCGTAGCGTAGCGTAGTGTAGTGTAATGTAGTGGTAGTTGCAGTTGCAGTTGCAGCTGCAACTGCAGTTGTAGTTGTAGTGTAACGCAATGTAATCAGTGTAGTGTAGTGTTGTGTAATGTAGCGTGGTTGTAGTTGTAGTTGTGTTTGTAGTTGTAGTGTGCTGCAGTGTAATTAGTGTAGTGTAGTTGTAATTGTAGCTGTAGTTGTGGTAGTAGTAGTTGTTGTTGCTGCTGTTGTTGTTGTTATTAGTGTAATTGGCGTAGTGTAGCGTAATTAGATATAATTAGCGTTGTTTAGTGTAATTAGTGTAGTGTAATGTAGCGTAGTATATTTGCATTTGTAGTTGTAGCAGTAGTGTAGTGTAGTGGTAGTTGTAGTTGCAATTGTCTATCTATCTATCTTTCTATCTATCTGTTTGTCTGCCTGTCTGTCTACCTGCAAGCTTGAAAACGCAGAAATTCTGCGAGACTTGCTCAAGGTTTGAACTTGACAACATCAAAAACGAAACAATTCTGCGAGACTTCCTCAATTTTTGAACTTGACAACACCAAAAACGAAACAATCCTGCGAGACTTCCTCAATTATCGAAGTTGACAACGTCAAAAACGAAACAAGTCTGCGAGACTTCCTTCAAAAATGGAAAGTTGAGTGCAGAGCTGACGGCCTCGTACCAATGCGTTTTGCAATTTTTCCACTCCACCTGTCTAAAGTACTGCGCCTGCCACGAAAAAGTGAGGCCAGGTCATACGAAGTGCTGCACCTGTCACTCAAAAACATCTTCCCAAAACTGAAGATCTGATGCTCCAAAATGTAACCCCTCTCAGGAAATCAGCGCCCTGACCTCCTAACAGCTCTGATGAACATGTCTCTTGTACTGCGCCCGCGAGGGAAAATGCATCTTTGCAGGTCCTCTTCAAATGCCCCACGCCTGCCATCGTTTTTGGAAATGATACAAAACCCTCACGTTTTGCTCACTTTTAATACGGTGCACAATCCATTGCGCCTGCCACGCAAAACGACACTTCAGCATACTTTTTGACCCTCCGGAGCCACAAATCATTGGAAAAACACAGTGTTTCGCGACTTTCCTACCTTTTCGCGCACCTGGATCTTCTTTCTTCTGAGACTTTCTCTTTTTTGATCTTCTTTCTTCGTCTCTTCTCTTCTATGACTCTTCCCACCACTGCTTTTCATTTGTCCATATTGTCGGAAGTTTGACTTCTAAACTTCCTTCGATTATATATATATATAAGTACATAAGTATGTTTATATATATATACATATTTTAGTACATAAGCATATCATGTATATATATATCATACAATATCATACAATATACAATTATATAGTACATCCCATTAATCATCCCAGGGACCGTCCTGGTGACGCCTCCCATCGACCAAGCGGGACGCATCTGGAAGCAGGTCCGCCCATGAGCCCGGCAGGGCCTTCCTTGGAGCCACAGATCAAAAATTTAAAAAAAAACAACCAATGGTTTAACACTGGCTTAACAACGGTTTAATAATTGTTTAATATTGTCTCAACAATGGTTTAACAATGGTTTATCAATGGTTTGATAATGGTTTAACAATGGTTCAATAATTGTTTAATATTGTTTTAACAATGGTTTAACAATGGTTTAAGAATGGTTTAACAATGGTTTAACACTGGTTTAACAATGGTTGAACCATGGTTTAACCATGGTTTAATAATGGTTTAACAATGGTTTAACAATGGTTGAACCATGGTTTAACCATGGTTTAATAATGGTTTAACAATGGTTTATCAATGGTTTAACAATGGTTTAATAATTGTTTAATATTGTTTTAACAATGGTTTAACAATGGTTTAGTAATGGTTTAACAATGGTTTAACACTGGTTTAACAATGGTTAAACCATGGTTTAACCATGGTTTAAATAATGGTTTAACAATGGTTTAATCATGGCTTAATAATGGTGCAATAATGGTTTAGCAATGGTTTAATAATGGTTTAACAAGTGTTTAACAATGGTGTAATAATGAATTTTTCATAATGGTTTAACAATGGTTTAATAATTGTTTAATATTGTTTTAAAAATGGTTTAATAATGGTTTAACAATGGTTTAACAATGGTTTAACAATGGTTTAA
>Ga0126342_10014787_pt1 | contig 13737 bp, 10 predicted proteins | sample Cyp1metagenome_FD_92528 | JGI IMG/M metagenome (GOLD analysis project Ga0126342, IMG submission 92528) | Coral microbial communities from Lord Howe Island, Old Settlement Bay, Australia - Cyphastrea 1 metagenome | ecosystem: Host-associated > Invertebrates > Cnidaria > Coral ...
TATTTTTCAAAATTTCCCCAGACCCGTGTCCAAAACTGGCTAAAAATGACTTAACAAAGACGAAAAACGTGTAAAAACTGAGGGTTTTGAAAATATTCCAACTATTTATTTTTTTTTGAAAAAATCCTTTTTGAAAATTTCCGATATTCTATCTACTTCAGGATGACTATATATATATAGGTGTTGTATCCCAACTTCTGTCCGCTTCGTCCGTTGAGTCCCAACTAAGGAGATTCTTTTCTTTCCCAACTGGGAATTCGATCGAAATAGAAATTCCCAGATTCCAGGGTTCTCAATTCGAAGAATTTTACATCATGTACCATAGTACCATATTCATAGTAAATTCTTATGGATTTGAAATAGTACTATCAATTTCCTATGGATCCGAAATGTCAATTTTACATCATGTACCATATTTATGATATTGAAATGAACACATGGTCATAGAAAGTTTGTTGATTTACCCATCAAAAATGCTGATGTTCCATAGTTTTTGGTATATTTACCAGGGGGTACCATATTTATATATATATATAACATTTGATAACATTTGATAACCCCAAGTGACATGACCCCGCAACTTCCTACGCCACAGGTGCTACTGTTCCTCCATCCGCTGCATCGTCCATCTTGGTGGATGGCGCAGAGCTCTCCGGTGAAGTGAAAACCTTCAACCCTGGACAGGACAACAAGGCGACGGGGCCGGGGCTAAACTACGGGATGAATCCACGTGATTTTGGGTGACGAATTGGAGGATCATCCCATGGTTCGTAACTGGTGAATGACCAATATGTATGCTGATCCCAAATCTTACTGGGTGGGCTAATTATATATATATATATACATATATAATATAACATATTTAATATATATATATAGATAGATATTGATATAATATATATATATATATATATAATTAGCCCAGCCAGTAAGATTTGGGATCAGCACACGATCCTAATGGGACTTTCCTTGTTATACCATCCGTAGGCTTCCCTCAGCGCTTTTTCACGATTCTCGCGGGATGATCCAAGTGTCACGAAACGTCACGAAACATCTGACGTGAGGGGTGCGGGATATGTTCCAAGAAGATCCAAAAACCATATCTGGTGGTTAATAATGGTTGATATTGGCTAATAATCCCATTAACTATAGTAATTGCTATAAACCTGAGGATCGAAGACATGAATCTGGTTGGTGGTTTCAAACATGAATTGTTCATGTTCCATTTCATAAAAAAGGGATGTCATCCTTCCCATTGACGAACTCATATTTTTCAAGATGGTTGAAACCACCAACCAGTGAATAGATATGATTAAGCGATTAAGCACAAAGAGAGATGGTGAGGAAAAGGGGCTGGACGTGTGTTGATTTCCCCACATGTTTATAGGCTACGGTTCTACATGTTGAGTACAAGACATGCATGGGGATATGAGTAAAAGACATACATATATGATGTACCCTCTGGTAAACATACAAAAACCTATGGAAAGATCCACCATGTTCCACTCTTTCGACTGGGTCATTTTCAATAGCTATTTTGACATAACCAGAGGGTAACTAACCAAAAACGTCCCCAGTTTGGTTTCAACCACCATCCCAGGCCTCTTTGAGTTTCCCGTTTCACCCAGTGAATCCTCATGTGTGGCTGGACGATGGTGGAATCAACGTTGAATCTCCCTGGCAAAATACACTTCATGCACATTGTTTACCGTCTGGCAATGACTAACAGTTTGCTATTGAAACTGGCCATAGAAATAGTGGATTTACCCATTCAACATGGTGATTTCCATAGAGTTTTTTGTATGTTTACCAGAGGGTAGTTCTGATGTTCTAAGGTCGGCTTAACTGGTCAGTCCCATGAAAACCGTTTCCTGGTCCGAAGCCAATGTTTCCATCATTTTATCTTCTACACTTGAACACCTTGAACAAAAAATATTAGTGTTCCTAGGTTTTATAATTCAAACTTCAAAGTAATCATCAACACAAATCAGATTTCACTGGGATTTACCCTAAATCCACTGATCTTCCTGCTTCAAAGCCCTGAAAAGCCTCTGATGTTCGGTGGCGACGCCAGGGTTTCGGCTTCCTGACTGCGGAGGGTGACGCCACGGACCGCGGGGCAGCGGGCATGGGCTGAGTTTTTTTGATGTTTTTCCCAATAGCTGGATGGTTTATTTCATGGAAAATCCTATTAAAGCGGATGATGACTGGGGGTAGCATTTTAGAAAAGCTTCATTTTGGTAATTTGGAGGATCATTATGGAACTACCGTAACTACCTGGTAGTGATGGGTTTGTCATGAAAATTGGAGGTAGCCTATTTTCAGATCATGGCAATGTTGTTCAGGTTCCAGACCCAATGTAATGAGGATTAAGCAAACAAAGGGGGAGGTAGAATGAGAGGAAAACATCAACACACATCAATAAGACTGAAGTTGGTGGTTTCTGGTTGATCCCACTTTTGCGTTCATTTCTTTTTGTATTATGGATTGAAACCACCGACGCTTTGATTTTATGATATTTTTATGTGGGTTTTTATGCGTGAACACTCCTATACTAACAGAATATGTTGGGTAACATGAACAAGAGCTGATATGAATTACGATTCTGACACCTACTGTATTTGCATTGAACTCTTAGGATTTTTTTAAGGATGGAATGACCATACCCTCAGGTTTTGACCGTTGCATACAGTATATAGAATATGTTGGTTCATGTTGATGCAACATTCGTCATGTTCAGTCTCTTGTAAGTGGATCGAGAGGGGAACAGGGGAACGCTTTGCAGTAAGCCCCTAGATTTACTAGAAAGAGATGTGGGTTGCTGGAAAATCTATCCTTTGCCCATCCAATGGCAGTTATATTCTGAGGGCAATCACTTCTCGTTTGGTCTCGCAGTGTCTGCTCTCGATTGCCGCAGTTCAGCAGTGTCATTACCACACCTGGATCCCATCCAGGATGTCTACTTCCAGACAAAGGATATGAGACCAGAAGATCAGCAACAGCTGTTGCAGCCAGTCTGGGGGCCCGACTTTGGATTTTGGGGACCCATTTTTTGGGACTTTGGAGCATGTTGAAAAAGCCCAGTGGCAGCGGGAAAACCTTGAGATGTGTGGGATCCCGGTTCTATGTGGCAAATAAGTAGCATGATTACATATACATATATGTAGTATATTTGATATATGTTATTTCATGTGTATACATATACTATATACATATACTATATACATATATTACATGTAAATATATATATATAGTATATATATAGTATATATATATAGTCTATATAGTATATATATAGTATATATATATAGTATATATATGGTATATATAGTATATATATAGTATATATATAGTATATATATAGTATATATATAGTATATATATGTATATAGTGTATATATATAGTATATATAGTATATATATATAGTGTATATATATATAGTAACTTAGTATATAGATAGTGTATAATATATATATATACAGTATATATATATATAGGAACCCCAATACAGATGGACAAGTAGCATGCCACGAAAATCAGTGGCAAGTAACTTTTCTATGTTTTTGGGGGTTGCTATACAAATGATGTATGTATAACATATAACTCACTTGTAAGCGGGATAAGCCCCAGTTGTTGACGAGTTGTTGACCATTTAACTGGATCCTGCACCTCCAGACAACATGTAGCTCCAGATAAGAACGGGTCAATAACTACAGATGTTGCTGGGAGTTTGCGTGGAGTTGGGGTGACCTCAGTTGTAAGTGACCGAAAGCTGACCAATTCAAAGTAATCTTGTATTTTGGTTACCCTCTGATAAACTAACAGTTTGCTATTGAAAATTGCCATTTATATTTGAATTACCCATAAAAAATGGTGATTTTCCATAGTTATGTTAGTTTACCGGAGGGTACTATTGTGGGCTAGACTACCTCCTCCATTTCATGTATGTATAACTCACAGTTAACGGGATATCCATTGACCAACAGCCGCTTATTTTATGGGACAGAGTTCTGCAAACACCAGAGTCACCGGAGTTTGTTTCTGATTTCGAACACGAAATAAATTTATCATGTCCTATCATGTTCATTAACTATAACAAATTAATTTATAAATGTTTGATGTTGTATACATATCCATAAAATTGGAACATTATAAATTAGTTTTATACAAACTGGGTACCCTGGTGTCATCAAAGATGGCCATGGATCAAAGGCCACCATTTCTAGATGGTTTTCCAAAGGGGTTTCACCACAGATTTTCCACAACTATATTACAAGGTGGGGCCCTGGATAGCTACTTTTCAAATTTCGTTAACTAGGCTTTTTGGCAGATATAGTTATAATATGTTATAATTATACTATAGTTGGGTGGAAATATGTCAACCAAGAACTAGATATAACATGATATAACTATAACTTGGCGGCCCCACATCACCTTTAGATCATACAATGTGAGGCCCCCCAGTGATGTGAACGTTGGTTTAGATTCGCCCCAGTAACTAGTTCGTTATAAGTACCATAAACCATAGTTATTGGAGTTATAAGTACCATAAACCAACTTAGATATCGAACGGGGGCCTCACAATTGTACCTTTCTGAAGTGCTGAGGGCTTCCAACTCATGGGCAGACGCGTGTGGTTTTGGGTCGTTCCTTGGCGGGAGCCAAAGGATGTTTTTTTCGTTGGGGAATGATGGGTGTCTTTATTTATTTAGCCGGCCTGGTAAACATACAAAATTCACAATGGATTTTAATGGGATTTTAATGGGATTTCATGGGATTTCATGGGATTTTAATGGGATTTTAATGGGATTTCATGGGATTTTAATGGGATTTCATGGTGATTTAGTGGGATCTAATGGTGATTAATGGAGGTTTAATCTTTGGTAAACATACAAAAACTCTATGGAAAGATCCACCATGCTATTAATGGGTAAATCAACTATTTCTATGGCCATTTTCAATAGCAAACTGTTTGTTTACCAGAGGCTAAGAGTGATATGTGGTTAATTAATGTGTAATCATGTTTATTGCCCATCTACTTGGGTTTATTGGCGATGAAATATTGATTATATATACTAGTAATGTTGTTGTGAATATTATGGTTGTTTATTGTCACTACAACTATGATCATTACGCAACCATGATGAACTTGATCATGCTTATTACGTTCATCATCATTGTCGCCATAGTCATCATCACCATCAGCATCAGCAACGACATTTTCGCGAAGCAAGCAAGGAAATGCTGGATGGCGGAAGGACAGCGAAGCAGGTTTGCCAAATGAGTCAAATGGGATCAATTGTGGCAACTGAATCTATTGATCAATCCTGCGTTGAATTGTTGAATGTGAAAATCTCGAACTACTTAGATTGGTTTTCACATCAACCAACATATCCATTGAGATTCATGGGTGAATTTCCCATTGATTTCGCTGAATTTCCAGAGATTTCACCTGGGGCAACTTGGAACTGGGGAGCTGGCCCACCAAACATCATCTTTTTGTGGATTGAATGATGGAAAACATCCATGAAACCAGATAAACATATATTATATATATATATCATATATATATATATATCATATATATATATGATATATCTGGTTGGTGCTTTGGAACCATGGAACCTTATGACTTTGCATATATTGGGAATGTCATCATCCCAACTGACGAACTCATATTGTTCAGAGGGATTGAAACCACCAGCCAGATATGTATGGGTAGAAGTCTAATACAGTAAGTTGTATAGTAAAAAAACAATAACATAAACTTTATTTAGAGAATCAGATAGATCACTTTGTACATGAAATATATATGAAATATATAGTAGATCTATAATGTTAGTAAAGCAAAAGAACGAATCCATCATCCCCAATGACTCACCATTTTTAAAGGGTGCATCATCCATGATGTAACAAAAACCATCAATCCATGAGGGGGTGGTAAAAATCAGGGCTTGGAAGAGATGTCCTCATTTTTCACATCACCCAAGATACATATAGAAAACAGATCATCACCCCTATTAACAGATGTAAAATGTTGGTAAACATCACCTAAATGTTTATCAGGGGTTGGTAAAATATAATTTCCAACAGATACATTTTCAGGTGATGTTCAAAATCTCCAAGCCATGGGACATGCAAAAACACACATGATAAGATATATTATGAACATGGACATTTACCAAGAAATACTAACATAATGGGACGTTTACCAACATTATACAGCAACATAATCTCCACAATGTGATGCCCCCAAGATATCTGAGTTTTATTTTATAACTCCAATAACTATGGTTTATGGTACTTACAACTATAGTTACTGGGGCGAATCTAAACCAACTTATAACTGGGGGGGCCTCACATTGCATGTTTATGATTGCTTTACTAACATTGTAAGTGATACATGGGGTCTCTGATTTCATCGCCAGGACGGGTCGATGGAGAGCACACAATGTGAGTCTCTCGTCGGAGGCCGCCGTGACGCCGTGCGCTTGTGGCTTTTGTGGCCTTGGGAATGGGAGCCAATTGGAGTCACCAAAAGTGTGGTTTTGCCATGAGAAAAATGTGATTTGGATGTGGGTCAAAATGAAAGACCTAGGGGACCACAGATGTTAGTCTAGTTTAGTATTAACCATCCAATTATTGGGGTACCTAATTTTGACCCATACCCATTTGACTATAGAGAAACAAGTGATTTGACAGTAACACATGCTGATTTGACCATGAAACATGGTGATTTAACCATCAAACATGGGAATTCTGAAGCGCCATCAAACATGGTGATTATATGAAGCACCATCAAAATCGTACAAGAGCTTGGGATTCAAGTGGGTTTACTTTCTACAGCTATAAACGCCTTTTCTGTGACAGGAAACTAGTCTACACAGAATAGAAATTGGCAGGTCGGGTTCTATCCAGTGGCAAAAAGGCATGAATCTGGGTTTGTCTGGAAATCGGGTACCCCTAAACCTATTGAGGTTAAGCATGACGCACCCGTATGGCCCACAGAGGGTTCCGACCACCTACCCCTAGGAATGACGAGGAGTTGCAAGTGATGTTTTTCAAGTTGTTCCTGTCTTTCGTAAAGCTCATATTAGTATATCTAGTATTCTTACATGTATGAGCATCTATTAACATCTATTCACGTCTATTGAGATATATGAACATGCATTTCATGTGGGTTTATCCATTGTCTATCCCTTGAAATCGCTCCAGGGCGGCAAGCGCCCGGCCGGCCGTGCAGTGGAACCCCCAGCGAAGCGACAGAAGGTGGCGGGTTTTCCATCGGGTCTGGGATGGAATTTCCATGAAGAAAATCACTTTGGCCGATGGCTTTCTGGCATGCTGAAATCATGGTTACCCTCTGGTAAACATACAAAAAACTATGGAACATCACCATTTTTAATGGATAAATCCACTATAAATGGTCATTTTCAATAGCTATTTTGACATAACCAGAGGTTATTTGATGCTGCAAAGCCCACGTTTGCTCGCCTCGGATCTAAAAACCCAAAAAGCCTAAAAACCATTAAAAACCTAAAAATTAGAACCTTAAATCCTAAAAACCTAAGGTCAAAATTGCTATAGCCAGTGTTTTCATTCATCCTTTGATGACAAGTATACTTATGATATTGTTTGGGTGTGTTCTTTCTGTGTGGGCGAACGTGGGGTTTGGCGCCAACATGTTCTATTTCTCCGAAATGATAGTTTGAATTCATATGTGGGAGGAGAATCCCCTGGTTCAAGCACCAGAGACAAGGACATGGAGATGAAACTTGATGGAAGCCACCCTTTCATCATCAGCCGGCTAATGAAGTAATTTCAATCAGCCAAGAAAATGGAAGATCTCTGAGATTATGGTACAGAAACAAGAAATTTAAGTCAGGGATCTATTCAGCAAGGCTACCGCCCAGGGCGGCGGTCGCCCCATTCGCCATAAATCATGGGCGAGGCATATAAACCGTATAAACACTAATAGGTGATTAGTAGATGTTAATCTGGTTGGTGGTTTCAAATGGTGATTTAATAGGGGTATTAATGGTGATTTAATGGTGATTAACCAGCTGGTAATGGAATATTAATGTCTGGTTGGTGGTTTCAAACATGAATTTTATTTTCCATAATCTATGAGATAATCCTTCCCATTGACGAACTCCATCATTTATCAGAGGGGTAGGTATACGGTATACCACCAACCAGTAATAGTGCTTCACTGTGGGACAATTACCAACAGTGTGATTTTTTAAAGGTTTTGCCAACTCCTTTCTGCCAGGTTGATGGTGAAAGGGTCGCTCAACCTGGGTAACCTGATGCATGGGAAGATAGGGTTGATGAATGATGCGGGCTACAGGGATTTGTTGGATCCATCATCAACATGAAAAGTTTGGTGGTTTGGAACCATGGAATTTTATGACTTTGCATATATTGGGAATGTCATTATCCCAACTGACTTTCACTCCATCATTTTTCAGAGGGGTCGGTGGCTCAACCACCAACCAGAAAAATGTTGGAGATGAAGCACATCAATCACTGTATATTCCCCCCTTTTTTGTTGGGTCATGTCTAATTGGGACGTTTACCCACCTGTGATATCGTAGGGTATTATACTATCTGGTTCATGGGGCGTTCCGAGACTTTCCTTTGTTTGAGAGGGGCAGGTGACCCCAGGTGTTCATAGTTTCCTGCTGCCCCTAGTCCATGGGTTTTGACAGCATGGTATTTGGATGGTACTTTGGATTATTTGCAAGACCTTTCTCTCGGATGCACTGTATATGGCCAGAGGGGGCTCGAGACTGTGAAACATTAAAACATATGACATTTTGAGTTTTTGTTGAGGGGTTTGGCACATCGCTTGACATGACGTATCCTTTTTCCGGGTAAACAGGTAAACATCATTTGGATTTATTTGGCAATATGTTGCAATGATCAGATGTAGACAAAGTAGTGGAATTATGTAGAATTATTTTAGTATATTTTAGTAGTTGCAGTGTAGCCATTATCTTCCGATGTAGGTCTCTCATAGTCTTACCGGTATACATATGTTGCAAAGGTTTCAACACAAGGCTGATTTTTTTCTTTAATCAGACTATCAGATACAGTACGCTCCATATGGATGTTTATCAACATCAATTTACACACAAAATGCGACCTAACCAATCCCAGAAGTGGCTGAAGGGCAAATCTACTAGAACCCCCTTTTCAGTTTCGGTGTAAGAACAAGGTGTTTGGCTAATGTCAATTGTCATAATATAATATTAACTTAACCATATAATAATAATACGTATATATATATATGTAAGCACCCATGATATTATCATCCCCAGAAAGTGGTTGGTTTGGCTACTAGAGTTGAGCCAACAGCATGTGGGGTTGTCTGAAAATAGGATGCTCCAAAATCCCAAATTTCTATGGGTTTATCATGGAATTCAACATTTTCAGTCACTCCCAACTGTCACATTCGCCATATACCCCACTACATCCATTAAACCCCCGATGAAATCCCATCAAAACAGCCTTAAAACAGCATAAATGCCACCAGCTATCCCACCAGCTATCCCACCATTTTTGCTGGAAAAAACATGGAAAGCTTCCCAGCTCAGCATTTTTCCCGCACCTAGGGAGCGCCTCAAGGGAACCGTCAGTAGCTTCGCAGCCGAGTTGGGTGGGACGCTATCATCCTCAGGAGCGATGGATATCCCTAGAGTTATGTTTTGTTTTTTTTGAGATGGTAAACAATAGGTAAGCTGGTTGGTGGTTTGGAACATTTTTTATTTTTGCATATAGTGGGAATAATAATCCCAACTGACTAACATTTTTCAGAGGGGTTGAAACCACCGACCAGAATAGGTAAACCATGGTCAAATAACTATATGGTAATAACTATGGTAAAATGGATGGTTTACCATGGTTTATAATATTTAATAGAAAATAGTGGTTTTACCATGGTTTATATATAACATGTCTAGGTTTTCTAGGTCAATTAGATGTTTATAGATAATGCCATTAATCATCATTGTTAACAACCATGGTTTATTAATAGGGGTTTATATGTTTTATAATGATGGTAAACAATAGGTAAACCATGGTAAACCTCTATTATAAACAATGGTAGCACCTTTATTTTTTAACATGGTTTAGCTGGAAAATCCACTATTTAGATTATGTTGTTCGATGATTTTTCCAGCTATAAACCTCCACAGGGGATTTGCCAGCTGGAAACGTTATGAGAAGGTATCAAGTGAGGCCAGTGATGTTTGTTGGTTTATAAACCCTTATGAATACTAGAGTTGAAAAAACATTTCCATAAACCATAGTTACCATAGTATTGGAGTTATTTAAGCACCAACTTAGCTATCGTTTGGAGGCCCCGTAGATCTGAATTTGAGATAATGCCCTCCGTGCCATCGCTGGGATGCGCTCATGAAGTAATGTAAATTTTTGGGCACTCCCAAGTTGTAAGTTGGTGTGTTTCATCCAATCTTACTATAACAATATTGTATCTTACAAAACTTATATTCTACAACTATTGCTTAACAATAATTATGATATAATATGTTTTTGCTTCCATTTACAATATTGTATCTTTACAAAACTTATATGGGTATGGATCAATACCTATTAATACCATTTTTGGGGGAATGAACATCCATTTACCAGCTATTTTGATGTTCACCAGGGGTACAAGGTTTTGACACACTGCCATATTCTACAGTAATTATATACATGTAATTACCCGAAACCCGACAGTTAACCTACTTGGTTCAACCTTGGTTGAGCGAATAAAAAAAGGGGCCCTGGGGGAATACAATCATAATTGGGATATTTAACAGGGTTATGAATGGTAATATTTTCTGATATATATAGAGTATACATACACATGTTTATATAGCAAACACACTAATCAAGAATTGGATTACTATATGCTATTATATACTCAGTTAGAGGACGATCACCAATCCATTTTTACTAGGTAAATCAATATTCTTGCTGGTTCAGTCACGTTTTTTCCGTGAATTCTCGATCCTACCACCTTGGAATCACCGTTTTGGTCAATCTTAGTTGTATTATTATATTGATATCCCCATCTAGCCAAAACATGCACTATCAATCACAGGCTAAAAACCCTCCAATCAGCTCCATTTTTTTGCTGGAAAATCTCCATTTTTTTAAAGATAAATTTATGGTCCCAGCCAGAAACCTCCAGCCTTTTTTTTCGAAGAATTTTCCACCTTGGATGACACCAAATATTTTTGATCCTTGCGCAAAGCAATGTTTGGATCCCATCATATCATCATCATCATCATCATATCACCTTTTCTGTTGTTTACCCTCTGGTAAACTAACATGGCTATTGAAAATGGCCATTTACAGTGGAATTACCCATTAAAAATGGTGATTTTCCATAGTTATGTTAGTTTACAGGGTAAATCTCAATTTCCCTAGTTCAACTTCACATGTCTGGATATAGCTAATTCATGTCCTATCCCCATCATTTCCCTACTTTCATTCCTATTGGTTGCACGTTGCGGTATATAAAGTGATCCTTTCTTTATATAAATCCACGAATTCTATCCCCATGGTTTGTTCCCATATCAGATATTCCCACTGTTATGTTCCCATTTCAAAAAAAAACATATCCCCATGTGATGGGCAGCTGAAGTCCAATATTTAACACCCCAATTGCATGGTCCCAATGATGTGGAAATTCCCAACAAAAAAACATGGTTTCGGTTAGGGGGTGTTTAATGTTAGGGGGAAGCGAAAAATATTGACAAATGGCTAAGTAATATTTTCATGGCATATTAATTAGATATTACATATATTAATGGAGTGTATAGCTAATATTACCTATTATTTTAACAAACGGATTATTTTGTTAATAATTACTTATTATTACCTATTATTCTAGAAAATTACCTGTGGATATTTATAATTACCTATTATTAATATTAACATTTATAAACGGACTTATTTTGTTCGCATGAAACCATCCACATCACCGATCCAGGACTTCAGGTCCCCATCACCTTCCAAAAAGATCAGCTACCAAGTGGCACTGAGAGTTCCTCGGACATTTTCTGTTGGAACATCGGGTTGCAACCAAGAAATGTCTGGGATTTAAATGAGATTGATGGTTGTGAATGGAAATTTGAATATGATTTAACTAACATGAGGATTGAGATTGGACATTTCATAGGCTTATCTTTTAGAACTCCAACAATTAAGTTGAATTTTTGCTTGTAAACGGAGATTTAAGCAACAAAACATGGGAATGTAAACAGAAATGAGGATTGAGATTGGATTTTTGATCGGCTTCTGTTGCTTTCTAAACTAAGTCAGTTGGATTCAAGGTGGAGCAACCAATCCAGCGATCTTCGGGGCCCCAATAGCTGGAAAGTCCCATCTATCATCAAGGCGTCCACCATGACGGAGGTTTCCATAAATGGAGATACCCCGCATCCAATAGCTGGATGATTTATAGATGATTTACAGTGGAACACCCTATGATTTTGCTGGATGCTTTAGGGTACCCCCATTTCAGGAAACCTCCACATGTTCTTGCTTCTCAAACATCCCTGTCAAACAGAAAGATACCGCTATCCCATATGCTGGCCCCACCGTGAACCCGCGAAAATAAGATTGGAGGATGATATTCTAGTTGGAAAAGGCCAGTTTGGAGCGTTCTAGTTGAATTGTCCTGTGGTCATATAGTTTAGAGAAATAAACGTGGATGTACTGGATGATGTCACAATCACGCTCGCTATGAGTTTCCAGCCAGGAGTCAGGTTTTGGATGTTTCAACTGTGTAAACAAAAATATTCTATGTCTAAACAAAGTGAGGGAAACTGCTTGCGGATGGTTACCCTCTGGTAAATTAACATAGCTATTGAAAATGGTCATTTATAGTGGATTTACCCATTAAACATGGTGATTTGCCATAGCTATGTTAAATTACCAGAGGGTAATTTATGTTTATTCCCCGCATTTTGCCACAAACAACACGGTCGAGAAACATCCCAGCTGCTAAGGTGTTCAACCCGGACAAAGTGTCGAGTTTGAACTGTGGCTCTGGCACAGTTCTTGGGGGTTCTTGGGGGTGCACTTCGGGTTATAAGTGGATGTAACGATAGTGATAAGTGCCTGATATCACAGCTAGTTGGTGGTTTCAAACATGTTTTGTTTTCTCCTTCCCATTGACTAATATTTTTCAAGATGGTTAAAACCACCAACCAGCAGTGATAAGTGCCTTTGTACAACCGCACAGTGAAAGGGTTTCCATCTGAGTTGGTCAGAGTTGGTCAGACTATTGCTGATGTCGGGTCTCTGATTTGACTATGAATGTACTCTGTTAAGGTTTATATACATAAATGTATTTGTATATGTATATGACTGTATATGTATATTGTATATGTGTATTGTGTATGTGTATGTGAATGTGTATGTGAATGTATGTGTATGTATATATATATACGCGTGTATGTATATATATATATAATATGTGTATGTATGTATTATATATATGCATATATATACATATGTATGTATATATATATATATATATGTACATGCATATGTATGTATGTATGTATGTTTGTATGTATGTATGTATGTATGTATGTATGTATGTATGTATGTAATGTATGTATGTATGTATGTAATGTATGTATGTAATGTATGTATGTAATGTATGTATGTAATGTATGTATGTAATGTATGTATGTAATGTATGTATGTAA
>Ga0126342_10014788_pt1 | contig 13737 bp, 12 predicted proteins | sample Cyp1metagenome_FD_92528 | JGI IMG/M metagenome (GOLD analysis project Ga0126342, IMG submission 92528) | Coral microbial communities from Lord Howe Island, Old Settlement Bay, Australia - Cyphastrea 1 metagenome | ecosystem: Host-associated > Invertebrates > Cnidaria > Coral ...
CCAAACAACAGAAACGCCTTGCGAACCATGTTTTGTCATGTGCTTAGCTTCCTTTTTTAAACTTTCATTCCAACAGTCACAAGAAAAGTGAAAAAAATACCCGCCGGAACCATTTTGATGCATCTACAGTGCAAATTGTGAAGATTAGCGTAAATCACCAAACAACAGAAACACCTTCCAAACCATGTTTTGCCATGCTCTAATCACAAGAAAAGTGAAACAAGGACACGTCGGAACAATTTTGATGCATATACACGGCAAACTGTGAAGATCAGCATAAATCACTAAACAACAGAAACGCCTTCCAAACCATGCTTTGCCAAGTTCCAGGCTTCTTTCTTTTTCAACTTTAATTCCAGCAATTACAAGAAAAATGAAAAAGAAGTACCCGTCGAAGCAATTTTGATGCATGTGCACGGCAAACTGTGAAGTTTAGAATAAATCACCAAACGACAGAAAGGCTTTCCAAACCATGTTTTGTCATGTGCTAAGCTTCCTTTTTTTCACCTTTAATTTCAACAATTACAAGAAAAGTGAAAAAAGTACCCGCCAGAACCATTTTGATGCATATGCAGGGCAAATTGTGAAGATTAGCATAATCACCAACAGAAACGCCTTCCAAATCATGTTTTGCCATGTTCTAAGCTTCTTTTTTTCAACTCTATTTCCAAGAATCACAAGAAAAGTGAAAAAAGTACCCGTCGGAGCCATTTTGATGCATATAATCTTCACCTCCTTTTACTAAAAGTACCCCAAATACTAAAAACTAGGCCTACGTTAAATTTTGGGAAATTTCAGACTGGCCAATTTGATTTTTAATTGACCCCCTTTCCAAAACAAATTAAAAATGAAGGCCCCATTTCAGGGTTTCATCCCTACTAATAAAAACTAATCATTCCCGGGTTGGATTTTATTAGGGTCCGTCTTTTAAGATCGAAAAACAAAATATGTAATAAGATCATTTTTAATCTCATGTTAGGGGAAAGCTTCGAAATCAATTTTTTTTGCAATTTTTTTATTAGAATTTAAAGGAAATCTAATCGATTGAAACAGACAGAGTTTGGTTTTTGTTTTTTATATATTGGTGTTTTTAATTTTATTACAGTAATATTAGGGGAATTAATTAGCGGAAAGCTTCGAAATTCAATTTTTGGCAATATTCTTTTAATTGGTTTTAAACGGAAACCCAATCGAGTGTGAAATAGACAGTTTTTGTTATTTGCATTAGGGCTCTCAATTTAATATTAGGGGAAAGCTTCGAAATCCAATTTGTGGCAATATTTTACCTAGATTTTAAGAGGAATTCTCATCGATTTTGAAGTAGAAAATTTCAGCTTTTCTATTTTAGAAGCTTCGCACCCTAATACTGAGCACCCCCTAATACTAAAAACTCCTCCGGGTGTTTGTTGTTTGGGGGGAGGGCGGGGGACCGTTTGGTAACAGGGGGAAGGGATTACAAGGCAAATTGTGAAGATTAGCATAAATCACCAAACAGCAGCAGCAGCAGCAACATCTTCCAAACCATGTTGTCCCATGTTCTAAGCCCCCTGGTTCCTACAATCACAGAAGAATCACAAGAGTGCCCGTAAAAGTACCGTAAAAGCAATTTCGACGTATATACGCAGCAAATTGCGAGGATTAGCACAAAATTTCAATCTTGCCGAATCTTGTGCTACGGGTACTTCTCGCTATACGGGGTCTTTTGGCGCGTTTCCAAAAACATATTCTAAGTTTTGGTTCGTCGATATATATGAACAAATATATACAGTATATATATTTATATGTATATCATTATCTACCCTACCTATATTTGATAGGACCGCCCTCAAAACTTAATCTACTCAGCGGATCTCAGCGGCCCAAACAGCTGGCCACTGGCCTGGCATTCGCAATCTGACTGATGAGTTGCACCCAGGATCTTGGTGGTTTCCTCAGGTAAACTGTCGTTCACAAACTGGCATACAGTCTGACACTTGGGTGTAGCTGAGGTGGCTAATGTCTAACTTTGAACCGCCCCCGTCAACACGGAAAGGGCATAGTACTAACATGTTTAATATCAAGTAATCACCTGCTACCAGATGCTGCTAGGCCCGGCTTGCGGTCAGCAAGTTCGACCATACATTATACTAAGGCAACAGGAAACATGGAAAACTTTTGAAACATGGAAAGCAATTTGACAATTAAATGACAACTCAAGAAATCCCAGAGTCAGCCGGATGGCAAGGGGTGCACTGTGTCTGCGCATCCAATTCTTGGTACTCTCCCTGCAGGCATTTCCTTAGCTACAACCCTGGAATCTGGCTCAGGTGTTGATCGGCACGTCTCTTAGAGACAAACAAGATGCAGCCCACGAACCGGAATGCAGTCACGTAGAACACTTGTGTGAAACAAGTTGTTTGAACAGTCTTGTGCATTTTGCCCCTGTTACCGTACCAGTGCACTGTAGACTGCGGAATGCGGAAGAAGGCGGGGTGCAAAGTGTGCGGCGTGAAGAAAGTGGAGTGTTGAGTGGGGAATGTAGTGCGTAGAGTGTGAAGTGCGGATTGTGGAGTGCGGAGTGTACAGTGTAAGGTGCGGGGTGGAAAGTGTGAAGTTTCGAGTGTAGAGAGCAAAGTGTAAAGTAAAAAGTGTAAAGTGCAGAGTGTGGCGTGTAAAGTGTGGAGTGTTAATGTGTGGAGTGTGGAGTGTCAAAGTGTGGAGTGTGGAGTGTAAAGTGTAAAGTGTGGAGTGTAGAGTGTGGAGTGTAAAGTGTAAAGTGTGAAGTGCAAAGTGTGGAGTGTAGAGTGCGGAGTGTGAAGTCTGGAGTGTAAAGTGTGGAGTGTAAAGTGTAGAGTAGAGTGTGGAGTACGGAGTGCAAGGTGTAAAGTGCAAAGTGTGGAGTGTTGAGTGTAGTGTGTGGAGTGTAGTGTGTGGAGTGTGTGGAGTGTGTGGAGTGTAGTGTGTGGAGTGTAGAGTGTGGAGTGTAGAGTGTGGAGTGTAAAGTGTAAAGTGTGGAGTGTGGAGTGTAGAGTGTAGTGTGTGGAATGTCATCGTGTGTCACAACATGCCACGCCTTCCACGCGATTTGCAACGTGTCACCACTTCACGCAGCCGTGACAATGCGATTCGCAAAAACACGCAAAGCGATACGTCTGAAGTGCTGCGCCTGCCACGCAAAATCACGATGGAAGTTTCCAAAGTACTGCGTCTGCCACGAAAAATGCAACTCATCCTAAAAGCTTTTCAAAGCGCCTGTCAAACAAAACTACTATCGACGCGTTTGCAGGCACGTGAGAATGTCCGGAAGTGTCACGCCTGCCACGCAAGAAGACATTACAACCTGCTTTGGCCACGAAATATGTAACTCATCTTCTGAAAACGACGCAAAAGTATAGCGTGTGCCACACGAAACGATTTTTGACACGTTATGAAGCATGTTGGAATGTCACGAAGTGCCACGCCTGCCACGCCAAACGAGGCTACGCGACGTTTGGGACCTCCAGAAGTGACCGCTCTTGCAGAACTCACCATAGGCACGGCCATATGGCCCTCACGCGGACGGTTGCAGACGGTTGCGGACGGTTGCGAACGGTTGTGGACGGTTGCGGACGTAAATGCAACGTCGAGCGAACACACCCTCAACCCCAGACCCCCAGAGTGAAACGGGAACCTTTGCTACGCATTCGGGAAAAAGGGCAACCTATGGCCACCAAAGTGAGGTACAGCATGGTATAGCAACTTCAAAACTATATCCAGGTTGCCGAAACTAGCAAATAATGGGCATGAAATAGCCAGAAACTTGAAAAAGGCAAATTTGAAGATGCTCAAAAGGCATGAAAGCATGCAAGAAATCGGGTTGAAGGGAAATGCAACAAGGGATGTAAACAAGTCCAGGTCCAGCCAGGTGGTGGTCCACAACAACCCACTGCATGACATGCCGTCCTGCTGATCAACCTCAATGCTCAACATTGGTCATCAAGATATGCCAAAATATGCCAAGCATCTCGCATAGCTTTGCACCTGTGTGTGGCATGAAGGTGCCCGGCAAGCAAGGGTCGCAATAGATGGACCCATGGGAAGCTTGTGAGCGACCTGCCTCGCATGGCACGCATATCGCGGTGGCACCGTCATCGTCTGTCACAGATTCGGAATGCCATCCTTCGGGGTGAACCGGGCGAACACGTTTCAATTTTATAATTTAAACAAAAACAAAACAAATTCATATCCTGCCTATCCCATCCCTGAAGCTGGGGTCCTGGAGAACAGGCTCGGCAGGTTGCAGCGTTGGCACGTTGGTTCACAAAGCTGTCTTCCACAGTCGAGTACAAACCCTGCCCCGCCAGGCATGTAGTTGAGTGAGGGACCCAATCTTGCCAAACATGCCGATTGTCTTTCAGCCATTGACAAGCCACTGCAAGCGTCTGGTTCCAAGACACTGCTGTTCCCATAGAAGCGAGTAAGTTATTGACGTCGTCCACATCCCATTTCCTGGTTTCACTCACTCCAACATCTGCGAACACCGGGCCCAAGAAAACCGAAGCGGGTCGTCTACACGAAACAAAAGAAAATCAAGAAACTTCGCGGCACTTTGCGATATGTTGCTACCTGCTGTCATGTTCTGCAGCTGGGAGATTATTTCCTTCTTGGGGGTGGCGATACAACACGTTCCCCTTGGTCGCACCCAAGCACTGCTGGCACCAAAACGAGGCAGGCTGGAAATATTCTAGGAATACATGGCTTGATCACATGGCTCTCCTGTGGCACCGCCGACCAAGGAATGACCAAGGCTCATTTGGTCCAAGAACACTCGGACCTGAGGGGCCCACAAGTTCATATCATGATTCATCAAAGCACTCAGGCTGTTGGGTGCCCGTGTTGTCGACACGTCATTGGCCTCGGGCATCCCAGCACCGTCGGCTCCCATGAAGCCGGTTACGGCTTGAAGTCGCAACAGCAAGTTTCAGCAATATTGTGGTACATGTAAACAACATTCATATTCCCTGATATCCTTGAGATATCTGCAGATTCTCTTTTTTTAGCAACTTTCATCCCCGAGCCGGCAAAACGCATCCAAATCCGATCCTGTGACTGCGCCTGCCATGCCCTTCGACTGTGGCCGGGAAAGATGAGCGGCACCTCGGTTTTACGAGTACTTCCGGCGAATCTCTTTGCTTGCGCTTTTGGAGAAGGCAGTCGTCTACTACCTATATGTGTATATATATATATATATCAGTAGTACCCGCACGGGGCGGGGCGGAAGTTGCCTAGGCGGAAGTTGCCTGACCGCTTTCATCATCTATAGAATTTGCATGCGCCGTGCGCAAGCCGTGCGACAGCGATGCACTACTGTTCCAAAGGACGCACTTGAAACTCCACATTCTTCACACGGCGCTCCTCACGGCACTCCTCACGGCACTCCTCACGGCACTCCTCACAGCACTCCTCACAGCACTCCTCACAGCACTCCTCACAGCACTCCTCACACGTCACACTCACACTTCACACTCACACTCACACTTCGCACTTACACTTCGCACTCCACACTTCACCTCATCTCAACTCATCTCATCTGCGCTCTTCTCACCTCATCGCCGGCTGCAGCCACTTTACACGGAAAAGCACAAGGTTTCCCGCTCCGGCTTCCTCCCCAAAACCACCCCCATGCAATATTCATGCAGCCATTACAATGCTTTTTGCAGCACCACTTCTCTAAGTCACCACTTCCCAAAGTCACCACTTCCCTAAGTCACCACTTCTCTAAGTCACAACTTCCTTAAGTCACCACATCCCTAAGTCACCACTTCCATAAGTCAACACTTCCCTAAGTCACAACTTCCCCTACGTGACCACATAATTAAGTCACCACTTCCCTAAGTCACCGCTTCCCTAAGTCGCCACTTCTCCAAGTCTCACAATTCTATTTGCCCGTAGCTCGGAAGAGTGTTTCCCAACTTCCTTTGATAATATTTGTGGGCTTGGAGTGCTTGCACGCTGAAGGCAGATAGCAAGGGTCGGTGCATCCCCTAGGCTCAAGTTACCCCAGAACGTCGCACAGCAGTTGCGATGGTGGACCTGGTGTGAAGCCTTTCGTGGGCTACTGCGGGTGTGATGTTCCAGAGCAGCTGGACTTGGAAGGCACTGCGCCGAGTGCGCCGATTAAAGAGGCCTTTAGGTCCTACAGACCGAAGATGTGACTGAGCCCTCATTGAATTTACATGGATGGACCATTCGTGATGGGCAAAGGATAGAGATGATGGAAATTGAGCAGGAGACGAAGACTGTTGGTGCGGCTCTCGAACCAGCACAGGGCGGCCAAGGATTGGTGATCACAGGGCTGGATGCCAATGGTTTGGTCGCTGAATGGAATGTAGATCGGCTTTTAAGAGCGGTGAATGTTGGAGATGTCATTGTGGAAGTTAACAAAAGGGAGGGACCGCCAAGGAGCTGTTGAAACAAATTCAAAAATAGCAACACCTGCGGCTCCTGGTTCAATGCTGTGGATTTTGAAAATCAAACCATAACTTTCAACAGTTCAACAAAGTTAAACATGTGCCTCCAAACTTCGGGTTCGCCCACACTCAGACAACACATCCAAACAATATGATATACTTATCACCAGAGGATGAGTGAAAACACTGGCAATACGCGGCGATTTTGACTTTAAACTTTCAGGATTTAGGGTCTTAATTTAGGGTTTCCGCTTTAAGGTTTTAAAGTTTTTGGTTTTGCTGTTTTGGAAAATTGAAAAATAGACCCTACGCAGGGATTTGAGTATGTCGAAGGATATGTGGGATTCGCCGAAGGCAAACCTAGGATTTGCAGCGAACATGGGTTTTCCACAAAAGTTTTCTGATTGAATATGAGTGTGCTTGAATTGCAATCAGTCAGTCGGGTTTCCTCTGAACTTGGGTAGCGCGATGCAAAATATGCAAATGAACAGTAACTCCAATGCAAATTCATTTACTCATTTGTAAGCCACAGACTCGTGACAAAATGACCATGTGCCGCCTATGCTTTGTCTCCATTCAGCCAAGTGATGACACACTGCCTAGCACTTCAGTGTCCCTCGCTCTTTCAGAATGACTCCCGGCCCATATGTCAATTGCCTTCTTGCTTGGTCTCTAATTTCTTGTCAGCCGAAAGTTTGGGGGTTCTTCTCTGGTCACTTCAATGAATGGTGTTGAAGAACCAATTAAAGCAGCGGGGTGAAAGTTCCAAACTCTATGCTTTAAAAACTGCGAACAATACATGTTGAATATCTTAAAAGCGCTTAGCCGGCAGGCAGGTTCCAAGTCGTTGAGCATTGCATCAGGCGCCCAAAAATAGAACAGCACGTTGTATCTTCGCGCAATCTCGGCAAGATTGCCATCTGTGCCGCAACCTGCTCCGGCCCCCACCGCTAGCGGCATGTTCCACGCAGTCGCCTTCCAAACAATCTCCTGCGCCGCTGGTCCAAAAACAATCATTGCAACCTCAAGCAGCTTGCCAAACATGAACCGGCGGCTTCAGATTAATGTGCGTGAATGTGTCTATGTATATGCGTGTGCATGTATTTGTTTTTGTCTATGTATATGTAATTTGTAATTTGTAATATGTAACATGTAAGATGTAACATGTATACGTATGTTTGTATATTTGTATATTTGCATATTTGCATATTTGCATATTGGTATGTGTATATGTGAATGCGTGTATGTGTGAATGCATATATGTGTGCATGTATAGATAAAGATATATAGATAGAGATATATATATATATATGTGTGTGTGTGTGTGCATACGCCTATATATATACTACTAAATGGTAGGTGAATCTAATCTGTATGGAATGCGAAAAAAATTGTCAATGAAACCCACGTTTGGTCCCAACACTTTGGAACCTACAGTAGTTGTTGGCGCGTTGTTGTTTATTTCAAATGCGATTGAACCTAAGCCATTGTTTGGTCATGTGAGAGTCATGCGTCGTTTCCTTAGCCTTCATGACGGCTGTTTCAATACAGGCGCTTCAAGCTTCACGGGTTTCTTGGAAATTTGCTTGCAAGGTAAGGTATGCAATAATTGAACTGAAAAAATTAAAGGACCGGAAAACCCCACAAGTCAATTTCTTCCAATAATTAGAAACAGAAGTTGCAGCGGGATGGATGAGGAAGGAAAGACAAAGGAGGTGGTCAAGGATCGATGCAGTTGTATGTGAAGTGTGTGTGTACCATCTGAATAGATGTAAAACTGCTTATGATTGCAGGGGCGTGCGGCACTCATGTCCTACCACACGCAATGAAGATTAATGAAGCTGCGGGCATGAGTGGGAAGGGAAACGTGGCCGGTTTCCTGTACCTGCTGACATTTTGATGTATGTATATATAATCCCGCCCCTGGGCGCATTTAAGTCGCAGCTGGGGGGATGTATAGTACATCGCTGTTGTTTTATACCGTCGTACGTCTGACTGTGATTATATGTGTATATATATATATGCATTTACAAATATATATATATAATTATATTATATTATATATATATAATTATATATATATAATTAAATGATATTACATATATATATATATAATTCATCTCATCGTGTTATGTTGTTGTGTTGGTGTTTCTTGCACGTCTGATGCATTCCACTGCAAAATTCGCAACGACAGTGCTGATCAAGTGCGTTACTCATGTCGATTCGTCAAGGTGACATGAGCCCCTTGGGGACTACCTGGCTAGGTGGGATGTCTGATCCTCCGACTCGACCTCTGAATTTACACTTTCAACCTAAGGCTAATAATTCGTCTAAGTAAAGCGTAGCAATTGGCAATTTTTTGGGTTTCACCTGTCGGTCGCTTGGTGTAACACCTTTTTGATCTAGTAATTCGTCTACGTAAAGTGAAACAGCTTGCCTTCTTTCAAATTTCACCTGTCGACCGATTGGTATAACAGCTTGCCGCTGTTTTGGGCTTCATCTTTTTGATCACCTGTCTAGGTAAAATGTTTGATCCGTCAAGGCAGGTACATTCATGACTTTAGGTGTGGTATTTTTTCTCTTGATGGTCTGTGGTGAAATTCAATTGTGCACCAATTCGGGGGTTGAATGCTTAAGCCGTCCAAGGGTTGCATTGAATTTTTGGCCATTGAGCCTGACGAGGGGTTTGCATTTGAATGCGGTTTTTCACTAACTTGTTCCCCATGGGTCCCTTACCTCATGTGTGCTCCCGTGTTAGGTTGGATTTGGGTCCTTCGCATGCCGGGGTAGGTTTGGCTCTCGCCTTGTAAGTTGTGTTAGGCGCTTCCGTCCGCCCCCCCCTCCTCTGGTCGGTGTTTGGCCCGTCGTCCGTCCGCTTTTTCTTTTCCCTTGCCCTTCAGGGTTTGCCCGTTCTGGGCTAGGTGTGTTGGTGTTGGTGTTCTCCCCTTTTCCCGTCCTTTTTTGCGTTCCCCGTCTCGTGTTTCGGTTAGGTAGTTTGTCATTTCATGTTCGTTTGCATCCATTTTCGTTTTCATGTCATCCACCCTGCTGCGGCAGGGTTTGTGTGTGTGTGTACCATCTGAGTAGATGTAAAACTTCTTATGATTGCAGGGGCATGTGGCACTCATGTCCTACCACACGCAATGAAGATTAATGAAGCTGCGGGCATGAGAGGGAAGGGAAACGTGGCCGGCTTCCTGTACCTGCTGACACTTTGATATATTATGTATATATAGTCCCGCCCCTGGGCGTATTTAAGTCACAGCCGGGGGGACGTATAGTAAATCGCTGTTGTTTTATACCGTCGTACGTCTGACTGTGATTATATATATATTTATTTATTTATATTTATATTTATATATGTTCATCTCATCGTGTTATGTTGTTGTGTTGGTGTTTTTTGCACGTCTGATGCATTCCACTGCAAAATTCGCAACGACAGTTCTGATCAAGTGTGTATGTTTGTGATGGTGTGTGACAAAGTTGTGTGTGTGAAGATGGTGTGTGAAAAATGGTTCGTGACAAAGTTGCGCGTGACAAAGTTGTGTGTGTGACAAAGTTGTTTGTGTGTGTGACAAAGTTGTGTGTGACAAAGCTGTGTGTGACAAAGATGTGTGTGACCAAGTTGCGTGTGACAAAAACGTGTGTGTGTGTGTGCATGTGTGTGTGGAACATCTGAACAGATGTAAAACTTCTATCTTTTTTCTGCTACTTTACACGTAGGAGCAGGGGATTGCGGCATGATTGTGGGACCACGCTCAATGAAGCTACCACACTCATGGGATACTGGGTCTGATCAACCCAGCGCACCTGCTATTTGTCATGCATGGCAACCGGCTATAAGCCAAGAACCGGAAAACCCATTTATTTTCATTTGGCATTTCATGGACATGCAAAGGGCTAAGCCGAGAACTCTATTGCGATTATGTATTTGGACCTTTTGGATCAGTTTTCCAAGATTGTCTCGGATCTTTTTACTGGGTTATTTCATGTTATTTCATCATGATTCTGGTCGTGATCCTATTTTCCGATATGTATTCACTTTTGGGATCCTTGTGAACCAGTTTCTGCGGTTTCTGATCGTGATCAACCTTATCGGAATTACCTCGTATAAATTGCATACAGCTTCGAGGAGTTGTACCTTAGGTCTCTCATCTTGTCCAATTGCACGTTAGTGGATTCAGTTCCCGACGGATCACTCTAATGATCCAGTTCTTTTCTAGTGTGATTTCCATGGTGGCTCCGACATGGTGCCATGGACCCCTGATGACCCGTGTGAGGGAACCCTCTTTAGGGTGAATGCGGACGTTTGAATTTACGGATTTTAATTTAGTAACTGGTTTAAGTAAGGTGCAACCCCTGTCCAATGTCAACGTGTTGAACAACTGGCCGCCGTGCTGGGCTTCACCTTTTTATTCCTCACCCCGTCGCTTGCCGCTTGCTTCTGTTGAACCACGTGCCGCTGTACCGGTCTTCAATTTTTCTTATCCAACTGACAGCTGTAAAAATTGTAAAACCTTCCTTTTTTCACTGCTGCTCAGGAAAACAGTACAAGATCAGCAACAGGCAAGCGCACGCTTTCCAGGTGTGGTGATTTCTTTCTTTCAATGGTTCTCTGGTGAGGTTAAACATTCTTGATTTTTTTTGCCAGATGCCTTTTCAGTTGAACATGCGCAGCTAAAAGTACAAAACTTAAACCGTTGAGAGTCGAGAGGGAAGAAGAAAAGTCGGAAAGTCGAAAGTATACTTAATACTTATTTACTTTTTTGGCTGCTTGAATTTTTGCCGGATGCCTTTCCAGCCGAACATGCGCAGCTCTTTTTTCCAGCTTAGGCGCTGCCAGGTCCACGCCACCCCAACGAGCTTCCCCGGAACCTCTGGGCCGTGTAGCAGAATGCACCACTGGACAGCGGGAACGAAGATGACGCTCCCATCCCCATTGGTGACTTCACCAACTCAACAAGCTGGCTCGTCGACTACATGGACGCCGACAAAGATCCCGAGCGCATCAATTGTGCCAGTGAACTCCCAGACAACCACACCTGGAACCTCAAAACTACTAAAACACCGCAAATGCAAAGAATTCCTTGACGCTATTATGTTCTACCAACTATATGCTTACCTTACATCACATCTACCAAGTCCACTGTCTACATCAAGGCCGACAAAGAGATGGTCGCCAACATCGCAAGATGCTTCGCAAAAGCTGGTCTCCTGGACATTGGGTTGGCCAAACGCACGAAAGGATACTACATCGAGACCCACAACCTCCTCACTATTGCAACACCTACTGGCCTGCCGGAGAAACCGGCCTTCCGCAACGACGATAGTGGGACCTACGCTATCTATCACCGCGCAGATTGGAAGGTAGTAGCAAAAATCTTGGTCGAAGATGTCATCAGACCGGCTGGATGGAGTCGAAGTGCAGACAACATCCCAAATCAGTACCCTTGCTTTGGCTTCTTTTGTTTCTGTTTGGAGCTTGCCAACTCAAGCCAACTGACAGACTGGGCAATCACCAACTGCACAACTGGACTTTACAAGATCGGCAAGGGTCAGCTTCCGGCAGGTTTAATAGCAACCTGTCGCACTCCGAAGATCGCCAAGCACATGGGGCAATGATCGGCTGCAGCGGGTTGCCGTTTGGGACGAAACGCAAAAGGCAAGGAGGGAGCTGTCGCTACCAGCTCTTCTTGCGCTACGGTGGTTCCCATGATCCTCCTCCAAGCAGTCCCAGAAGAGCTACACTGCACACCCGTCACAAACGGCGCTGGTCACTTTCCCGGTCTATGTGTGCACTATTGGATTGGTTTGGGCAACTTTTCGCACCTGTTTTGGAGGAACAAGGCTTCTCCCCCCTGGTGGCGCCACCGACTCGAGCATCTTCCGTAAAAACAATTTTTCAGTTTTATCGTCGCTGCTTTATTTTTACACATTTGATTTGACCAATGTGGCAAGGGGCTAAGCCGAGAACCCCAATGTGTTATTTATTTATTCTTCTGGTACTTTGTCAACCTGCCGACTTGGAACATTGCTCAATACACTTTCTTTGGTGTACTTCTGAAATAGCTGGGGCTAAGCCAAGCACCCCTACACCGCTGAAAACTTCCGTTCCGCACATTGGCTGCTTGAATACCATCATTCCAGGATTCCAGCGCTGACCACAACTACACCATGGCGTCCCAAGACCAGATCTCGCAGTTCTCACAGATGATTCCCCCATCTCAACCGGATCGCTCCCTCTATCGAACCCCACGACGTGATCCCAGAAGATGGCCAACTTCTTCGATGCCAATGTTTCGAGGACCTATTCACCACGCCGCGGCTATGTCACGACCTATGTGGAATACATCCCCGATGTGGCTTATACGCATCATCGCCCAAGCGGCTTCCAATCCCACAATGCTGGTCCTCACCCTTCGATGATCTCCAGACACAGTACACCTTTCCACCTCAACCACCTCAACATCCTCCACCTCCGCCTCCAGGATGTCCAACTACACCGCACCGTTACTGCACTACCACCCCGGAATCATCCCCTGGCCTCTCACCACCTCAGACAACATCTGCGGTGGGTCGTGCATCGATACACCATCAGGCCTTGTGAAATCCCACCAGTCGATGCATGGAAACCAGACCCAGAGTTCCACGACACAGGCAAGGTCACCCTGAGTCTCGAAATCTAGTGTTTTTAGTAGCCAGTTAAAATACATAAATTTTCAAATTTACTAGAAAATTTTACTAAGACCTAGTAAAGTATTTTTTCAATTTACTAGCCATAGAAAATTTACTAGCAAAGCATTTTAAAAAAAACTAGCCAAGTAAATAAAATCCGCCGACCCCGGCCTTCGCCAAGGCAGGGGCGGCGCCTGGGACCACCGCAGGTGTGGAACTTGTTTTGCCGCCATGGCCCTCTCTTGTTAGGGCGTTCAAGCCTGCCGTTTGCCAGCTTTCCAACCCTTAAAATCCCCCGCGGCAGCTTCGACCAGGCACTCTGGCCACAGGCATCTGGTCATAGAGCCTTGAAGCCTGCTGTTTGCGTCCATGGCCCTCTCTTGTTACGGCGTTCAAGCCTGCCGTTTGCCCGCCCTCAAACCCGTAAAATGTTCCGCGGCAGCTTCGACAAGGCACTCTGGCCGCAGGCATCTGGTCTTAGAGCCTTGAAGCCTGCTGTTTGCGTCCATGGCCCTCTCTTGTTAGGGCGTTCAAGCCTGCCGTTTGCCCCCCTCAAACCCGTAAAATGTTCCGCGGCAGCTTCGACAAGGCACTGTGGCCACAGGCATTTGGTCTTAGAGCTTTGAAGCCTGCC
>Ga0126342_10014789_pt1 | contig 13737 bp, 10 predicted proteins | sample Cyp1metagenome_FD_92528 | JGI IMG/M metagenome (GOLD analysis project Ga0126342, IMG submission 92528) | Coral microbial communities from Lord Howe Island, Old Settlement Bay, Australia - Cyphastrea 1 metagenome | ecosystem: Host-associated > Invertebrates > Cnidaria > Coral ...
ACAGCAAGAAGCCCAAAAAAAAAAAAATAGAGGAGGGGCCAAGAGGCTATAAGCCCACACAGCAAGAAGCCAAAAAAAAAAAAAATTGCGCGGGGGCATTGCGCGCGCTGCGGCGAGACTGCGCAACATCCTTATGCAGCTGCGCTGCCATTGGAGGCCACTGCTGCTGATGCGCTGTGGCACTGGCGCTGCATCCTCTGCTGCTGCGCTGCGGGCTACAGCTGAGTGATGTGGTGTACAACCAGTACTGAAGGGCTGAGAGGCATTGCGAGCGTTCTTCTCACCTGTTTTATTTCTCCGGTTCACCTCTTTAATTCTCCCTGGCATCAACCTGTTCCCACTAACAACTATTTGTGGGAATTTTTGGGTTACATGCCCTTGAACCCTTAGGGGTATACAAAGCTAGTCTGGCAAGACCTGCAGCAAAGAGTCGGACGACAATACTCTGCGCTCAGGCCGCATGGAAATCCATGTGATAGGGCTCAGCCTTCTGACACGTGAGTCAAAGGGGTCTCAAAAAAACACACACACACATATATATATATATATCCCCTAAAACGTCACCATTAACTTGTTTAGATGGCTATTAGTACGGTTTTTTTCCTTTTGGGGTTCCATATTCCGGCGCCGGGGCGCTGCAGGAATCCTTCCGGGACAATTTGTGACGCTTTGCTCCTCCCAGGAGCGGTTCCGGAAAGTGGAGGCAGACCCTGGGAGAGCGCAGGGGTTGAGGCTAGCCATCCATATGAAACCTATGGTGGACATATATCCATCCTATCCCATTTTGAATGGGTTAAATGGTTAAATCGGTCAAATCATCTAGAATCCTTAAAGATGAGTGAAAATCACCATTTCCCTTGGACAAAAGTGGCCGCAAACGCCTTATCTGGTTGGTGCTGTGATTTATTTCCATGTATTTCCTAGCATTTCTATAGAATTTGGCCCAAAAAACACATCATCTGGTTGGTGGTTTGGAACATTTTTTATTTTCCCATATATTGGCAATGTCATCATCCGAACTGACTCCATCATTTTTCAGTGGGGTAGGGTAGGTCAACCACTAACCAGTCATTTTTCACATGTTTTTTTCTCAGATGGCTGATGGTACCATCCCATTCTGAGGAGCCGAGCCACCGCGGAGAATATCTGGCACCAGATCCTTCGTCCAACTTCCGCGCGCAGCTTTGGTGGGACGACGGCGAAGTCTGGCTGCGCAGCGCCTGGTGACGCTGCGCCGGAATGATCCGAGGTGGAGGGGTTTTCAAATGGTTTAGATTCGTGTTGAGCCATATTTGGGATGATTAAATATCCAACTGGGATATTTGGGAACAAGATATATAGCAATGAATTAGCAATCTATATATATATATTCTCTCTCTCTCTATACAGTATATTATATTATATTATATTGTATTATATTATATTATATTATATTATATGTTAAAAAAGGGCTCCGCCCTCTGCCGCCGACCCCTGGACACTGGAGGTTCATGTCTGTGGGAAACTGAATGACCAACGGAGGCTGGTGCAGGCGCGCAATCTGGTTTCGTCGCTTGCTTTTTTGTGCTTTTTCATGGCAACAGAACATCTAAAATGTATGCATGCAAAGGAAGTTTCGAAGTGAAACTTCTTACAAGAGGGACAGATGGAAAAGCAGAGATGGGAAGAGTCAGAGAAGAGCAGAGAAGAAGCAAGAAGATCAGAGAAGAGAAAGGGTGAGAGGAAAGACGATGCAGGTGCGCGAAAGGGTAGAAAAGTCGCGAAGCACTGTGTGTTGACAATGATCTGTGGCTCCGGAGGGTCGAAAAAGTGGGCTTGCGCCAGGATACGGACAGTAACGACACTCACTACACCACACGACACTACACGCAAAGACACTACACGACACCACACTCATCCCCAATTTATGGCAACTCATCCCCAAGAGGATATGGGTCTGAAAATGGACAATCATCCCCAATTTATGGCATATTGGGTACGAACATGATGATATATAAACGCAATATTCGATGGCAAAACCCTTTGATTTCGACGACCCTCCGGACATTTCCATTCGACGGCTGGAGGCCAATACCAGTGTCCCTGGCCACAACGCAAGGAACTTCAAGGCGAGGCGTTGCTTTTTGAAGGGCGGTTGATGCAGTCGCCCAATTTTTGATATGATTTTGTGGGATTATGTCGGGATAAAAAACAACAAAAATTGAAGATGAAACCAACAAACATGATGATTGACTGGGATTTACAACTGGTTGTGATAGCTCAGTTGATTTTATAACCTTTGGTCAGATTTTCACTGTACAGATGGCTTTTTATCGTAGAGAAAGATGATCAGTGCCATGGTTTTCTCGTTTGTGGTTTCACTTCTGCATGGCAGATGTATCGACGTCTGTTTTATTCAAACAATGGTGGACACTGGCAGCATGGCAATTTTGGAGAATGTGATGAAAAATCCTGGGATATGGTGTACAGTGTACTCAAGTTTCAAACAAACCCGTATGCAGATAGATCTACCGCCAAGCCTCAGTGTCATGTTTTGCCAAGATTTGGACCAGTTTTGTGGTCATTGGCCATGCTTGATCCATACATACATAATCCTACATCTCTATGTATATATACATAAATATATATATATATATATATATACATGTATATGTATATTTTTATGGTGATCGATCTAAAGGTCCTTGTAAGGAGTTTTAATTGCGAAAGCCGTGCGTGTTATGTTGGAAACCCTCGCGAAAGTTTTTTTTTCGAGTTCGCGAAAGCAACCTTTTTTTTTCGCGAAAGTTGGATATAATAATAATTATGTAAAGGGCTGCCACCCACTGCCGCCCGGGGTCCGGCAGGAGAAGGGCACTAGAGAATTTCGGTTTGGTTCTGGTTCAGTTCCCCTGTGTGGTGGTGCTTGTGGACAATCACACCCCTCATAGGTAGCAGCCGAGCTTCCAAAGGCGAGGCTTCGCGACAGCCAAACGCCATGGTCCCGAAGCACATCCTTGCACCTGCCGCTGTCACTGCCTAATGATGCTTTTCGGAGTCTCAAGAAAAGTGAGGCTTTGCGAGAGCCAAGCACCAAGGCCCTGGTGTTCGCTTTTCCTTCAATGCACCCCCTGCTGATGGCCGGGGTCTGTGAATAGGGATATTTTCGCGAAAGTTCCGCGAAAGTTATGCGAAAGAGCGGGCGAAAGTCAAAGTGCATGTAAAAGGGGGTGGGCCAGTAAACTTTGCCAAAAATACCTAGTCAGCAAGAATCTGCCCTGAGAGGGGATTCCGTGATGCTAGCTGCATGTTTAAAAGGCTATCAAGAAGCGATCCGTGATTCTCTGGCGTAGCTTGGCAGGTGGTGAACGAATCTTCATAAGAGGTGTTGTTGGCCAACATGGGCCCCGCGAAAGATAAACATGGAGTTCGCGAAAGTTTCGCGAAAGTATTTTTTTATTCGCGAAGAATGGCCGTTCCCGGATAAAGGAATTTTGATCAAAACCCATAATATATACAAATATGTGTGTATATATATGTGTATACATAATATATATATATATATATATTTATGTATACATAAATCATATATATATACACACGCATATATACATATATATATATATATATACACATATATATATTTATGTCATTGTATTACTCGTTTATGTCCAAATATGTTGATGATTCTCCTTTCTTGTTGGTTCAATTTTCTTTTGAGCTCCCATGGTTGCGAAGGTACGCACGATGAATTTGAGGGAAATGTCGGAAATGTTACAGGAAGACATGGTTTTAGCGATTCCAACAATAATCCGTGACAAATCCACCAGGAAATCCCAAGCAAATCTTCCAACATCAACCAGCCCAAAAAGCATCAGGTGGTTAGGAGCTCTTGTTGTATCCATATTGCCCAGGAAAAACGGGGAGGCAAGGAGCTATGAATTGAGTTTCTCAACAAACATCATAATCATATGTTCGCACTGTTTGACTGTTTGCATGTTTTCCATTGTATATTTGTAGAGGATTGTAGAAGTAGGTGCACCCCAGTTACAAGTATGTTTAAAAATCTAATTCCCTATAGATGTAGCCACTACACTCGCTACTTCCTATCCTGTTTAAAAATCCAACTCAGCTTACAATGAGCAAGGTGGTGCAAAGACCTCCAAGCCAGATTCGGCGAACACGTTCCCGAGATCGCAGCCCAGTACCTTCCCGAGTTTACGACCGCCCTGGACGTTGAAATGGTGGTATCTTTTTCAGGATAGCTAACCTGGGCATAAAACACCAAAACAATGGTTGACCCTCATGAAAATCCCTAATATTGATTCCAGCAGCTACAAGTCAAACCACGGTGTTTGGAAGGTCAGCGTATCCCCAGATATGGCCGAATGTTGTGTTTTTAGGAAAGATACTGAATCAATGAAGTCAACGAAGTAGAACTTGTAACAAATAGCAAGGCACCATTTCAAAAACACACCGGAAGAACACGAAACATCAAAATCAAAGAAAGCTGTTCGGAGCTCGTGCTGCTGCCGTATTGCCAGCGAAAAACGGGGAGGTAAGGAGGAACGAACTGAGTTTACCAACAGGCACCACATAATTTTATGTTCACGCATTTTCCGCGTTTTTCCATCGTATTATTGTAGAGGATTGTGCACAGAGGTGCCCCCCAGCTCTTGGTCTTAGTTTGTTTCGAAACCTTATTTTTTATATAGATAAATCCATTGTAAGTGCTAGTTATTGTATTTACAAGCCAGCTTAGCTTGCAATGTGCATCACCGCGTACTACCATGAAACCACCTAGAACCCCAATCTCCACCCCGACCCAGGAGCACCAAAGACGAGAACCTCAGAATTTAGGTTATTCTACCAACAAGAACTGGGAAGAGCAAAACTGGGGGTCTCATGAGGATTAACCTGTTGATTCTAAGTTTTCAATGGTGGATCAGCTGCGCTTCAGAAGCAATATGGTTGATTTTAGCAAACAGAAGTCGGGGTTTATTAAATGGTGCACGCGCCTAATTTTACATAGAAAGACAATAATATCTATCGTTTATATTGGTTTGCGCTACCAAAACTACTATATGCCACAGGACCCCACACCTGGCTCCACCCTGCCAAGGAGCCCCGGCGATCCACAAGGAGAGGTGCGAGGAGCTGAAGCCGGACAATCGCACGCTGAGGCTCGTCGCAGAGGTGCGGAGATTTGTTCAGTTGCGCGCATTGAAAAAAATTGATTTTGGATCGTCTTGTTTTTTTCAGATGATAAACTGTTTTGGTTCAGGCTCTGAATGTTTCAGGTGAGACGAGGTCAATGTTTTTTCCCTTCTGTGAGGCCATTGCATGAGACACTTGGAACATTTAGGAACGTGAAGTCTTTGTTACAGCTCTGGTGATGAAGCCCCAGGGAACCAATGTGTTTTGAAGCTGTTGGAATAACTCTTAGCCGCAAATTGAACGAATTATATGTTCATGTTCATGTTTGTTTGAGAAATCTACCGTTAACTGCGCAGTTAACATCAGCCTCATCTCAGAGTTGCCGTCGATTTGCCCATCAAATCTGCGGTTTGCCCTTGTTCCCCACATCTTTGTGTACTCCCGCCCGCCCCGTCCCGCCCCGTCCGTCCCGCCCGCCTGCCACACACACACAACTTACTCACACACACACAACTTGTCCACACATAACTTCCTCACATACAACTTGTCCACACACAACTTGTCCACACACAACTTGTCCACACATAACTTTCTCACACACAACTTCCTCACACACACACAAATTACTCACACAACTTTCGCACACACAACTTGTCCACACACAACTTGTCCACACGTCCCGCCCGCCTGCCACACAGACAACTTACTCACACACAACTTGTCCACACGTCCCGCCCGCCTGCCACACACATAACTTTCTCACACACACACAACTTCCTCACACATATATTACTCACACAACTTGTCCCCACATTCCTCACGCATAAATTACTCACACAACTTCAACTTGTCCACACACAACTTGTCCACATATAACTTTCTCACAGACAACTTCATCACACACAAATTACTCACGCAACTTACTCACACACACAAATTAATTACTCACACAACTTGTCCACACACAACCTGTCCACACATAACTTTCTCACACACAACTTCCTCACACACACACACAAATTACTCACGCAACTTACTGGCACATGGTGACGTCCACCTTCACTTTGGCACCTTCACTTTGCGTGGCAGGCGTGGCACTTGGCGACATGGACGTGCATTCTGCGTGGCGGGCGTGGCACTTATCGGACCGGGCTGGCTCTGGTGGCGCGCTCCCAGTTGGCGCCGTGGACGCCGCCCGTCCTGCACTGCCAGCTTCCAAATTGTTGCTTGCATCCTCTTGCAGCTGGCTTTCGTCATGCACAGCTCGGGTCCAAGGACCCTATCGCAGGGAGAAAACACCACAGCAGTGAAGGACGGACTTGCTGCTGGTAATTTCTCCTCTGACGCGTTCCCCCTGCTGAGGCAGGGGTCGGCGGATATATATATATATAGAACCAGCAGTACTGGGAAGCGTTTTTAGCCGTTTTGTAGTTATATTTGATGATCATCGGCATGCTTTGGTGACATGTTCAACTATATATTGGGATGATGATCCCCAATTACTCATATTTTTGAAGCGGGAAGTTCAACCACCAGTGGTGATGATGTTTTCAGTGTCCCGTGTTGCAGGGTGGGGCGATGATGGTGGTGCCGGGATGAAACACCTGGTGCTCGGAAGGTGAAGATGGCCGACCACTTCATGAAGCCTTGGAGATGACACATTTGATGCGGTTGCTGTGATGGGAGAATGTGCCAATTTTGGGTGGAACCCGGGTGAACTGGGTGAAGCGTCAGCCCATTGGTTTCCTCCCACTTCGCCTCCTGTCACCTGATAGTCCTGGCATAGACACCCTGTGCGCAGCCTGGAGTGCACGGGGACGCGCTTGTTCCTCTCTTGATCCGAACCGGACACAAACGACACCCCCATTTGCCGGGAAGCTCCCCCTATTGCGACGGTGGGGAGGATCCGCCGGCTGAATTGTCCAGTTGGTGACATTCGAAGTAAACTTTGAAAATATCTTGTTTCACCGTTTCACCTTGCATGTGACATGTACATCGCATTGGAAGCTCTTTGTGGCACTGCGTTACTCACTGCGGAAAGTGTCTGGACCGTGCAGCATGCATATTTTGTTCAGTCTTTGATAGTCCACTCTTTTCTGACATGGTCACAGAACGTCGATGGCGGAGAAAAAAACAATCGTCAGGACAGCATTGATGAGGTCGCCATCCATCTCCGGTTCCTGGATTTCATGAGCTTCGAAGTGTGTTCCAACTCATTGGAGGTTACCCAGTTTTCCCATTGTTTTCCCCGCGTTGTATTTGAGGGTTTTGGGAGCAACCCCAGAATCGGTCTTTTTGGAACATAATTCGAGGTATCATCAACCGTGTTGGATACTTCAAGACAGTTAGGATGTGATATAAGGATATATCAGGGATATATCAGCATGTAAAGGTGGTTTCCATCATTTGGTGAACCCAAGGGACTGTGAGCCCCTTGTAACTGGCGCGTTATACGATATAGATCGATATAGTATGATTCAGGTGATCGCACTTGATATATACAATGACATATATATATATACATCTATAGATATGTATAGAATATTTTGTGACACAGTCAATTGTATATTTTTGTAACAATCGTCACAGAATCGCCAGGCTATTGCGGCTGCCACGGGTGCCAGAGGTGGCTGTGGCATGAAAAACCATCGAGTCGTCATGGTGACGACTGGGGATCCCCCATGACTTAAGAACCCCCCAAAAAATAGCCTCTAGATCCCTCTAGTAAATTAAGATAGACCCTGAAAATCGCAATTTTTGGTGGAAACGAATCTTCACCCCAACAAAAATTGGCAGGGTCCATGTTAATTTGGAAGAGAGTAAGTGCTTTCAATTATCAAAGCACTATATAATCCAGGATTGCTGTATATGATTCAACAATCAATTTGATTGGCTAATCCATCCACATTGAATGATATTAATTGGGGACCAATATATGCGTGGCACATATCGTTCAATACCGCCAATGAACTTTTGATGCAATACATTCATATGTGGTATTATTTTTTACAATACTTTACAGTATTTACTCAGTAATTATATTGACATTGATTCTTAAATTGGTGGGGAGGACCTGAGTGAAGTGGGTATTGACCACCCGAATTGGGGCTTATAACTTGGCATCTTAGAATCTGCTGGCAGAACAGCGAAAAATGGCTGGATTGGCCTGGTGGACTCATGCAGAAATTGTCCATGTTCAAATCCACAAATCGCATTTGTTTTTCACGGGGGATGTTCAATGATTCACCAGTGGAATGAGGTCCCATTTTTGACCCGAACACTTTTTTTTTGGTTCTATTGACCAAGAAATGGGGATGCGAGATTTTTTTGGCGCTGAATCATTCAACTTCAGCTGCACATATTGGGCTAGATTTAGGGCCATTTTGGCTACAGATATTGGTCAATATAAACCACATTCAGCGGGAAGAGGAGTTCTATGTTCGAACGATCTGAAGCTTAGCTGACCAGACTCCTGACCAGACTGTCGTGAAATATCCCAGTTGTATATTTTGTGAAGCCCTGTGATAAAATGTAGTTGTATTTGTTTACACACATTGCTAGATATAGCTGCGAATTTCAGGGTACCTTTTAACGCTGATTCTTCCGTTGCCAACATTTGGTTTTGTGCAGAAATGCTCCCAGATCCGTTGTTAAACATCATGTTTCCAATTCACATGGCCTTTAATTGGGGCTCCATCCGCAATTTGCAAACCCCCATGATGTATTATTTGTTATTCCATGATCATAAAATATCATAAACATATATCCATGAAGTACTTCCATTCATGTGGCTGTGTGTGTGAACATGTGAACATGTGGCAACAAGGAAAATGATGATGCACCGATAAAAATGCGGATTTGGGGAGACCCTATTCTTAGACAAGACCTGGCCACTAATCCCCATTAGATCCCTATGTTTAATAGTTTAATCCCAATTTTAAGTGGTTGAAATTTAGCATTGATAGTTTTTGCTGAACCGACATGGCCATGAATATGAAACTTTACATCATAGAATCATATCTCACAAAGGACTTCCAGTCATATGACCATTATATCGCTAATATATCCCGATAAGATACTCTCTGGTAATTTGACATAGCACTCTCTGGTAATTTGACATAGCTATGGACAATCACCACTTTTAAAATACGTAAGGATTTGTCGAACAAAATGGACCACGGCTTCCATAGCAAACTGTTAAATTACCAGAAGGTATCCCATCCCATCGAATCCCACTTTTTGAGGGTGAAATCGCACTTGTCCACCACCTTTCATGTATCGATCCTAGTTTTCCCCCATTTTTCCATGGTTAAATCATGTTAGATCCAGATTTCCATCAGCAAATGCACCCATCGCTATGGTTTCACCATGTTTCACCATGTTTCACCCTTCACATCTGAGGTGCGTCAGCCTGGCGGAGCCTGATCTCCATCGGAGACTCAGACTTCGAACGTGCCTTGATGTTTTTTGTGGATGGAGGAGATTGGGGGATCCCCAAATAGAAATGGTTTCTTTCATGGAAAACCCCAATCTAAAATAGATGTTTTTTTAGAAGTACCGAAAAGCCCAAGGATCATGGACTTTTAGGACACCCCCAAAAATGATCAATGTTCACTGAATCATGGGATATATCATGGGATATTTCATGGGAATATCATTTTTTTTTTTTTAAGGATCGGACAACAATCAATAATCAACATGCAACATTTTTTTTGTTAAATAGTTTGTTGAATTCTATTCTTTTAAGAAACATGTTGTTCTCGACCTCAAAAACTTGGAAACACAACCCCTTTAGCTTCCAGGGGTGAGTTTTCTTTAATATTTGTGCAATGGATTGAACAGTGATTGCAACGAGTAAAATGGGGATCTAAAGAAAAATCACAAGAATTAAGTCCTAAGTCATATTGTGATATCGTGAATCCTAAAAGCTATCCCATTGATGGCCTAAAAAATAGATATACCACCAAGCAGAATGAATATAGCTATGGATTAGCACCAGATACATTACTCATAACCTTATTCATAATAGATATACCGCCAGTAACCAGCAATCACCATAGATAGACCAGCACAATGGTGCCTATTCAGGCGAAGGCTGTCGGCGCGCTGCCGAGGAGATTCCGGGAAGGCATGGCGATTTTGATAGGGACTAATTAAGATTAACCAGTGGATTGATTTAGGGGTATTTTTTCTTAAAGACAGGCCTAGAAAATGTTGGAAGTTTCGAATTCTGTTGAGAGATGTGTTTGAATTGTATTCCAAATTCATTCTATGTGAAACACGTCTACAATAAAAGACATGCTCGAACTAGGACGTCTGAATTCCAGGGAAATAGTCCGGGTTTTATGGGGCCACGTATCCTTAAACATTTGAGTTGGTAAATTGTGTTCTCAAAGTCTCAAACCAATTTTTGAAGAGTTCCATGTGCAAGTCCGCGGGTAACTAGACATCCTTTCCCCACATGTTGATGAATAGGGGTCTTTTTTTACTTGCCCATTGAACGACCGGGAAATGGGTCCGGAAATCCGATCCCATCCCCTTAAAATCCACCGGTGGATCAATAGATTCCTTCACTGACCAAATGGCCATCCGCTTGTGCAGCTTGTGCATCGCAAGGACTTGCAGAAGCGAGAGGTGCGTTTTGGGATGGATGAACCGGTAGGAAACAGGGCCCAAAGATAGTGGCGAAAATCAGCACAAAACCGAGGATTCTGTTTTGAACAAGGGATTTAAGCTACAAACAAAGAGGATTTAGTGACCAGCGTGACAGCGTTTATATGTTTTAACTTTGAATTACTCAATTTGCATTTCGAAGCAATAAGAATTGCACTTTGATCAGCCTTCTGTTGCGATCTAAGCAACAAAAAATGGGGGTAACTCTGATCCGCGGATGTGGATCATGACCAGTAACAAAATCTCCAAACTCCAGGTTTGAAGATTCCTTTTCTGAATCCGGAGCAACCTGTAAAAACTTCACCATTCCATCATAGAAATCAACGAAAAACAGATAGCTTTTAATTACTCATCAACGTGCTTTTTTGGGTTTCCCAAAATCCATTCACATGAAACAAATCGCCACTGGCAACCTTTCTGGTCACCCATTTTTAGGGATGAACCCCCATAGCTTTCAACCACCATTGGTTTCCCTATGATTTTCATGATCGATCACTTGGATCATAGCTTGGAGTCCCACTTAAAAAATGCCTCTGTATCCCTTAAAGAATTTATTCTTAAATCCTCCATGTTTGAATTCATCGAGTTTATCAGCCAGCATTTTGGATGGAATCTCCATGGAGTGATGATGGAAATCCACACTTTCGCTAGTTAGATCCCATATATACAATATACATATAATATATATATAATATACATATATATATACATATATATATATATATATACACATATATATATATATACATATATATATATATACATATATATATATACACACCATATTTTCAAAGGTTGAACCCACATGAACAAAGCAACTCCGTGGCGAAAAAACACAACTCGGATGCCGAGCTACAGAGGCACCAGCTAGCCAGGCGCAGGGAAGTTACAGGGTTCGGCATTTTTTCAGCGCTGAGGGGACCATTTTCTTTGTCGTTTTTCGTAGGGATGTGTATGATATTGGCTTCTGATACCATTTGTATCCATTTAAGTGCTATTTGCACTATATAATATATTGAGAATATGGAAATAGTGCAATTACTCTCTCTCTCTCTATCTATATATTGATATAGATATTAATGTTTTTCCCACTTCTTGTCAGACACTAAAAAGTCTCTGGCTGTGGTGACTCCGTGACCTTTTGACTCCGAGACCGTGACTGCAGGTGATCCATGCGAAGACGCTGAAGTCCATGGTGCCGCGGCTTCGTGAAAGTCTTGTTGGGTAAGTTGTAGAATTGGACAAACACAATACATTGCATAGGCTGCATAGGCTGCGTAGGCTGCATAGGCTGCATAGGCTGCATAGGCTGCATAGGCTGCATAGGCTGCATAGGCTGCATAGGCTGCATAGGTATTTGCCCAACCAGATCAATTATGTGATGTCTTGATTTCACGGACGTTTCAAACAACGGGTTGCAAGCAACGGGTTTCAAACACTTTTTTTCCGGTGAGTCAAAAGGTCCAAAATCTGTTTTTGCGTGGCCTGATGTGAACATTTGTTACCAGTTTCTTTCTTCGTTGGAGGAGCGAAACCAAAGCCACCAGAACTCACAGTGCTCATGTGTCAGATACATGGTAGAATTATATCTCCGGAATCCTAACTTCTACTTGGTGATATCCGGATGTCCCCAGGCTGTAGCCGCATTTTTTGTTGGTTGGCTACTTGTCCATTTTTCCCTGGTGATCGAAGTGACATCCGCAGTTTCCTTTATAGCAAGCCCCCACAAGATAGAGTTGAATGTGTCTCCAGGATGTGAACTAGATGATTACTTTACATCAAAAAATATATATGACATTTCCAGGTGTCAAACTTTTCAGCTGGAAAATGTTGGGGCGAATATATTCCATAATCGTCAAATTATATAAATTATATTCCACAATCATCCCATTGAATGATAGCTTTTCCGGATACCGGAGTGATCTGCCCAGGAGAAGCCAACGGTCGATGAACTGACGAAGCAGTCACTTGGCCGATCTTGGCCGCTTCCGATGGGGAATCAACTGGGGATTTTGAGTGGAGATCGCGGGAGTTGATACCCTCTGGTTATGTCAAAATAGCTATTGAACATGGCCATTTATAGATGATTTTCCCATAAAGGATGGTGATTTTCCATAGCTATGTTAGTTTACCAGAGGGTAGTTTATGATATCAGCAATCGTTTATGAGATATCAGCAAGACGATTTGAAAAAAAATGGGTGAAACATGGGGGACAGCCAATTGATGGCCAACAAAAATAGAGTGATCAGTGGATCAGGGCCATAAGGGTCCCCGATTTTCAGCAGTTCACGGGAGCGCCCGAGGCTTCAATACATTAGCCGCTGGCTTCCGCGAATGGCCGGGCGCCAGGGAGCGTGGCAGTGGGTCTTTGGGGTCTGAAATGTTCCGTTTTTTTCTTACGAATGCGGAGCGTAACGTGGGCAAAATCATAGGTCACTCAAGTTTGGCATGCTGGGTTGCCTCGGCTTAAAAGACTACAGGTAGTGTTGGGCGAGATTCCTGAAACCACTTAGGGATACCAAAATGGTTCACCAAATGATCACCTGAAAATGTGGTATCTTCCGTTTTTCCCAATGCCACCTCATACTTACCACGGTTTTCTCTTGGCCTACACTGATTCAAAATATACTCTGCCATAACTTATTCATATATATATACATATACGCAAACAATTATAACGCATAAAATCCTGTATATATAATATATGATATAATATAATATATAATATATCATATAATATATTATCTATAATATATTGTATATAATATATTATGTATTATATATAATATATAATATATAATATATTATGTATTATATATAATATATAATATACAATATAATATATTATATATCATATCATATATCATATATAATATATAATATATAATATATAAGATATAATATATAATATATAATATATAATATCT
>Ga0126342_10014790_pt1 | contig 13737 bp, 10 predicted proteins | sample Cyp1metagenome_FD_92528 | JGI IMG/M metagenome (GOLD analysis project Ga0126342, IMG submission 92528) | Coral microbial communities from Lord Howe Island, Old Settlement Bay, Australia - Cyphastrea 1 metagenome | ecosystem: Host-associated > Invertebrates > Cnidaria > Coral ...
ACACTCTAGAGCTGGGCACCGCTCTAGAGCTCCCAACCCCTCATTCGGTCCGGGGTTTCTTCGCCAAAATCTGCTCCAGCCGGACATTTGATCTGACAACATGCCCTGCATCTGCTTTGACTGCATCTCGAGTTGCATCATCATCTGTTGTTGCAACCCCTGTACCTGCGCGGTGTTTTGGGCATGGTGGTCAGTAACCGTGGACTCCAGCACCGTCTGGCGACTTGTAAGTTGGTGCATCTGCTGCTCCAAAAGGGAAATGCGAGAGTCCTGATCGTCCACTTCCATGCGTTCTGCCTGGATCGGCATCTTGGCCAGGACCTTGGACTCGATTCTCTGTTCCAGCTCCTGAAGAGCACAGGCAGAAGGGGCACTCGCAGGTTGGCAGCCTGCTTCCAGGGATCATTGTGCAGCCATGGGTCGGTGCTGGCACCATCTGTGACAGAGCAGAGCTGGACCGTGTTGGCCTGGCCGATGACTCTCATGTCAGGTTCCGGCAGGGTGGCACGTGCATCATGTCGAGTGATGACAACCTGGCCGTGGTGCATGCTCATCACATTGGCTGGTGGCTCCACATTGGCCTGGACAGACCACATGAGTCCTCCTGGAGCGCTCTGCAGGGGCTGAAGCGGCCTGCACTCCCAACCGCTGGCCTTGAGTGTGCGTGCCAGCCCTTTGCGATCACTGCCATATGGCCATGGGCCGCAATGGAAAACCATCCGGGAGCCTGGTGCCAGGAAAACTGCGTCTGGCTTGACGCTGGCAAACACTTGCTGGAAGTGAGTTGTGTGCACCCTGAGTCCATATCGGCGACCAGTTCTTGCAATGCCAACACAGTGAGCCTCGCATTTGGCCATGTGGGCCACAGATGCATAGTCATGCTGTGGGAGCCAGATCACCTGAAAGTCGCCGCTCGGCTGGGCTGCGTCTTCCGTCTTCGGCTCAACATACACACCTTTTTGGCCACTGACTGCGACAACCTGGGGTTCCGGCGACTTGATATATCTGACCATGACAGCAAAGGATGCGGCCTGGTCCCATTTGACAGGCCGACCTGCCTCATTGAGGAATTGGCGTCTGAACACATCCAAAAGGGCATCATGGGGTCCATCTGGAGGCGGATGCCAAGCAGGGCAAGAGCATGATTCCATCTTGCAAACCTGGAGTGCAGGGATGGCAGCAAGGATATGCTTGATCGGCTTGGCTGCAAAGTCCTCCCATTTACCATCCCACTGGTCAGCAAAAACGGTGACCCTGGCGCAAGCAACGTCAACAGACATGATCGCAGGGGTATTCTGGGCCTTGTACTGATAGATAACTGCTCCTCCCAGTTGGACGAGGGCACCTGTGAGCAGCATGGGCTCTTGGTTCAGGGCACATCTGGCAGCGAATCTGACAGTGGCATACTGCAGATTGGTCGGCAGGTCTTTGGGTGGATTCAGGATCAGCAATGCAAGTCCACGGCTGGTCAGCAGCTTGTCTGCTTGCAGAAAGGGAGTGGCATCAGCAAAGTTGGTCAAGGCAACTCCTGTCACTAACGGTCCAATCTGAGCAAAGTCCACTTGGCAAACTGGCTCATCATGTCCTGTGCAAAAGGCTCCAGGGTCAAGCTGAATTTTGGCTGGGTCAAGTTCACGAGGGCGGGCAGGCATGGCAGGGCGCTGACTCGTTTGCTTCTTGGGTTTGGGGTTCTTCTGAAGTACCCTCTGCTGTTGTTCATCGGGAAGGACAAGTTGCACAGGCGGCGTTTGCAGGTTGGCCAAAGCTTTGAGGGACTTCCAAGGCGTGCCCCCCGTGACGGCATTGGTGACTGCACTACGGCCTAAACCCTGTACCACAAGTTTGGCTCTCTGTGCCGATTGTTCAAGCGGGACTCCATGCAATTGCAGCAAGTTAGCTACAAGACCCAGGGTGTCTGGAACTCCAAGACCCCAACACCAAGGACGCGGGACAACAGACAAGTCCATGATGGCGGCTGCAAAACTTTCCTGAAGATCCCCATGAAGGGCAACAATGGCGTCAAAATCCAAAGGCAGAGGCTTATCCAACAGGACATGGGCCAAGTACGCAAAGGCAGCAGCTCCGCAGTGTGTCAAGCCAAAGGTGCGGCGAGTGCAAGTGACAGCAAATCCAGGCGAAGTCCAAGCTTGGCAGATAAGTCCATGCAGCGGGTTAAGTCCATCAACATCAACGCCGTCAACCTCCCAGATTGAAACAGACACACCACGTTGACCACGAGTCCAGACAACAGGAATCCAGTGATCAGAGCAAGGGACAACGGTGACCGCACAGCAGCAAGAGTCCACAGACATGAGCCAAGCACGCACCTGCTCAACAGTGCCCACACGGAGCCAACTGGCCGCAAGGACAGGGTCGATCATGTGGACATCGGTTCGCCCAGACAACTTGATGCACGCACGGACATGGAGGAGCAGTTCATCATCTGCCATGGCGGGGCCCTGATTGTGCAGGATCAACAAACGATTATCAACACCAGCATGCTCTTGACGCATGATTTGGTTGTGATGCAAGTCAGGCAGCAAAGGAGGGACCAACGCAGCCAAAGACGGACCTGACAGATGAGTAAGTCCACTGAGAGGATCTGGCCGAACTGAGCATGGAACCATGTCAACATCGACTGACTGAGGCACAGAAGCACGACTGGCGGATGTACTTTCGGATGCTGGTTCAGGCAAAGGCTCTGGAACTTCATTGCCGGTGGCAGGGCGTGCAGGGAGGCCCTGACTGTGCAAGGCATCGGCAAAATTGGCACGGATGCATAACCCTCGGATGCAGTCATCATCACCTAAGGGACGGCCGGTGGCATCATCAGTCCATCCATACTGGCAGGCACCTTGGTTCAAAGCAGCTTCGGCAGTCCTGAGGTCACGAAGGGTGGCTGCAGTGGGTACCGGGAATGCCAGTTTCGTGGAATCAGGAAAAACAACCTGAACCATAGATCCAATGGGAGGGCTGGGAACTCCATCATTGAACAACCGCCTCACATTACTAAAGAGAATGGCTTTGATACTCTGAAGTACTGCAGGAGGGTCCACAGTGGGCAATCCCAAGGCGTGTTGGATCTGCCATGCAACACTAGCACCTACCCACCCAGCTTGGAGCGGCGAGGCCAGCTGGCCAATGGCACAGATTCCAAGTCGCAAGTCAACCGTGTTCTGATACAGACCTGGCACAAGTGGCATGGCATTCAGGAGGCTCAGTTCAGCAGGGTGAAAGTGCCGATACTTTGGTGGCCCTTGTGAAACAGGTACTGGAAGCACTTGACCAAAAATACCCCTCTGCAAAATCAGTTGGTCACTGAAGCCGGTCGACCTGCAAAGGCATGGGCATGCTCTACTCTGACTGCCCCAGCTGTGCAAACATGTTGGCAGTTTTCCGGAAGTCTGGACCAAGTACTTTCGCATATGGGAGCCATCCAAGGTAAATTGTCTGAGCTCTTCATCATCAAGGAGCAACTCACGCATCACTTCATCTGGCCATTGCTTAACATATGGCATGAGATCACGGATGCAAAGGTGTGGATGATGGGGCCATTCTGGGACACAAATGGGAGCAAAACAAGGGTGAACTGCAATGACCCACCAACGTGCCCGACGGGCAACCCAATTGTCCTCTAGTCGAAGAGTCAAGTCCGAGACACGATACCCCAACTGGTCTTCCAAAGCCCTCAAATGAGCTTGGACAAACTTGTTGCTCTGGGCAGGGCAAACGCATTCAATGATGATGAGCGGGCACTGACACAAATGACCAAGCCTGAGTGTCGCAGGGAGAGTCGACGACCTGGCATCACTGGATCCACCTTGGCTGCCTGCGGTGGAGTATGGTTGACAACTGATACCTGCCATCAATGAGAACGGTGGGTCAACGGAAGTCAAAAGGGACTGAGCACAGGCAGGACTGGTCAAATCCAAATTCAACACCGGGACATCTGGATGGCACAAGGAGTGAAGGCGTGCGAGTGGTTGACTCCACTCAACACTGGCAACATGCTTGAAACCGGCAAAACCAAGTCCAACAGAGGAACAGGCAACACCAGAACAAACCTCAACCAGACGGAACAAATCAGGCCCAGGACAAAGACCATGAGCAACGATAGTACTGGCATCGGTCAGAAGCAAGTCCACAAAAGGAGAACGCCAGTCCACCAAGGCATTCAAGACAGTCATCCTCTTGCATCCACGCACCTGGTCAGAGACTTCGCCATAGATCCTCACCTTCTGATCCCCGGGGTGCACAACACCTATGACCAGCTCATCTGTGAACAAAACCCCATCCACAACCAAGGAAATTGGGCGGCCTTTTTCCAGTTGGGACCATTCCGGGGTAAAAAGATCGTGCAAAGCGACATGTCTGTCCCAGTCGTTGCTATGATCCATGGGGCAATGTAGGCAAAACGCTCAAACTTTGGTATGAACCAGCCCCCCGCTGTACTGGTAGGGATTTGAGCCGAGGCTTTTTTCCAAACCACCAACCAGTTATATTCCCCTTTTGTGTCCATCGCCGTGCCGATGTCCCGCCCATTTCCAGATATCCAGCGTCAGAACAGAGCCTTGCTTCATGGCATCGCAAAGCCTGGGGTGGACTCGCCGAACTGGATGACTTCGAGGCTTTCAGTGGGTGCAATTGAGGTTATCACCGTGTGAGCATAGCCTGATGATAACCATGGTGATGAATTCCTTTTTATAGGCCCTAACATCTAATAACTATGGGTATATTCATCCGCTTCGAACTGGAAGTGCACTTCTAAGCAAAAGAGTAGCCAAGTTGATTGCTCACTAGTTTCTAGGTTTTAGGGTGATTATAATATATTTTATAAGTGTAGTTAGATGGGATTCTAAACTAAGTTATATCTGGGGGGGCAACACCTTGTAGGTTTGTAAGTGATTTATGGTCTGTGGTTGCTGGTAAACCATGATAAAACTGATATAGCAGATAACCATTCACATCCAATAGTAGGATTTGTTAGGGGTATATAAACCAATCATCATGGGGACATGGTGGGGATAAAACCAACAACATGGCGTTGTCTGAAAATAGGTTAACCCAAAAACCCAGTGGCTTATTTTCATTGTCAACTTTAAATAGCCATCAAACCGGATCCATTTTTAAAACCCATTTGTCTTTTCTTGCGGGGGCTTTTCTTCGTGAGGTGATATCCATTCTACCCTCGAGGGCCGAATGGACTGCCGGAAACCAAAACCTGAGAGATGCTGAATGCTGAAAAACCGTCTGGATAAGTACAGAAGGCAACATCTTGAGAACCCAGCTTCACATAACCATTCTTCTATGCTCAAGCTGCAGTTTACTTTTGCAATGCCTCCAAAATAAAATCAGGGGTAACAATACATACTCAGTGGCAATCAAAGATGGCAATGGAAAATGCCCCATTGGTAGATGATTTTCCCATTTAAAAAAAAAACATCCATTGAGTGCGGGGATTTCCCAGCCATTTTTGATTACCGCAGAGTACATCAATTATGCCGAAGTCTCATGATTCTACTTCACCTAATCCGAGTCACCTCATCCAAGTAGAATTATATATATATATAACATGTGTTGAAAACCCAGCTGCTGATTGCTGCAACTCTGGATTTCTGCATGCGGATCCTTCGTGTTTATTGGAAACACAATGATTGTTGGATCATTCCCATGCACTCCGTCCCTTCCAGATCAGATAACAGGGGACAAGCTTTGCAAGTACATGATCTAACCACCCCACAGCCTCACCTTGGACAGAGGATTTGACCTTGGTGAATGCATCCAGACCCCGCTTCAGCTCATGGTTGTTTGCCAGCAAGTCCATGGCAGCTCCTCGGACGAACTCCACGACTGGCGAAGCGTTCCTCTTCGTTGGTCGCCTGTAGCTTGAGGGCCTTCGACCTCCTCTGCGTTTAAACTGTGTTTCCACATGCGGGCATACATAAACCGCAAGTTGCTGGCATGAAGTAGCGGAGCACTGACTTGGGAAACTTCGTCCCCAGCAACGCAAGCAACATGCTGTAAAGCAGATTCTAATCTTTTCTTTTTGTCCCCAGTCAATAGAAGAGCAGGTGTGTGCAAAGCGGCTTTGGCTCCGAGGCCGCAAGCTGCATGAAAGGTTCGGCCGAAAATCCACCGTGCTCCAGCATTTGTGGCGCAAAGAAGGTAATAAGAATTGATGCCGTGAAAAAAATGCGTATAAGAGGCCTGATCATATGGTTTAGCATCTGTATCGCTTGCGCAATGCGGTTGGCCTGGTGGAGGAACCCAAATACTACGTGGTCAAGCAGCATTGACATGCAAGAAACATGCTAGAACACAAACCTGGAGATTCATCTTCGCTGCAAAAATATTTCCGTTCAATTTTATGGCAGTCTTGGCGCACGGGCAAATCGACAAATGAAGGTGTATAGTTATCATCTGTCAAAATTACGGGCCCGCGATCAACTTGAATCATTGTCAGCTGCTCTTGGTGCCCAGGTCTTAACCCTAGGTCCACACATACCTATGCGATGGTCCAACGCGACGCGTGAAGTGTACGTGGTCCATGGACATGAAACACTATAAGAAGGGGAAAGCAGTTGTTTGCCTGAAAGCGAAGATGTGGAGTTTGTTCAATATTAAGCATGTGTGCGGAAGAACAAAGGTATTGATCCATAACCGATAACCCAAAATGACAATGCTCGTCAAAATCAGATGTATTTATGTATGATACCTTCAGTGAATCAATAGCAAACTAGCACAGTCATATGTATCATATGACATTCATATGACATTCATTTGAGCTGTGTCCAAAAGGTATTGTTCTTCTGAAGGCGCTAAGGGATTGCTTACGTAAGCAGCTTACGCGCTGCTTACGCGCCGGCAGTTTTGGCCTACGCGCGGGAATAGCTTACGCTGATGCTTATACGCGGGCTCATGCACACCAGGGTTTTGCTTACGCGAGGTCCATATTGCCACCCTCTTACTAAAAATGAATAAGGGGGTTTTGGACGTATTGACATTCATATAACATTAAAATGACCATAATGCATCATACTATCTGGTATCCATGATGTGTCATGCCATGCCAAACCTTAGGTTCAACAATGATACCCAATCATCCAAGTAACCAACCAGGAAGCGCTTCCTCCGGAGCCAAACCCACCCTGAATGGAGCAAAAAAACGATGCTAAGGAATGGGTGGGAATTGTGCAGCACGGTTTGCGTCAAGATGTTTTTTGATGAAAGAACAATTCAATTTTTAAGCATCGGTGAAATTGCTTAATTTCTTTTCAACAAGATAAAATCAGGTTAAAAAAACATCTAGTTGGTGGTGTCAAGCATCCTGAAACATATTTTCAGGTCATTGATGGGTCATCATTTTGAAGGGTTCGATGTTGAACATAACACATCTAGCAGCCAGTTTAAGTATCAACGTTTTGTAGCTAAAAAGTTCTCTGCCATACTGGCCGTGGCTATGAAGTGGTTACAGAACCACGTGCAACAACTCCAACTAGGATATTGTTTTCTGATGGGGATGAAAACACAATGCGCTATATAACCACCAATCACCAAGGGGGCAACTTTGTTTTTCCGTCAGTGTGACAAGCTCTGAAAGACTTTCCAAAACGGAAAACTGATGAAAACTGCACCACAAACACTGTCGAATTGTACACTACATGTATATGTGTGGATGTTCTGAGCAATCAATCGACCATGCCAGGTACAAGCAACAAAGAATTTAGGGGGTAGTGATGAACATCCTGCAACCAACAAAGGTTGACACTGAAAATGGAGGATTCAAGGCACAACATGATCAACATGCTGCACAGTGGCTCACTAAAGTGGGGTTTTGCAAAACTGCGATGGCTCTCGCCGCACAAACTCATGGGGACCAAAATTAGCGTGGGCACCAAGGACTTAGGTTTTGGCACATGGAGCGTCCACAAAGTTCGCAATGTCAAAATATGTCAAGAAACCATTGGTTGTGCCAAAACATAATAATTTGCCCAAATCAAAAACCATTGGTTTGATCCAAAACAACCAAAATAGGTCAAGTTGGGGTGAACATCTGTGAACAACATTGAACCTATTCCATGTCTTGAGCCTATTCCATGTCTTGAAGGGACTCCCAGCGCCTGCGAAGGCCATCTGGAAAGATGACCACGTCCTTGCGGCTGCGGAATCCGCTGAAGGCCAGACAAAATTTGGAGCGTCCCGGTGAAAATGGCAAAAAAAATCCAAACAACATGTATATAATATGGGAAACCCAACATCATAGACCATCCCCAAGTCATCACCATGCTTAATCATTTTTATGGCTGGTTTTTAACCATCCCCAAATGGTATATATGATTATGATTGGGTTTCCGACAATAGTAATCACTGTAACTAAAGAAAATTTAAGTACAACGTTGGCAATAAGTTTAAACAACCCAACGGCTATTCTAAATACAATAGTGTTGGGTATATATATATACACGTATCCTTATTATATTCCCATTCTATCCCTATTACTGTTGATCCAAGACCCAGAAAAGAGTTGATTTGATGCCTCAATGATCGCTCTAGAATTGTTTCTGTAAAATAGCTACCCTTTGGTAAACCAACATAACTATGGAAAATCACCATTTTTAATGCGAACACTCACTATACATGGCCATTTTCAATAGCTATTTTGACATAACCAGAGGGTAAATTCCATGTCACCTGGATGTAAGATGATCTAAATATGACTACAATCCATCCACTTGCAAAGTGGGTGAGTATTGTTGGTGAAATATTCCCATGAACCGTGGATAATCACAGCATATATAGATATAGCTCAACGATCTTTAACCATTGTTATTTTTTACAAACGAACAACACAAGTATTCTTGAACATAAGATCTATAATATTCACCAGTTTCATACTAACATATATCAACCATAGGACCATGAACCACTAAAAAAAAAAAAACGGGGCAATGACAGCCCCATGGACGGAAACGTTTCCTCCAGGTGGTCATCCAACAGCATGGCTTCCGCGAAGAGCTGACAGCTCGATACAACACGCGGAGCCCTCCTCGCTGTGAGTCGACTTAGTGCCCGTTGGTTTCACAGTGAGTCCAGGGGTTTTAAAGAAATACTTCCAGTGAGTATTATTGAACATAATTACATATATTATATCTATCCATTTATAAGGTTTTGCAATTGATCTGGGGTCTCTCGAAATGGATTCTTGGGTCTTTCCAAATATTTTATATATGGTGGAAATGAATTGTATTGTAGGTACCTTATTATTTCCCCTATGAGGTAACCGATTGGTTGTTTAAATGGGTATCATCTTACCATTGGTCATTTAATGTATCTATTTGTTTTCTACCATGCTCATGGATAATCATATGTACATTATTATTTTCACTCTTAGGCAACCAATTGGTTGGACTGGTATCATCCCAGTATCGATTACGATTATTTTTTCTATCATATTCTTTGGATAAACAGGGGTCCACTACCATTTCCCTTAAAGGGTACCCGACCAATTGCTGGATTAAAATGGAATAGGTATCATCCCTTTATAGGGTATGTACTATATCTATTTGTTGCAACCACACTCATGTTTCTTCTAGGATGGTGCCCACATATACCTTTGGTATAAAACCACCAATATTATCCCTGATGATCACTCTTTTATTCAAGTACTAAATTTCCCCATTATTTCTACGTCTACATCATATCTCCTTTAAATGCAACGTCCAATTATGAATTTTGCCGAACTCAGGGTGCAGAAATCTGCACCTTGACTTAGGCAAAAAAAAACGATATCCTAGGTGCTTGGTGGGGTATTGCCTAAGTCAAGGTGCAGATTTCTGCACCTAGACTTCGGCAATACAGAGGTTGTACTCTGGGATTTAAGAAAAAATTGCATGTGGACTTACGAACCAGCCTTACTATTATATTCTACCATGACTTTTGCCACAATGGATTCGGGGTCCTTCATTTTGAGATTTAGGCAAAACAAATGCCAATCTTTTGGCTCGGGGGACCCCAAATCCATCGCAACCGCAAATCCGTCGCATAACAATATTTCATTTGATATTTTATCTAAGTACTCAACCTAAAAAACATATCTGAACTACGATCGAATTTGTGATCGTCTGTTCTGACTGGTACTTCCACGAGTAGAAGGGTAAATGGATGGAGGCTAATTATCAACTCCCTTCTTGGCATGACTACCGAACGACGGATAAGAATTAATAATATTGAAACACCCAAGGGACACTAACCCAAAACGATTTTTCCTTTGGGAAAAAATCGCTAGTATACACCAAGGCCACCTACCTTGATAGATAAGATAGATAAAGAATTAAATGTTGGAACACATATATCACACAATCAGAGATAGAATTAAACTTAAACCACCAAGGACCCTAGAATCAAATTCCAAAGGCCCCTTACCGGCTGCAAAACCTTTTATTTCATTTTGTAATATTCAAGCTTCAAGTTCAAGTTTTCATTTTTACACATACCCTCCAGTAAAGCGACAGTCTGACACTGAAAGTGACTTAAACAGTGGAAAATAGTGGAAATTCACCTTCCATCCCCCTCAAATTGGGCCTAATGTGGTGGATCCTCCAAGTTGGCACCTTGTCAGGCTTTGTTGCTTGGGGCCCCATTGAAACTATACACATACATAATTATATTATTGTAAATATATGTATATATGGATTATTCCCGTCGTGGAAAACCATAGTTAGTTATATATATATATATTTATAAATATATATATATATATTTATATATATATATATACATATTTAGAAAGAATATATAGACACATAATCACTATGGTTATTACCCATAGTTATAAATATATAATATATACATATAATCACTATGGCTATGACCATATTATTACCATCGTTATTCCCATCGTTATTACCATAGGTATACCACTCTTATACCTATGACTAGTTCTCCTTCTGCCATCCGCTCCTCGCGTCCTCCAGCAGCTCCTGAGGTCCCGAAAAAAATGGGGGAGGTTCAGCCCGAAGAATGCGGGATGAATGGGGATTGAAACAAGAAACTAATAGAAACTACATGGGATTCATGAGGGTTGTCAATTTAGATGAACTCGGATCCGACAAATATTGGGATGGGGATTGAAACAACACACAGTTGGGATGAATTGGGATAAAATCATATAAAGCCGACAAAAAACTGGGATTCATGATTGAAGCAACAGCCACCAAAGTTGGGAGTAGAAATCACCCCCCTACGGCCCTTGCGAATTGGGGCAGCCCGTTTTAGCTGCCCGTTTTAGCTACCCGTTGTAGTTGGTTTTGTCATGTTTTGTCCCAATTGTCCCATAAAAATCATATCACCGGGGCGCCGGGGCGTCCACTTGTGTGGATTTGAGTGGTATATGCCATTTTGGTGGTTTATTTTCTGTTCTCCCTCAACTCACTATACCATTGAAATCTCGATGTCGATTGGTGAAATCCGTTGGTGAAATCCCTTGCTGTTGGTTGGTTCAAACACTAAGTCACTATTAATGTGATCAAAAGTTGAAACAATTATGAAAACCATTCCCCCAGTCATCACCATAAATATATAGTTGGTATGTTTACCATTCCCAGTCATGGGTGGCTTGTGACATTGTTTTACCCACATTATATTAACATAGCAATGGAAAATGTCCATTTACAGATGATTTTCCCAGCTATAAATCTTCATTAAACTTAATGGATTTTCCATAGCTATGTTAAATAACCAATCCAATATTTGGTTGTTTTGCTTTAATCCCGGTGAATCCCCAATGTTTTGTTGCTGAAAAATCCCCATGGGGCCAAAGGGCTCTCGAGGAGTCCCTTGTTGCGCTTGAAACGCAACGAATCTATGACCTGTTGAAAAGGAAAGGTGATCAACGAATGGATTTTAGATGTTGTCACTATTTTGTCACTATTGTTTTAAAGGCAAAACCATACAACATCAGATCACGTTTCTGTACCTGTGCCCATACATGATTGAATTGGTTTTGTAAACCCATGAAATACTTACTCATAAATAGGTTGGATGCTCTTGGTTAAGCCACCTTTTTACCAGCCATAGACATCCATAGGTCAGGACCAAGCCTGTCAGTCGCCAAGCATCTGAGGGCCATCCAGAGGACTGCAGCATCTGCCGTTCCTCCTCCGTGAGAGCTGCCATTTCGGGCGCCATCTGTGGCCCCGGCCCTGAGGAGGGGTTGATGCTGAGCATAGCTCTTGGTTACGGCCGGTTACGTCCGGTTACGTCGCAAGGTGCTTAAAAAAGGTTATGCAACTGTTGAATTTCCATGTCAAACTCATTGAGCTGACCAACAAAAACAAACGCTAGAAATGGGCCAAACGGGTGACTGTTTCCCATAGTCTGACGTCAGCATATTTCAACCCTGGATATTCGTCACCCCCTCTGCTGTTTCACTGGGGTCCATTTTAGTAGCAACCTTGGCTCCAGCTTTGAGCCAAGATGTCCCGAAAAACGATGACTTTTTGCCTGCTTAGCACCTTGTGGCCAATCCCAACATGTTGTGTACATCCATTGCATACCTATAAACTATATGTATATGAAATGTATCATCTGTAAAGACCTGCAAAAAACACATATGTGTATATGCAATTATATATATATAGTGAATTATAGTGATTATTTATTTATGGGGTTCCTGTACATATATGTCTATACATATGTGTATATATATATACGTTGATATTGTATATACAGTATATACATATAAATATATCACGTAATATTACGTATTATATCTCTTGTGCATATGGAATAACCCCGCTTAGAACTGGAAAAATCCTGCCTACCCTACGTCATACGACATGATACGACATGATACTCTGGTTGGTGGTTGACCTACCCCTCTGAAAAATATGAGTTCGTCAGTTGGGATTATTATTCCCAACTGAATGGACAGTCATAAAAATTCATGTTCCAGCCAGGACTACATAATACTACATAATACTACATGTTGGGTTACAACCCACATCCCAGCCGCCCCTTTTCTGACCAAGTCTGGGAGCCAATGGCTGCTCCTTTTCCGTGGCACGTTTGGTTTGATGGGTCTAAACTCTATTTCGTTCCCGACATCGCGGTCCCGAAAGATGTCTGGCGAAGGTGACTCTAGGTGACTCATGTTTTAATAACGGCCAACTGAATTGTTACATGCAGTATATATGTAAATGATCTTATCATGCAGAGTATTGTATGTGCATATGAAGATCATCAACCAGGTGACTTGTGGAGATTTTTGCGTCTGTAAGATACAGCAAAAAAAACACAGACCTAATAGAAATGAGTTAGACATATCATCACTTATATATCTTTCCACTTGGGATTGCTGAAAAAACACGGCTGGTTGGAAAACTGTGAGCGAGAAGGTGGTTGGAAAATCCCGTGTCTTCGCTAAGTCGATTTACGAGTAGAAGACACGGTGGTAGTTCTTCTTAACAAGGTGGTTGGAAAACAAGTAGTTTGATATATTAACCCTGTAAGTAAACTTGAGGCCGGGGGTGGATGACGAAAGCTAGCGGGGTAGGAGAAAGAAGGAAGGGAAGAGGTGAGTTGCGGAAGGACTGTCATCATCGTGTCGCGGCATTATTCGTCCCAACGAGGATGCAACAATGATATATTGATATATGATATATAACAATGATATATATGGGGGAGGGGGCAGGGGGGGGCCCTTTCGCGGGAAAAATCACGTGATGTCCTTGGGGAGCC
>Ga0126342_10014791_pt1 | contig 13736 bp, 7 predicted proteins | sample Cyp1metagenome_FD_92528 | JGI IMG/M metagenome (GOLD analysis project Ga0126342, IMG submission 92528) | Coral microbial communities from Lord Howe Island, Old Settlement Bay, Australia - Cyphastrea 1 metagenome | ecosystem: Host-associated > Invertebrates > Cnidaria > Coral ...
CACGCGCACACACGCGCACACACGCGCACACACGCGCACACACGCGCACACACGCGCACACACGCGCACACACGCGCACACACGCGCACACACGCGCGCACACGCGCACACACGCGCACACACGCGCACAAGCCCCTTTTGCCGCCACGAGCGCGGCACTCGAGCGTTCTTACGAGAACATTAGGCTGACATCCTGCGCTGATTTTCGTTCCATTTCGATTTGTGCCATTTACCTGCGACCTCGCTGCGTTTGCCATTTTTGATTTTGCAATTTCCTATTCATTGCTGCATTCATTTGACTTCAGGCCTTTCACATTGGCTCCAGCTTGTGATTTCTCTCAACCTGGTTTTGCTGGTGACCTGGTTGTCACTGATCTGAAACAGGGCATCACGGCGCCATTTGCATTCCCAACTTGGTATCTGGTGCGACTGTTTTGGCTAGTGCATTGCTTTTTGACTGGGACGTTCCGTTGGAATTTCCACTCTGATAGTGCTGTTGAAGGCCACTTTGCATTGCCATTACAGCTACATAGCTTCTGTAGACTGCAACTGCAACAGCAAGCGCCGGCACACTGCGGGATTGGCTCCGACCATCAACTGACTGGCCAGCCGGTGTCTTGCAAGCTTACAGCGGACTGGAGTGAGGACACCTGGAACAGACTGGGAAATCATAATTTATTTCTTTTTTTGGGCTACAATTCACTGACACACTGCGGGATTGGCTCCGATTTACTGTCTGGCCTGTCGGTGGATTGGTTTTGCCCTCGAAACATTTATTTTGCAGACAAGTGGGATCTTATACAGACAGATTGGTTTTGGACCCCTGACCTCCTTATTCATCAAGTGTGGAGTTCACAGTCAAACTGCAGGGTAGGCTCCTGGCCCCCGCTGTCTGGCCTGACTGCTGACTCACATACAGAAACGGCAGATCACATTGCTCTTCAGCTCTGCGAGCGGCTTTTTCCTTGGAGCTGGACCCCGTTTTTGTATTTTTGGCACTTGGCACAAGCCTTTGGGTATCAGCTACTGCAACCTCTGACACACTGCGGGATTGGCTCCGTACAGCTGGCTGGCCTGTCAGAGGTTTGCAATACAATTTTTTGCAATTCATTCAATACATTTTATTGCCAACAAACAGATTTCTCTGTGTGCACTCAACAAGCGGAACCCAAACATTTTGGAAGATCCACAGGACCGACCATAGGTTCTCAGTCACACTGCAGGGTAGGCTCCTGCCATTTACTGACTGGCCTGACTGAGTTCCTGGTTGCCAAAACAGGGGTGGGCTCCCTTACTGATTGTCCCATACAGGAGTGTTCACACAGACTGGACTCTGACCAACACAGCTCAGCTACGACTGGTGGTACAGGCTTGGTGATTGACCCCCTTTTTTGGGCAAAGCGGTCCTCGACACACTGCAGGGTAGGCTCCTGTTCACTGACTGGCCTGTCGAGGACGCAACAACAGACCATATTGCGCCACTTGCAACCACCGACACTGGCATTGGAAGAGAACAATTTTCCTTTAATCTGGGCGTGGATTCCTCTGCTCTGGCTGGTCTTGCTACAGTGGACTTTTGCATATATTCAATTTTCACAGGTGCTTCAATTCACTCTTTTTTGCTGGAGCCTGACACTTGTGCGCATTGCTCTCATTGACACTGCAGTCGAGGCAATAATTTTATTTCTGATTGAGGGATTGGTACTTCTGCTGGCTAAAGACGCCCTTGAGTCCCACCTTCACAATATTTGGCACAGATCATTTTTTCGTTTTTGCGGGATTGACAGTCTGAACAGCGCGAGACTGCTGCCTCAACGCGGCAAACCTGGTCCCAAGTCCAGGAGCAAACAACCTAGTGGAGACAATAGCAGACACTGGTCTTTCCGTGCTTTCTTTTGTGTGTCTGCCTTAGTCATTGTCTTCCTTGCCATGTTTGCTAGGGGTGAAGGTTACGTCTCAGTCATGGGAGACGTTGAAGCGTCAACCAGCTGGCAACAAGGACTGATTGAGAAGGCTGACGCGAAGCGACATGACATGCGACCAGCATCTAGCTTTCATGCTATCCCCTGGCACCCTACTCAGACTCAGGTCACCAAAAGAAGCATCCGAAGAGCCTACGTCAGAGCATGCACTCATGGAATAGCTTGGTATAAAGGTAAGTGTTACACCCCTCAAGACTTCCCAAAGTGCCTCAGTAGCCAACCAATGAACCCTCAGCACACAGCAGTGCCATCCCATGCATCGGCCCTGCAAGCTTGCAATCGCCGGAACCAAGACTCCCGACGTTTACGCTTGTTGAACTGGAATGCAGGAGGCCTGGCTGCCCCCAAGTTGGATGAGATAAAAATTTGGATGGAACACAACCACATTGACATTGCGGTCATTAGTGAAACCAGAATGACCTTTGAGAGTGAATGGAGTGACGGCCGTTGGCTCCATGTCCATACCGGCCAGACCAATCAAAGAGGAGCTGGTATCATGTGCATCATTTCCACACGTTTTTGCCCGACACAGAATCTGCGTTGGAGGGTTGTTACCCCTGGACGGCTGATGCATGTCCAAGTGCAACTCAAACACCGTGCCATTGACGTGGTCTGCTGTTACCAGCATACCCAAGCCCATAATGCCACCCGCAGATCCGAACGTGCACAATGGTGGAATGATTTGAATGCTTTGCTTATTGGACTTGCCATTAGGAACACTTTGTGTTTGGCTGGTGATTTCAACACCAGCCTGATGCAACATACATCACATGCCGGCCCTGCCCACTACCTGTGGCGTGGAGTCCAAACCTATGGCGCTCAACACGAGGACCAAGGGAGATTCATGTCCACCCTCAGAACCCATGGACTTGTTGCTCTGAACACATGGCACAGTGCATTAGGACCAACATACGTTCACCATGATTGCAGCTCCAGAATTGATTACATCATCACTCGAAAAACTATTGCTGACGGAGTAGCCAAACAAATTAAATATGCATGGGATGCGCCCTTTTGTGGCACCACTGGACATGCCCCCATGATTGGTTTACTTCGTAAAATGTGGATTCCCCAGGATGGTGAGACAGCTGCACATACTGTCAGCCCTGCACAGAGAAGGCAGGGCCATCAGGCCTTTAGGCTTGGGACCGACACCTGGACACGTTTCACTGAAGAGGCTGGCCAAGCGATTCTTCACCGACTCCAACAGGTCACGGGCCCAGATGAAACTGCCATTTCAGATTTGCACCGCATTGCATGTCAAAAATTTCAACATTTTTTCCAAAACAAGTGACCATCAAACCCAGTGACACAGCTGCCCACACACAAATACTTCACAAATGGGGTCATCGGAAAGCTTTCTTGCGATTTACCACCGTTTCAACTCAGAATCTTTTTCATGCCTGGTATCACGTATCTAGGTTCCAGATTCTGAAACGACGTGCCAAGATACATGCATGGAGCGTCCGACAACTCAGATTCCAGGAAGTCATTGCCAGTGCGACGGCTGCAGCACTGAAACATGATACTCATTCTTTGTTTCAAATCATCAACAAATTTTCACCCAAACAGCCAATGCGCAGAATGCAACTTCGAAATCAGCAGGGACAGATCGCCAGTCCCCCGGAGGAAACAGCCATGTTGCGTCATTTCATACAGGAAACCTGGAAAGGGCCAAAGAGTTTTGAAACACCAGATGCATCCATCCCAGCTCTGCCATTTTCTCAGGCCGAGCTACTGCATGCACTGAGCCAGATGCCTGCTACCAAGGCAGTAGCGCGACCATGTGCTCCGGCAATTGTGTGGAAGTCCATTGCCCCCCAGATTGCCCAAACCATGTAAGAGGTCTTGACGAAATGGTGGGTTGGGGCACAGCCCTTTATACCTAAATGGTTTAAAGATAGCTGGATGATCCTAATCCCAAAACCCCATAAGCCCCGGTGCACCCCAGGGCATTGCGCCCTTTGGCGCTGCAGGAACCATTAGGTAAGTCTGTGGTAGGCCTTTTGGCCTCACAAGCACAGGTTGCGATGATGCCCATCATCACCCCCTGGCCTATCTGGTCCTACCTTCCCTGCCGTTCCACACAAGATGCATTGCTTCGAGTGACCATGCATTGCAGGGCCATACGCACCTTGCTAGCTGGACAGAGATCGACTCCGTTCACCCGTGAACAGAAAGCAGTCAGATACAAAACAGCAGGAGGCATTGGTATCTTTTTGGACATTGAACGGGCATTTGACATGGTCAGCCGCCCCCAACTATTTTCCAAGCTCATCACCCTAGGAATCCCAGAACCTGTGGCTTGCCTCCTCACTCACTGGCACCAAGATACCTGTTATCATCTTTTTTCCCATGGTGTTGATGAGGGGATCTCTGTTGGCCGCGGCCTCCGACAGGGGTGTAAGGCGGCACCCCTGTTGTGGAACAGCTACCTGTTGCTGTTTCTCCAAACCTTGAGTGACAGAGTTGACAGACAGTGGATCCAACGCTGTATCAACTTTTATGCAGACGATGGCCAAATTGGAGATGTTTTCCATTCAGAGTTTGCTTTCCAAGAACTCATTTCCAATCTGTACACCACCATAGAAGTGTTGCAGGAATTTGGCATGACCATCAACTCGTCCAAATGCACTGCGCTGGTTGCCATGACGGGAACCTCACATCGCAAATTGCGCCAGTCAATCACTGCATTTCGCGATGGAAAAGAATGGTTGAAGCTTGCCACTGCCGACAAACCCACCATTTGGATTCCAGTGGACAGGAAAGTCAAGTACCTGGGCACCGTGCTGTCATATCATGACTTTGAAAACCAGACCATCATGCACCGCATTCAGCTGTCCAAAATTGCTTTCCAACGCCTTAGCCGTTGGCTTAAAGGCAGAAGAGGCTTGTCCCAAGACCAGAGAATTCAGCTGTGGAACACATGCGTTTATCCAGTTTTGACATACAGCGTTTGCACTGTGGGAATCACTCCACTAGGCACACAGAAACTACAACAGACCATGTACAGCATGCTCAGACAGATCATTGGGAATCATGCCTATATCACTGGACAGAGCCATCAGACTGCTCTCACACGCCAAGGGATTGACTTGCCACTCACTCGGCTTGGACAGACTGCCGAACGTCAGTTGCTGTCTGCAACTCAACGCTTGTGGCATGTTGATTTACAGGACATAGTGCATACACTGGACTGGAGTCACTTACATGATTTGATTGCACACCTGCGTGATCTGACTCTGCCTGTGAACTGCAACCTGAGCCTGTTTTCACATGCCGACTGTGTGGATTTTGCACGCCCAATGTTGCAGCCTTTCGACACCATTGCACACATTCTCATGGCCACCGCATGAACAGAGTTCATTTTACCCCACATGTTGAACACATGGTAAATGGCCTCCCACAATGTAAGCATTGTCACAAGACCTTTTCCACTTGGAGAGCGTTCACAACACACATCCAACGCGGGTGCCAGGTCTTGCAAGCGGGACCACCTGAGTGCTGGCAGAACGAAGTTGCCCCGCTCCAAGTTGACCCGCCACGGGCTCCTGAGATGTTTGCACCCAAGATGGAAGGCCCTGTGCGGGGCCAAACAATGCTTTCAGATGATGATCTTTGCAACCTTCGCAGTCAAGAATGGGGTAACAGAATCCTGACCATTGTGGCCAACAAGGCATGGCACCACATGAAACGGGAACAGCAAGCTTGTGAGTACTTGGCCAACAGGTGCTGTTTGTGCGATCAATTCCTGGGTCGTATGCAAGACCTGAACCAGCACATCAAGGTCATGCACCCACAGTTCTGGCCCCACACTTCTGCCAAGGGAAAGCAGCTGACCAATCAATATGGAGAGGACACACCATGTCCTTTTTGCCATGCATTGCTTCGCAACACGCATCAATGCACGGTCTGGACTCAGTTAGCACTCTTGTTAGTGCATGGAGGAGGCCAGGTGACAGACACTGAAGAGGCGGCCAAAACCATCCTGACATGTGACATTTGTGGGACACTGCATGCGTCCCCAGAAGCGCTTCATGCTCACCTTGCCCAGGATCACCGACTGGCCAGCACTAGTTTCAACCCGGCCAGGGATTGTCTAGATGGCCAAGCGGCATGCAACCATTGTGGGGCTGTCTTCGAGCACATTGAATCCCTGCGGTCACACATAAACCAGGGCAGATGTGGTCACTTCGACCCAGACCTCCCCACCGAGGTCTTGGAGGTGAAACAGTCTTGGGAGTTAGCAACATGTGCTGGCAAACTTGCAGATACATTGCGCGACAGCCATGTACGATTACAGCTGACCTTGCAATGCCAAAACTGCAATTGCCGGTATGCAAGACCGGCTGACTTGTCAGGCCATTTACTGGCTGCTCACCCGCTGTTGTGGTCGGCATCCCAGGGATTAACGGCAATCCTTGTCTCCCTGCTGTATGAGCAGGTTGGTTGCTGCTGCAACCCCTGCACGATCCAACATCGAGCAAATCACATATGCAATCCCCTACGTCAGCTTGCCATGCAACACCTACGACTGGACAATGCTCTGTTTTATCCACATGACCCTACTGAAACTGAACTTGCCCAGCTTGTGTCGGCAAAGTTGAATCGAGACAGTCGATTTCGATTGGAACGCCTGCTGACGAACAGATTGTTGCACCAACTTTGGCTTGATGACCATGTTCTTGCAATCACGAGGTCCACATGTCTACTGTGCGCGGCTGAACTTCATGTGGCAGAGCTGGCCCTACACATGTACGAGGCCCATCATTGCGGCATTCCTTTGGTGAAATTTTTGGTGCAACAGTTGCTGCCCAAGTTTTTGACCCATTGTGACACAGATGTACATTGCTATGCCTGCCACCAAGTGATCAATTTGCCACGAGATGATGCCAATGCACCTTCCATACCAGATGAACACCGTGCTGCTATGGTCCAAGCCCACTACAAAGCACAGTGCCCTTGCCTTATTCAGGCTGCTGTCCTCTTGAGCCGAGCTGCCCATGGCCGACATGGCAATGCCGGAAGGAGACGAGGCCACGACCCAGATCTGGCAGGCATTCCAGGCGATGGGACCCATGCTGGATCGGACCCTGCAACTGTCCCAGAATGCCCCACCCAAGCGCCAAAGAAAAGGCGACTCCAACCGAGACGACCACCAAAAACCAGGGGCACTCGACAAGATCCAGCTGGCACAGGCGGTGACGCTCATGGCCAAATTGGCACTGCAGATGGACAGGGACCTTCAGGCAATGAAGAGAGAGGACACCTTCATTCTCTTTTTCGCCAACAAAGGGAAAGAAAGCAGCTTGCAGACGCTGCTGCAGGCGACCGAGCAATGGGCCAAACAGTTCCAGGAGAATCAGACAGTGCACCCGAAGGGGAAGATCATGCCACTTCGACAGCATCTGGCTCAGGTCCTCTTCAACACGCTCCTCAGCAGGATTCAGCAACTGGGCTCTGCGAAGGAGGGATCAGAGATCCTGCTGGCCGCCCAGCACAACCAGGTCTTGTTGCAGGATCGCACCTGCCCCTATCTGGAGTGGGATCATGGACAAACGGCCTCTCACCCTGACCAGACTCCAACAGATCTGTCAGGACATGCTGGAAACCCTGACGGAGGTGCAGACTGTGGTGAAATTTCATGCACTGCCAGCCGGACAGAAACAAGAGGTCTCACCATGGAAGCTGCAAGTGAGCCTGCGCCTGGACAACCCATGGCAACTGCTGACGGAGCTGAGCCACTCAGCCATTTGGCTGCTCATGGGCACATCACTCCGTCCCCACAGCCTGCAGCAAAGCCCTCTTGCAGTGAACCTCCAGAAGACCTTGCAGCTCCCGACATCCCGCAAGGGGAATGGCAAAGGCAAGAAACCAGGCACAGTGACACCCAAGAAGGAGTGATGCCTGCTGAGCTGCCTACCAGCCCGGCACCAGATTCTCTGTTGCTGAAACTTGCGCACATGACCATGGAAAACCCTGGAAACATATGTTTTGCCAACGCCACAACCAGTGCTTTGTTGTGGACCACCTTGTCCAACACGAAGTGGAGCCTGAAAGCTTGGGGAAAACAGTGCCAGATGTTGCATGATTTCATTTGCACCAATCCTGATACTTGCAAAAATCTTTGTATGGAAGAATGGTTTCAGCAGATCTTGCACTGTTGGGGTTTGATCGATCCTGCGACCTGTCCACAGCGCATTGCACAACAGGACTCTACAGAGTTTGTTACAACATGGTTAGAGCAGATGGACTCTGACGCTTTTGACATGCGCTGGGAAAAGAGGATCCTTGAGAACACACACATCAGGATTTTTGATCACGGTTGCAAGAGCACGCCCATTTGCTTGAAATTTCCACAGTTTCTTGCAGATTTCAGATGCAGTGATTTGACCCAATTGTTTGACGCCTGGCGCCAGGCAGATGGAATGTGCACAGCACTTTGCCAGGCACCCACATGCCTTTGCATCCATGTTGACAGATATGCGCAGGATGACCAGCAGCAAATTTACAAAAGTGAATGCATGCTCCAGACAGACCAGGTATGCCTAGTTCCAGTTTTCAAAGATGACACCCTGACTTGCGAGATGATCGAATACCAAGTGGTGGCGCTCACGGAACACTTGGGACTTGACAATGCAGGCCATTTCCGTAGTGCACTGCGCCTTGCCCCAGCCATTGCCAACCAAGTGACTCCTGCAGAATGGCTCCTCACTGATGATTGGGTTGCTCCAAAGCCCATGTGGGATGTACCAAATTGGATGAAACGCACTGCTACAGTGTATTGGCTGACGCGGTCGGATGAAGTGAAGCTTTGGAAATATCGGAACATGGACACAAAGACAGATGCAGAAGCAGTGAATGCAGCGATTCTTGCAATGCTGCCAATGCCCAAGTGAGATTTCAAACGGCTTTTCAAGCCACCATTTTGTATTTTCTCCACCAAGCACCATCATCCAACAGATGGTACCAAGATGCTTACTTTTCTCCAGATGAGAGCGGCACCTGAGAGATCGTAGGGGGCCAGAACGTTTCCGAAATGGAACCGTTGCAAATCTTGCAACGCTGGTCGGCACAGACCTTGAGAGCTTTGGAAAAGGTGTGCAGCCAAAAAAACACACACACACAAGCCCCTTTGCAGTCACGAGCACTGCACTCAAGTGGATCAACAGCAGACTCCCGTGCCCATTGATCTGACTGCCCGGCGCGACCTGCCATACGACGGCGGCGCCCCATCCTTGCTGCGCAACGACGACTAGAATATTTTTTCACATTTTGCTCATCCTGGGATACAGTGGAGAACCATCATTTACAGAACTCCAACCCGCTGACACATTTCATCTACATCGAGTTCAGGTTGTCAAGGACTTGCCTTTGATTTTGCAATTTGATAATTTCCAGACTGACAACACCGTTCACCATCTGGCCTTCTGCGGTGGGGCTCCCTTCTGGGTTGGACAACAGGCAATCAACAGAGACTATTTCCTTTTTCCCATTCTTGCATTGGACACCGGCCAAACCATAGCCTTCTGCGGTGGGGCAATTGCGACAATTTTCAATACATTTGACACTCAACTCCTCAGTGATCACGCCGGTTGTTTTCTGACCTTCTGCGGTGGGGCTTACAATCAAAACTATTTGCAAAGTTCAGCATTTTGGTCTCAGGGTGACACCGTACATTCCTTTGCCTTCTGCGGTGGGGCTTGCACCTCAGGCTCATTTGATCTTGCTCCAGGATCACCACCTTTGGTATATCGATTGAGGAAGCACACCGAGCATTTAGCTGCCTTCTGCGGTGGGGCCCAATACACGGTGCACGACCATTTGGCTAATCAAATTTTTCTGGACGAGCTACCACCCTGCTTTGGAGACACCGAACCATATCTGACCTTCTGCGGTGGGGTTCACAATTACAATCATTTGCAAAGCACAACATTTTGGCCTCAGGGAGACACCGTATTTTCTTTTGCCTTCTGCGGTGGGGCTTACATTTCAGGTTCATTTGATTTTGCTGCAGGCCCACATCTCTTGACATCCAAATTGAGGAAACACACCGAGAATTTAGCTGCCTTCTGCGGTGGGGCCCAACTTACAGTGTGCAATCATTTTGCAGATCAAGTTTTCCTGGACGAGCTCCCACCCTGTTTCGGATACACCGGACCACATCTGACCTTCTGCGGTGGGGTTTTCTGGGTACAGATTTTGCAGGCCTTTCAGACCATTTTTGATTTGCATAATACAGATAACACCGATTTGACACTGACCTTCTGCGGTGGGGTTCCCTGGCCGAGACATCTCAATAATTTGTGTGCAGCAGGATGCACCGATTTTTCTGCCTTCTGCGGTGGGGTTTTCATTTCTTGCTGCAACAATTGCGGGCAATTTCAATTTGGTGCAGATATTTTCAGTGCAACAGCAGGCAACAATCTGATCTTGTGGACAAGTAACACCGATTTGTTCCTGGCCTTCTGCGGTGGGGCTCCATTACAGGTAGTACAACATAGCACAGGCCATTGTGGTTGCTACGCAGACTGGACAGCGTCAGATCACCTTGGTGTTGTCCACGCTGATTCTGCCTTTGTACCCTCTTCTTTCAGGATTGAGTGGCGATTTCACTATCCTGCCATTGTTGCCAAAGCGTCAATCAGTGCTGGATTGGATTTGGATACTGCTATTGTGTTTGATTTGTGGTGCATTTTACAATTTTCAACTCCTGCTGGCCAACGCTGCCCTTGAGTTTGAGCGCGTATTTTGGCATTTTTTCTGGACATTCATTCTGCCATTTTGGGATTTTGGAAACATTTTTGATTGCCTTTGGAAAGTCGTCATTGCGGAAAAAAGGAACATTTCCACCTGTGTGCCTGAATTGTTTCAACAACGAGACTGCCAACCCGGTCCCAAGTCCGGGCGTTCTTGGTGCTCAAACCTGCCTTTTCACCTTAGGTTCAGCCTGACCTTACTCTGCATGGTTTTGATCACTGGGAACGGGGGTGAGGGTAGTGGATCAGTCATGGGATCCACTGAAACGCCAGACACCTCCTTTTTGCAGAATATTCAACATATGTTTGGCGTGAAGCAACATGACATTGGACCACCAGCATGCTCTGCACCCAAGAGCACCAACCTTACCGATGTCAAGAAAAGAAGTTTGAAAAGAGCGTACAAGAGAGCATGCCTGCAAGGCATTGCATGGTATCGCGGCCGACTGTACAGACCTGATGACTTCCATTTTATGCCTTCCTTCTCTGACTCTCATGTAACACCAGAGCCTCCCCCAGATTTGCCACCGAAAGCCTTGAACCAGTGCCATCAAATTCATGGCTCCAAATCCCGTCTCACATGTTTGCAGTGGAATGTTGGTGGATTATCCACACATCGATTGGACGAGATCAAGATTTGGCTTTCTCAGCACCAAGTTCACATAGTGACGCTGCTAGAGACCAGGTGGCAGTATACGGGAGAGTGGCTTGATTCACAATGGATACATGTGCATTCAGGTAGTTTGGAAGACCGTGGAATGGGTATTCTCACTCTAATTTCACGCAAGCTTTGCCAACCCCATGCCTTGCGTTGGACTGAAGCCATTGTAGGACGCCTCCTTCATCTGAGAGTGCCATTGCAGAACAGATCCATAGATATAGTCTGCGGATATCAACATGTGGACAAAAGAGGACCCCAATGTATGCAACGTCGTGAGCACTGGTGGGGCTGTTTGGATCGCACACTCCAGGGTCTCCCTCATCGTAATATGCTCATGTTGATGGCTGACTTCAACACCAATGTGCCGCCTTGCCCCTCTCACTCTGGCAGTGACCAGTATTGGTGGCGGGGTTTGCTGGTTCGAGGTTCTCAACATCAAGATGCTGGTCGTCTGATTTCCATTTTGAGATTTCATGGCTTGGTGGTTTTGAACTCGTGGAACTCCAGAGATGGGCCGACGTATGTGCATGGGCAACACTCAAGCAGAATAGACTTTGGCTGTGCTCGTAAATCCCAGGTTGATGGCATTGCCAAACAGCCGCGATACCTGTGGCAGGCACCATTCATGGGAACCACCCAGCAAGGACATGTTCCCATTGTCCATCAGATCGCGCTGTTCTGGGCCCCCACGCGCCCATTAAAACAGGGAAATATCAGTAAGCAACAGAGTCTTCAAGCACATGCAGCATACCAATCCAATACGTCTCAATGGGACACATATGTCGAGCACTCTTCGGCCGTCATGACGCAAGCCTTGCATCAGGTATGGACCTCAGATCTGCCCCAGGACACTAGCTTGGACACATTTCATGCTGCCGTGAATGCCTGTTTCCATGAGCATTTTCCCCCCATGAGTGCTCCCCAGAGACATGAACCCTGGAGACATTCCACTACACAAGTTCTCACCAAATGGCAACATCGTGCTAAACTCCAACAAATCAGGTCTTGCACAGGTTCTGGAGTTTTCAGAGCATGGCATCACCTTGCCCGCTATGCCAGCCTCAGAAGGCAACATCGCAGGTTTGCTGCTCAGATCAGGCGTTCTCATTTTTGTGATATAGTTCAACAGGCCCAAGCTGCTGCTAGTCGCCATGACATGCACCGTATGTTTAGCCTGATCAATCGCTACTCACCCAAGTCAGTTCGCCGCAGGATCCAAATCAGGAATCAAGCTGGTGCCATTGCCAGCCCCCAAGAAGAGCTGCTAATCCTTAAGGATTTTGTTGCTGATATTTGGGGAGGACCCAGCAATATCCCGGTTGATTTCACTCAGGCGCCTGGAGTTCCGTTTACGGCCTCCGACCTTGCAGCTGCTCTGAGAGGCATTCCATTGCACCGTGCGGTAGGCATGCCATTTGCTCCTGGCATTGCCTGGCGTCCTCAGAGCCATATCATTGCCCCCATCTTGTACCACATTTTGTGTAAATGGTGGAGTGTTACCCCTCCATACATACCGCAGTGCTGGCGTGATGGATGGATGATCATGCTGGGGAAACCGCACAAGCCTGCCACTTCGCCGTATAATTTGCGGCCGATTGCGCTGCAAGATCCGGTAGGTAAGGCCCTTGTGGGTCTGCTAATTCATGCCGCCAATGTAGATGCCCAACCCCTGCTGCTGCCCTGGCCCATTTGGGCCTATCTCCCCAAGAGATCAACGCTGGATGCAGTTTGCAGGGTTGCATTTCATTGTAGTCAGGTCCAAAAATTAGTAGCCTCCCAAAAACCTACCCCACATGCCAGGGCAGCTGCACTTCCCATGTACCGTTTTTGCGGTGGAGTGACTATCATGTTGGACCTAGAACGGGCTTTTGATGGGGTCTCACGTGCCAAATTGTTTAGCCAGCTACATCACCTGAATATCCGACCCTCGGTCATTCAGCTACTGACACATTGGCATATCGACACCCAATACCACTTCCAGCATGGCCATGACATGATTGCACTTCCAACAGGCGCCGGCCTGAGGCAAGGATGTAAGGCCGCTCCAGGCCTATGGAACTTTTTGATAGTCCTGTATTTGCATCGAGTGTCTGATCATCTCCCCATTGCATGGTTGCGACATCATCTCAACATTTACGCCGACGATTACCAGGTTGGTGGATTGTTTTACTCCTATGCTGATTTGGAGTTTCTGTTACAAGCTTTTGGCATTTTACTGGACACCTTGCGTGAGTTTTCCCTCAAACTGAATGCTAAGAAGTCTGCTGCACTCTTAGCAGTAGCGGGCACCTCTCATCGACACCAGAGAGCACGCTTTGTGACTGCCAAAAGTGA
>Ga0126342_10014792_pt1 | contig 13736 bp, 16 predicted proteins | sample Cyp1metagenome_FD_92528 | JGI IMG/M metagenome (GOLD analysis project Ga0126342, IMG submission 92528) | Coral microbial communities from Lord Howe Island, Old Settlement Bay, Australia - Cyphastrea 1 metagenome | ecosystem: Host-associated > Invertebrates > Cnidaria > Coral ...
CATTTTTTTGCATTTCCTAGACCGGGTTTGCCACCTTCACCGCTTGCCTGATCCTTATGAGAAAACGACAAGAAAATGAACAATGCTAGAAAGTAGAAAACGACAAAAAAATGACAAGAACATGACAAAAAAATGACTTAACAAATGACAAAAAAATGACTTAACAAATGACAAAAAAATGACAAAAAATGACACCACAAAACAGGAATGACAAAAAAATGCAAAACCAAATGACAAAAAAATGACAAAAATAAATAACCAACAACCCTCAGAGTTTGCTGGTAAGATTTTCATAAGGGTATATTAATTGTAAATGTTACCATACATGGATCCTATGGGATATGGTTTAAATGATGTTTAATGTCATTGATCACCTAATAATGAGGTTTATATATATATATTACTAGTTGTCACTATCTTAGTGGGATGTTGCATTTCTATCTTTTTGGGGGTTACTAGATAGCAACCAATGAACAAAGTACCAAGAGCAAAAACATCCAACGTTAAGGTAGTTTCAAGTCTCTCCTAACCTTAGGGCTGGCATTTATCCCCATTCATCTGCTCACATGCATCCTTTTGGGCCATTCATCTGTTACTCTGACTGTTTAGCAGTTCTTAAAGAATTAATGATCTAGACTCTAGACCCTACTGATCCATTTAGCAGTTCTTAGAGAACTAATGATCTAGACTCTAGACCCTACTGATCCATTTAGCAGTTCTTAAAGAACTAATGATCTAGACTCTAGACCCTACTGATCCATTTAGCAGTTCTTAAAGAACTAATGATCTAGACCCTAGACCCTAGGGCTGGTCTTTGCTTCCCTGATCTTTGTTGAGACTAGCCATTTACGATCGTCACATCCAAACATCAGATCTCAAGGATCATCACAGTCTCCGCGCTGTCCAGATGGATGGTCAATCTTAGCAACTCACCGTAAAACACGCATGCTTCGTATGGGTAAACAAATATATAAACATATGGTAAATATTAAATTAATTGGTAAGTCAATGTAAATCACATCTTCAATCATCTTCATATGGGTTTGTCTGAAAATAGGGTATATTCCCAATGAAATAGCCATTTAAAAACGGGATAATGATCAGCAAAACCATTGGGTTTAGGGGTACACGACATTTTCAGACACACCCATATGATTGAATATACAAGTTGAAATTCAGAGAAATTCAGGATTTCTGGGAGAACTTATGTGATTAAACATGATTTATCCATTGGGTAAAAAGGGGTACACGACATTTTCAGACACACCCATATTAATCTTCGCATTTGCTCGTCGACTTCGTCCTGGATGTAAAACTCCAGCTCATTCTCCAGCAGGGGCGGCCTAGGCGTGAACGCTATTAGGGGGACTCTTGGGATCATCGGGGAGTTCAGAAGGGAATTTCAGTAAGTAGATCTAATGGGATTTCATGGGGATTTCAGTATACCCTCTGGTGAACATACAAAAAGCTATGGAAAATGGCCATAGAAATAGTGGATTTTCCCATGAAAAATGGTGGATCTTTCCATAGCAAAATGTTAGTTCACCAGAGGGTATCTGATGGGGATCTAGTGGGGACATGTGGGGACCGTGTGCATCCGTCACGAAAATCCATGTGAGATTTTGAGCAGGTTTCATGTTTCTTCGACTACTGCTTGGTAGTCAGTTGGACACAGGACACTTTACATTTACAAACAACTAAAAACCGACAAGTCAGAAATGTCAGAAGGTAAAGGAACTCAACACACAGCATCAACATGTCCGACACCGATCCTATTGAAATTTCCAAACAAACGTCATCCTGCATTACAAGTGTTGGATTGGGACTCCCACAAAACCACGAAACATCTCCGGCTGATGCTTTATTTAAAAAACTCACAGTTTTCCCAAAGATACCCTCTGGTAAACTAACAGTTTGCTAGTGAAAATTGCCATAGAAGTAGTTGATTTCCCCATTCAAAATGGTGGATTTTTCCAGTTCGTTATGTAAACGTGTTCCATAGTTATTAAACATGATCATCCATTTTAATGGGATTTTCCATTACCAACCATCTATTTTGGGCTATTGCCAGAGTTTTTTTGTAAACGTTGAGGCTAAAACGAGCCCGGTGAAAAAAATGGCCCAAACGCCCTGGAGCCCACATCATCTGGGTGGCAAATTCTCCTTCAAGAACTCATCCGTGATGATATAGGCCTCACCACCACACGCAGCAAAGATCGCCTACGTAGCAACTCCCGTGGATCGGGACCCGATGTTTGTTCCCCAACAAAAAAAAGAGGGACCCAATTAGTGGTTGGAACATGTTCCGATCAACCCTTGGCCGGATGTTTTGGTAGCGTAAAAAATGCACCAAACCGCATGAAATGCCATGAACAAGTCCTTATTTCTAGCATTTTCTAGATGATTTTCCCTTGATTCATACGTGATTTTCTGGTTGGTGGTTGACCTACCCCTCTGAAAAATATGCTCGTCAGTTGGGATGATGACATTCCCAATATATGGAAAAATAACACATGTTCCAAACCACCAACCAGTGATTATTACTGTAACCATTATTAACCATCATTAATCATCATTAACCATCATTATCCCATACTAAACCAATGTTCCAAACCACCAACCAGTTTTCATTGCACTTGCAGTATCCAAACATCGCCGTTTTGGGTTCCCACGTTCGGTGGGAAGCCCCAGTGAGCGATTCATCGCGTGAACAGCAAAGGGGGCCACATAACTTCAATTTCACTATGGTTTATGGTAGATATAACTGTAGTTTTTCTGGGGTTTATGGTAGATATATCTATGGTTTATGGTAGATATATCTATGGTTTGAATGGTAGATATATCATGATCTATCTATACTTACTATATCTTACTATATCTTACTATGGGTTTATAAACCAACGTTCACATCACTGGGGAAGGGCACAACCTTTGCAGTTGCAAAACATGCAACTAGGCCACATCGATCCCATCATCATAGCCCCGGTCATTGGACCTCCGTAGCGAGCCGTCGGGGTGCCAGTGACATCTTCGTTTTTTTTTTCACTGGATTGGTTTAAGGGAAAATTTACAGGAAACCATGGTTTTTACCATCAGATATAGGGCTTTCCTGTAAATTTTCCCATCATCCAATTCTATGATTTTTACGTTTGTGAAACCGAGTTTGCTATGATACTTGGTGGCTCATCCCACTTAGTGGGTTATAACCCCAGTGATTTACATGGGATTTTTGTAGGGTTAATCCACTTATAATTGGGGTGAACTAAGCCACTTACTAAGTGGGATGAGCCACCAAGTAACGTCTGATATATCTACAACAAAGCATGGAAATTCAATGGAAATTCAGAATTTTCGAACACCTACGTATGACTTCTAGATCTATCATGATATATCTACCATAAAACCGTAAAATTCACCTAGTGAACTAAACTATCTTGGTTATAGAGTGGGCGAGCTATCTAGTAAGTAATTTATAAATGTGTATAATCTATACATAACTAATCCACTAATCTGACTGGGTTGTACTTTGGCACTATCATCTATAAATATCTAAAACGATTCTGGGTGACCAAGTTCCACAAGTACTGAGCGAGCTAGTCATGGGGATTTAACCAAGTTCCCAGAATGCCGCTTAAATAGAGTGCAAATGGAGGTTTTTTACGGGGGGAAGGGTGGGGAACACGCTTTAATTTAACAATCATCATTTCATGAAACTACATTGGAATGAGTAATGTGGTTAACCCAAAGCCAGAAACAATCCCCAGTAGAGGTTTATTATTGGGTGTATTCCTCTTTGACATGATTAAACATGATCCCCAGACATGTCTGGTGATAGATGGTTGATGGCAATCGGGTTCCACATGAATAGAATTGTAAATCACTACTATTCATATCTATTAATCGGATTACTATGGTTGACAGTAGTAATCTTTATTCCCAAAAGTAAAATTATGTGTTTACAGAAATCACTGACTATCTTGAAGTTGTTTAAAGATCCCCAAAAAAGCTAGTTACTAGAGATTCCCCAAGTAGTGGATTTCCTATTGGGAACATAAGCACTGTTCTATCAGTATGTTTAATTGTACTATATTAATCACACAAATACAATGACTATTAATCAATAGTACATCATCGATACTATTAATCACTACTTTATAATCACTACTATTAATCACTACTATCAATAACCGCTATCAATCACTGCTATTAATCAATACTATTGATCACTACTATTAATCACTACTATAAATCACTACTCTCAATCGCTGCTATTAATCACTATTTATCACCAAATGCAAGAACCTGTTTCAGAAACTCTAGAAATTCCCCCAAGAAACGATCGAAGCTATCAGTAGAATAGTTGAATCAGCATATAAATCACTATTTATCACCATCAAAAAAAAATCCACCATGTAATCTATTAATCACTATTTGTCACTATTTAATCACTATGTGTACCATTGCCAATCAACGTAGATAATCCCATACCAAAAGACTAAAGGATTAGTTTCTACCCATCCAAGGTTAACCTAGGTAACTTGTTTTAATTAGATGGGATAAACTTTGTTGTTATAACTTTAAATATGGTTTTATATATATATATATTTATAGATATGTAAGGTCCTTATATATTTACTAACTGTGAAACCTTTAGGTATTTTTTTTTATAGCTAAGAAAGGTACCAACAGTCCCCGCCTGAAATAGGGCTCCAGGTTGGCTGGCCGCACTTCTGGAGCCTCGGTGCGAGAACAAGAACTTCAGAAAAAAGAGGATGTACTGTAACGGGGAATACATGAATCCATGTGCATGTAATGTATGCAATGTATGTAATGTAATGTAATGTAATGTAATGCAATGTATGTAATGTAATGTAATGTAATGTAGTGTAGTGTAATGTAATGGTATGGTATGGTATGGTATGTATGTATGTATGTAACGTATGTATGTAACGTATGTATGTAACGTATGTAACGTATGTAACGTATGTATGTATGTATGTATGTATGTATGTATGTATACATATAAACGCTATATATATACATATATATATATGGGTAACTTTTATAGCTATTCACTAACCTGAAATTTGCAGGTTACATATTGGAGAATTATCCCTTATGAACCATGATTCCAGGGCTCGGTCGCAGTGCATATGTTGAGATCTCCAAAAAGATAGGAAGAGTAAATCTTCACTATTTTAATGGGTCTAAATATGGAGTAATCGATCATTTCTATCCCATAAAAATCGATGATTAAATCCCTCATTGTCAATCTCATTAAATCCCATAAAAATAGATGATTTCTATCTCAGTCATCACTTGAAGTGGCTATATACCCTCTGCTAAACTAACAGTTTGCGAACTGGAAAATGGCAATTACAGTTGATTTGCCCATTAAAAATGGTGATTTTCCATAGTTATGTTAGTTTACTAGAGGATATATATATATATAAGTACAACTTGTGACTTTTTTGCTGGTGAATACAACATATCCCACAAAAAAATATCCACATGAGCATCCCTTCTGAAATCCGCAACTCTGCTGGAAAATCCATGGATTTCGATTCCGGACGCGCCTGTCGATGGAGTCCTGCTGGGGGAGGAAATCTTCCCACCTGTCGGAGCGGACAAATGCTTTAAAGAAACAAATGCTATCGAACACATATAAAGCATTATAAAGTTATATTGTTTTCACATCTAAGAACTATAGTTTCATACTTATCATAGTTACAAGTTATATATAATTATCATATAGCTAGTTACTTTATCACTATAATAGTTGCTATAGAGTACTTATAACTAGTACTTATAACTTTAGTTACAATAATTGTAATAGTATGTAATAGTTTTAAGTACTCTACTGCAATCATCTCCATGGCTTGCTGGAAAATCCCCTATGGACAGTTTTATTATGTTTTATTTTTGGGAAAGTCATCTAGCAATGACTGAGGAATTTTTGTCATTGCCATGTCTGATTACCAGAAGGTATATCACTGGTTGGTGGTTTTAACCATCTTGAAAAATATGAAAGTCAATGGGAAGGATTATCCCATATATGATGGAAAATAAAAGCCATGTTTGAAACCACCAACCAGAGAAGGTATATCAGATCCCAAAAACAACAACATATTTCACAAAAACTAAGCTGAAGGGAAGCAAGGTTCCAACAGGTTCCAACCATGGTTATGGGGTGCTTAATGAACTTGTCTAAAAAAATAGGGTACCCCATTCCCTCCAGTGGTTATAGTGGTTATATTTTTTCATCATTTTTTCAATGGCCATGCAACAGGAACCCAAATTGGAGGTACCTACGATATATAAGGACTATAAGGCCTATGTAACAGAATATCCCAACAAAATATGGCATTATATGGTACAGTACATCCATTTTAGGATCCTGAAAATTGGTTTTATGGGTATGAACCATTTTAACACAAACGCATGTTCTGTCGTTGCTTACATCCTGATGGGCAAAAATCACTGGTCTTCAACATGTTCAATGGCTTAAATCACTTTAAATCCACCATTTTTGACTGGTTGGTGGTTAAAAAAACATCTTGAAAAATATGACTTCGTCAATGGGAAGGATTATCACGGATTATCCCATATATGAAATGGATAAATAATCCAAATGTCTGAAACCACCAACCAGGAAGGATTATCCCATATCTTGTGGAAAATCAAACATGTTTTAAACCAAGCATTTTGGATGCGTCTTCGCCCACGAAAGACAAATACTCCAAAAAACTTCGAGGATCTTCCCAGTGCGACATAATGGGTGAGTTCATAATCCCCAAGAACTAGCTAGTTTCAATGGATTGGTTTAAGGGAAAATCTACAGGAAACCATGGTTTTTACCATCAAATATAGGGCTTTCCTGTAAATTTTCCCATCATCCAATTCTATGATAGTTTCTGAGTCCTTAAAGTTTGGCAACTATTCCTTAATAGCAACTACTAGGCACTAAATTAGTTATAACTCGTTTCGCCACTAGCGACGAAAAAAAGTGTCGGTGAACTCCAAGGTGGTTCTCCTGGGATACTCATGAGATCATCCGCTATAAAAAGGAGGTGTTTTTTTTTGCCACTTCAAGTGATGACTGAGATAGAAATCATCTATTTTTATGGGATTTAATGAGATTGACAATGAGGGGATAATAGCGGAATTTGTTCATGGAATTAGGTGTAAACCATATGAAATCCATAGTAATAACTTTAACAAATATGAAATCACGATCTGTGATGGTTAAACCACACTAAACCACTAATGTGGGTAAAACAATGCCATAAACCATCCCCCCGTCATCACCATAGGTCCTATAGGTGATATCGACCCCCACCACTCCCAAAAGGTTGTCCTGCGCGTCCATTTCTTCATCCTGCGGGTGAATGTGGATGCCCTGCCGCGAGAACGGATCCACGAGGGAAGGTCTGTGGGAAGATACCCGAGGTGGTAAACTCACAGTTTAAGCGAACTAGAAACTCACCATTTTGAAGAGGTAAATCAACTATAAAATTATAAATGCGCTATTTGAAGAAATCGCTATGTTTTTTATTACCAGAAGGTAATGGGATATACTGGGAAGAATGGTGGTTATAACCATCAATAATCTGGGTAAATTATAATATTTCACTAACCTGAATTAAGGCCATTTGGGGATGATTTCCCTTACTAACCATGATTACCAGTGAGGTCGCAGTGAGGTCGTTATAATTTACCCAGATCAATAATGGGTTTTAAGCAGGGATATAATGGGGTAGACCCAACAATAGCCACAAACTCCCTGGCACGGCAGCGCCGCAGTGCCGGGTAGAACCAACAATGAAATGTGGCAAAAAAAACCATCCGGTGGAAAAAACACATGTGGCTAGCTGGGAAATAGCTGAAGTAAATGGAGGTTTATAGCTGGGTCTATAACTCAGCAATTGAACAGCAAACCATGTTTGATTATGCGAGGATTTATATATATATATATATCCAGATAGGCTAGTGTCAGGCACAACCCAAAAAGGATCGAAAAGGAACCCAAATAGGATCGAAAAGGAAACTCCGACTGAAATAGTGGTAGATGTTTTTTTTCTATCTAGATTCTTTTAGCGTATAGTCATCCTGGAGTAGATTCAATATGGAATTGTCAAACAACCCTCAACGAAATTGGAAGATCTACTTCAGGATGGTTACATACATATATGTATATATGATGTGTATATATATATAAATAGTTGGGAATGATGATGACAAATGTAATAATAATATGCATATGAATCATTGTGTTATAGATGTAATATGCCAAGAAAATCCCAATTACTCATAGATTACCACTGCGTTAATTGGGCATTATCGCATGCTATCACTAGTATGCTGGGTAAACCCAGTCATGTTTTTTGTTCTTCAGGGATATGAATAAATAGTTGATGATGGTAATGGTAATGGTGATGGTTTTGGTGATGCTGATGACTATTATGATTATGATTATGATGATTATGATGATGATGATGATGATGATGTGTCTATGGTACTATATTAGCATAGATATTCAGTGTACACATCCATAAATGGATTAATGAACGGTTTACGTTACGGCGGTCACGGTCATTTTCGTGAGACGAATCCTTCCGCTCCAAGAACATCTCCAGGTAGAGCCGGTGGAATTTCACCAATTTCACCGGTGCTGGATTTACCATCTGCTGATTATATGTATATATATATAATTGTATATATATATATAATATATATATATATATATACAAGTGGGGCCCCCTAGATAGCTAAGTTGGTTTATAACTCCAATAACTATGGTTTATGGTAGATATATCTATACTTACTATAGTGAGTATAATGGTAGCGAATAGTGGTTACCATATGTATATTTAATGGGCCATAGTGATTATAATGGTGGCTAATAGTGGTTAATAGTGGTTAATATTGATGTATTAATTATGGGCCATGTGCAGCTATTTTCCATAGCCATGGAAAAAATGCTGAAAAGATTGCTGGAGGCTGCTGTGCCCATTGGTCACGCAACATATTCCCAAGAAAATGGTTTACATCTAATACAACTAGGATGTCTGGTAGATGTATTGAACTAGTTCATGGGAAATATATAAAGTACCCAAAACATTTGAAATCATAAAACAACTGCTATGACCTAGTACCAAAGTGATACCCATATCCAATGACTGAGTGTTTCACTTGTGATGTCCTGTGGATAACCTTCAAGGTCCAAGAAAACAATAACAATAATTAAGAACAATGAACAATAAATAAAGACAATATTTGTACTAATAATATAATTATCGTTATTTGTCAGTACTAAAAATATTCAACAAATAAAGAGTACTGACAAATAACGATAATACCGTAACAATGATAATGCAGTACTAACTAATAACATGTGTTCAACAAAAAATAGCTTTAAGTTCTCCGCACCACATGGCCACCCCGTTAACAAACAGTCTCTGATTTTCGAATTCTGAGCTCAAGGACCGTCAGATTGTCTTCCGACAGTGGAAGCGGATAGACATGATCATCTTCTTCATCTATCCGACATTCCACCGTGAACCTGTCACCTGCGCATGCGAAGCGGATGATGGAGATTTCATTCGGGTTTCATTGTGATTCATGGTGATTCATTGGGGATCGAATGGACAATCGAATAGGAACTAAACATGGCTGAAAAGTCCCGGAACTAAACCATCAATTCTCCATTACCATCTTTGATGACCTAGGAGGAGGGTATGTGCGCTGTGTGTATATATATATATTATGTGTATATATAATATAATATAATATAATAAAATAAAGTATAATATAATATAATATAATATAACATAATATAATATAATATAATATAACATAATATAATATAATATACATATACATATACATATACATATACATATACATATATATTATGTATATATATATCTAAATATATGCGTGCTACTACCGTGTGTTTTGGGACTGTTTTGGAAAATCATTTGCCAACATTTACATCAACAAAATCAGCGAGGCTTACATAGATGTAGAAAATCCATCATCGATGGATCACATGGGGCATATCTCTTTCCCCAAATATCTTGGAGAAAAAACAACAACTTGGAGTGCAGAACATATCGGAACATCAAATATCAAACTGAAAACATATAGGATTTCTATAGAGTTCTACCCTCTGGGAATTTAACATAGCTATTGAAAATGGCCATTTATAGTGAGTTTTCCCATTAAAAATGGTGATTTCCATAGTTATGTTAAATTCCCAGAGGGTAAATCTCCATTTTCCTATGGTTTTCCCATGGTTTTCCTATGGTAATCCACCATTTGTCTTTTTTCTCCAAACGTTGGAGTTCAATCCCCCAGTGAAACGTGGACCTGTGGGTGGTGTCGGCGCTGGGCGGACAGACGGCACCTGGCGCTGGCGCTGGGGCTGCATCCTACTTAATAAACGGGCGAAAAACACCCCATATGTTTTTCATGTTATATATCCAAGCGTATTTATATAATTACATATATATATATATATGTTAGTTATATATATGTTATATATATATATATATATTTGTAAGATCCCTACAAAATATACGGTTTTATATGGCTTACAAACCGCTTACTAAGTGGGATGCACATGGCAAACTGCTGGGAGATCCCCAAACTAAATGGAGGATTCAATACAAGCCGCGACCCTGAGTTTCATCAACCGAAAATTATTCACAGTGGAAAAATCCCTAAGGATCCATGTATGGAATATTTACCTACATTGGGATTATTTTAAATTACTTTAGGGGTCAATGTAGGTAAATATTCCATACATGGATCCTCTGGGAATGAAAAAAACATGTAATTAAGTGGGATTAAATAATAGGTACATTGGGATGTAAATGATTCATTGGATCTGACAACTGGTTATTCTTTACGTGTAAAACACTTGGAATATAGATTGAACATACATAGGAGCTTGATTAAGGATTTGGACATTGGCGTGTAATTTGGGCAAATCATGAAGTTGATGTATGTTTTTTTTCCAAACTTCCATATCATATATCCGAATAAAAAGGGCATGTTCATCGCACATCTTAATTATAACTTCTTAGATTTGCCAAAGGACCCCCCACAGAAGTGTTCAACATCTGCCCTATATATTTCCCAAATGGTGCATTTCCCATTCCGGAGAATAAAACATCACCGCAAACAAACCCATACAAATTAGAACAATCAACCCATAAGACCCTTACAGTATCTATTGGTTGCCAGCACCTGGGAAATGGTCGAACGAAATAGTGGATTTTAGTTCGCCTGCGCTATGTTGACATGTTTGAGGCTACTTTCAGGAACACTGAAAAGAATCCCATGTACCATGAATGCTTCAGATGATTGGTCACCTACTAGAAGCTATGAGTCATGCGATTGGAAGACTTCCCTATCTCTCGGCAGGACATGGGTTAGTCTGATGTGGGAAAAGCCTAAAAACATGCTTGCGCTTTTTTGGGCGGAAGGCTCCACTGTGGGCTGCGTGAAATTATGGCAACGCTTGCCAAATGATGTCGATTCCAGGTCTTTACACATTTCTCAGATCTATAATTAGCATCCACACAACCCTTCATATATATATATACTTGACTTGATGTAGCAAAAGAAAAAGTTTGGAAACTATGTGCTTCCATGTGATCCTGTAAAAATCATTCTGATAAATCCGAAACATTCATCAGTAACCAGGATTAAAAGCACCATGAAAAGCAATCAATTATAGGATTGTCCCACGATTTTGCCATTCATCTGATTTTTCATGATTATAGGATTGTCCCATGATTTAGGATGGTTTTTCATGCAGATTATAGGATTGTCCCATCATCAAAACCTCCATGCAAAAAACCATCCGAAAACCATCCGATGGATTTTTGCCGCCTGAATCCCTGGGTCCACCAGGCGCGGTGAGTCGGCATCGCTCGATCTTGGAGACCTGGGAAAATCCCGATTTTTCCCATGGATCTCAGGGGAAATCCCAGGGGAAAATCCTGGTTTTCCATGGAGGTTTTTTCATGATTTTGGAGGAGGAGATCATGGAAATATCATGGAAATATCATGGAAATATCATGGAAATATCATGGAAATATCATGGAAATATCATGGAAATATCATGGAAATATCATGGAAATATCATGGACATATCATGGACATATCATGGAAATATCATGGAAATATCATGGAAATATCATGGACATATCATGGATATAGATATAGCTATGATATAGTGATGTAGTATGATATAGCGGGTAAACATTGTGTTTGCATGGGACGATCCTAGTTTTGAATGGTGTTAATAGCTTGGAACATCTCAGTTTTAATGAGGAAATCGTCAATACAGGGAGATAGTGGGATTCTAATGGGAATACCATGAATCATGCTGGAAATAATATGACATAATTATTATAAATTGAACATTAAAATATCATGGGGGATATCGCGGGATTATAATGGGGATGTACAATAAGTATATGAGCGGCGAAGAAATAATTTGTACTCGCTGACATGGCCAAAGTGGGAGGCCACAGATCGGCCAGTTGTGAAGCATGTGTGAAAATGACTTACTGATGCGTAGCACGCAGGGAATGGATGGGTTGCTGGGGGTTGCTGGGATGATGAAATTGATAGTTAGCCAGTGGATCATTCCCGAAAATTCCCTGCGTAAAAAGCACCAGTAAGTTGAACATCCCAAGTCCACTCCGCTAATTTTGTCGGTTACTCATATAATAAATGAGATTGACAATGGGAAAAATGTGGACAATGTTGAAACCATAAATACATTGGGGATATAATGGGGATATAATGGATATATAAGATATGAAGGGAACATGGAAAAACATGATCGATTGGTAATTAATGGGAATCTCAATAATATGCAATAATGATAGCAATCAGTAATATGCAAAAATAATAACAATAGTAATAACAATAACTTGGACTTTATGGGAACAATACTTGAAACAATTGAACTATTATGGTTGATTGGTGATTAATGGAAAACTCACTGGGAAACAATGGGGATATAATGAGAATATAATGGGGATATAATGAGAATATAATGGGAATATACTGGAACATTCATCGGAACATCCACAATACACTGGGAATATGATGGGAATATCACTGCATCGGCTTATGATTTATTGGGGATTGAGAGATATCATGGTACAATATATTATATATATATATATATCATAAATATTATATATACATAATTAACATTTTATATAATAAATATATTATATATAATAAATCTGGGTAAATTATAATATTTCACGTTCACCTGAATAGTTCGGCCATCAATCAAAGGGGATGACGGGATCATGGGATATACAAGGACTATATAAATTAGTGGCCTAATTATGGTCTATGGTAGATATAGTTAATGGATATACAAGGAATATTAATAACCAATTATAACCACCAATATGGCTTGGCCAATGATTTATTGGGCGTATATTGCATCACTTCATGGGATAGAAACTGCGGATGTGCTCCAGATGCAGTCTATACGCAAGAATATGATACCCTCTGGTAATTTGTTACATAGCTACTGAACATGGCCATAGAAATAGTGGATTTACCCATTTATTTTTTTTCCCCACCTGCCAGGTGAGGGTTGTTAGATTTTATGTCAGTTGCCTCCTCCTGCCTCCTCCTGCCTCCTGCCTCGTCCTCCTCCTCCTCTCCTCCTCGTCCTCCTTGTCATCCTTGTC
>Ga0126342_10014793_pt1 | contig 13734 bp, 15 predicted proteins | sample Cyp1metagenome_FD_92528 | JGI IMG/M metagenome (GOLD analysis project Ga0126342, IMG submission 92528) | Coral microbial communities from Lord Howe Island, Old Settlement Bay, Australia - Cyphastrea 1 metagenome | ecosystem: Host-associated > Invertebrates > Cnidaria > Coral ...
CAAACCCAAGAATAAACCTATCATTTGGGGATGCTTTATACAGTGACATGTACCACCCATTTATGATGATTTTAGGTAGAATCTTTCGTTCAATCCATCAAACAACACATCATATTACTCAGCCAGTTTTACGGGTACTTTTCGTGTAAAAAACTGCGAGAGGGTAGTCATTTTTGGCTCTCCGAGCACCATTTTTGGTAAGGGTTCTAAGTTCTGATTACGGTGAACAGTTTTGCAAAACGTAAAAATATCATACTTTTTTAAAATCTGAGCGGGTAAAACGGGTACTTTTTTCGGGGTATGGCACATTTCCAAAGTCGGGTTCTAAGTTTCAGTCCGTCACTCTATACATATATATATATAATCGCCGGTGCGTCTGGGTAGTGACTCTTCGCGTGCCTGTGCCGTTTTCATGAGTATCTCGTAGTGTCGCTGCTTTCCAATCTCCAGCATCATCCAGTCGACCCCTGCAAGCCTTGGTCCAATCTGCGAACATCCCGCTGGCGGTCATCTTAGGTAAGAAAAGCATAGAAAAGCCAGATACATCCAGATACTACAATGTCCAGCCATAATATTCAAAACACGCAGCTCATTACAATAATATGTGCTAATATGTCCCTTTTGAATCCTTTTGATTCCTTTGCGTTGATCGCTTGGGGGTAGGCAAAATCACACCAACAAATGTATGCAGCTTTCTTAAGCAAGAAGTGTAAACTTGTATAAACTTGTCAGCTTGCAAGTCACTTTGCCATATTTTGGCAAGCAACGTAGTGAAGAAGTAATTTGCCATGCAAACGCCAGCCAGCTCGAGCCAAAAGGTTCCCTGAAGCACCTTCACTTGCTGGATCACAAATCTGTAAGCATCCCTCTCAATGGTGTTCTTGTCACCTGGTTCGCCTTCCATCATGGTGAGTTGGTACTTCTTCCAGGCGAAGGTGAAAATAAACACATAGCCTTAGCAAATATGGCCAAATTCTGCTCACTGTAGACCTAAAACCTCGACATACCTGGCTCCTCACCATGATATACATAAATAATCATAAATAGATATTATGTAAAGGCTCATTCAAAAATAACAACTTAAGACGTAGGATATAATATAATGTTTTCCCAGACTTTCACATACGGCAGTTTCCCAGTGAAGCAGCCAACGACGGCCACGACCTGCGAAGCGATGTTGATACTGATCATGACCCTGGTGATCGCCTTGTCTGTCAATGGTCTTGTGATGGAGAAGTAGGCCCCCAGGGCCAGATAAAGCATTGGTGAGAAGGCCAGCACCAAGAGACCCATAAGCATCCAGAAATCACCCAGCAGTTGAAAGGCAATGGTGTACAGACCTGTCAAATCAAAATTCTGATAAAGCAACATGCACGGCGCATCACGGTACCTAATAGCCTAATAGATCGTAATAGCATACCAAAGTGGAGGCCAGCGGAAATAATGCACAAGTATTGTTCGCATTGTTCATTTTCTTACTGCAGGTCAACGATGGGACTCCATATTTCCATCGAACGCTTGTGGTTCTCCAAATGCACAAAGCCACTGAGTAGAAGCCGTGTTGTGCTTAGATTGCTACAGTATGCTGCACTAGAGCTGACCCACGTGGATCTTGCTTACCGACGAGAAAAAACTGCAACGGCATGCTACGACCTTTTTTTGCTTGCAAAACCGTCTACTGGGGCCCTATGTATTTACTTCAATGAACTTCACCTGTTCTGATTATGCATCGAGCACAATGTCATCAAAGCATGCAATTCCAAACCATGCCGACCCGCGGTCGTCAGATGCAAAAACAACCTCTGATATCAAGAGCCAAGGTTCCCCAAGCCATTGGGCAATATAGCAAAGGCAAGGCTACCACGAACATGCCTGGCATTAGTGTTGCTGCAAAGATGTTGCCCGTGCCTTGCTTAACCTTATTTGGACATGGCAGTAAAGATCGGCCCTTGTTATCTCATTGCTCATCCCGCCTGGGATAGTACTTTGCGGCACAATATTCTTCACCTTCAAGGCAGCTCGTAGCAATGCTGGAGACAAGGCAATCGCTGCCGGCACGATGGCCTACAAGATTCAATAACAGTAAGCCGTAAGCGTTGCACGAGGTCACACTCCAGCTACAATGCCACCAGTAACATATCATCTACAATAGATCAGCACTTAGACTTAGCCACTGCAAGATTGGGGAATGTCTGTGCGATACGTAGGAACCATTCACACTGCGAATCTGCAGGATTTCTTTGGTGGTTCAAAAGGCAGCTTGTTGGCTGCTCCTGTGATACTTCGCGCAGAATCAATATCAAATTTATCAAAGGACTTAACCGACTTGACCCAGCCAAGTTGCGTTAAATCCACGGAGCCCCTGCACAAATCCCATAGCAATAGAAACACTCTGCGCCATGTGCTGGGCCATGGGTGCAGCAGTTGCAAAAATTTCCAGAGAGTTTTGAAAGCCAAACTCCATTCCATTCTTGAAGTTGGGATAGATATTGTCGTGGCACATGCGAGCTGCTCGTAGAGTGACATTATACAGCTTTGAACTGTGTGGGTCCCTTGCATGCTCCCGGACATCTTCACAAGCTTCATGAATTGGCCTAAAATCAAAGTCCACAATGTCCACGAAAGAGCAGCATTTGAGGTGTTCCTTTGGTGCTCTGGTCAGCAGGTCACATGCTTCTAGGGCTTCAGCGAACGCTTCCTCATGACCTTGCGTATCAATTTGTTTACCTCGGGTTCAGGTGCCAGTGTATCAGGCAAACACATGCGCACGCACACATGTATATATATTGTACATAATATGTACATAATATACACAACTAATTAAATATATATATATATATATACGTTTATTATATTGTATATACATATATACATATTTATGTATGTATGTATGTACGTACGTACGTACGTATGTATGTATGTATGTATGTAAATATGTATATATGTATATATGTATATTTGTATATATGTATATATGTATATATGTATATATGTATATATGTATATATGTATAAATACACATGTGTGTATATAATATATACATATATGAATGAATATATATATATACATATGTCATATGATTATATATATGTATTGAACACTAACATTACATTACCATTGAAATATGCCTCTTACATATGCAAGGAGGGCACTTCTCTACCACATGTCACGACCATTTAAGCACAAAACGCACTTAGCTTATTGAGAATTGTATGCTCCGAAAAACAAAAAAAACATGCTTGTCCACCCTGACAGCGCCACTGCGCAACTTGACATCATATGCAAAGGCTATCATGAGCTGGGTCAGTTGGAAGCTAGATTTGAACATTTCGAATGGTTCACCAAGGTTATCCCAGTGACAACTTTACCTCCCCTTACATGAAGTTCCTCAACAGTTTCTGTGCCCCACCAGCAACTTTGCCATGTTTGGTTGTCCTTGTGCTATGTATATAAATATAATCACACACACACACACATATATATATATATCTAAATGTATATGTAAATATTTATATTTATATGTACCTATTATATATACGTATGATTATGTATGTACCTCTGCATATTCACACACACATATAATATATAATATACACATAAATCTTTATATAGCTGGCTCTCTCTCTCTCTCTCTCTCCCCCTCCATCTGCATCTACCGCTACCTCAATCCGCCTGTCTGTCTATCTGTCTATCCGTCTGTCCGCCGGTCTGTCTGACTGTCAGTCACTCAATCAGTACTCAATCAATCAATGTAATTATTATGTGTCTCTGTAGGCCTCTAGGGGCATCAATAAGCGAAAGATGCAACTGAGATTTCCCCGACTGAGTGGCATAACTGCATGATCCGTCTCACGGAAAAATCCTTTTGCGTTGCCAAATGAGTAGAGATCTCTCCTGTGTATGCTCGGATGACGGGATCCAGAACGCTCCAGTCGATGAAGAGCCGTGAAGGGATTGAGGTTGCAAGCAGCGGGGCCAGGACACCTCAGTAGGTTCAAAGCATGAAGCACTGAAGCCTTGCCACTTGAACCTACTGAAGCCTGCTGGTTCATTGCACAGGCTCGAAGCGATCTTGGGAATACTTGGGCATTGTTCGTGGCGTAGCCATGCGTCATTCTTTCAAAACTCCTTATTTTTCACAGGAAAGCCAGTACCCATAAGTTCCTGCCCTGCCCAGAAAATGATGTTGAATGCATCCACGAATGCCAACAAATCCAAGAGGCTGAAAAACAAGGCGCGCAACACTCCTCGGTATGACTGGTTGAAGTTTGGCCAGCAGGTCAAACTCCAAGCCCTGAGCAGGTTGCAGCTGGCTAAGACAATGAATACAATGACGCAATGACGATAGCTGCATAGCTGGCAACGACAGTTTTGGGGGGATGCCTTGTTGCGGCCCCAAAGGAATACATAACCCACAAGCCAAGAACAAACCCCTCGCCATCGAAACCTGGTAAGGTTTTGGCACACAGAAACCGCTCCAGGTTATGGCCCGTACAAAGAAAGAACAACCAACTCATGGTGCAAGAGATGCATCAAGGAATTTCTTTCTGTTACTATTCCATGAGTAAGTAAAGCGTGCTCAACTATCAAACCATTATATAGATTCAAACAAGTATCAATTCTGTGTATCTGCTTCGCAAAACCACTTCAGTTGATTGTGTGGCACATTCTAGAGCAAAAAATCCTTTGAGTTGCATCCTTTGTCATCTGCGTCAGATTGCTAAGGCAAAAACTACTTGCAGGTTACGTGCCAGGCGCTGTAATGTGTCGCTGCGGAGTGCCAAATAGATTTGAGCATGCTGTATGACAGTACGATCCTGGGATCTTTTGCGTTGTAGCTACTTGTCAAGTCACGTCAAAATCAAAAAATACCGGATAACAAACAATGGAATCATCACAGAATGCCAAAACCACTGTGAGACTCCTTGTTATAAGATGTTTTAAGGTGCTGTAAATTGTCCCATTCTGTGGATTCACATTTAGGTCCTTAGGTACCTATATATGGGATCTTATGGGTTCAGGCCTGGAGGAACCGAACAACTCATGGAAAGCAACCCAAGGTGATTGATGACCACTAGCGCAGTCCAAGTCGCAAACAAATGCACCGTGAAATCTGACAGAAAGCATTGGCACACGCTTCGAAAAGGTCCATAGTGGAAGTCTGACGCAAGATTTTTGCAAACATGCCAGTATATATAAGTCTGCTATACTGGAAGAATGCTTCTGGACTATGCGTGGTCCAGTTTTTGCCGGACGCCTGCACAAAATCCTCATATGTTATGACGTGTCCATTTTCCTCAATGTCGCTCTTCTCGATCCAAATCTGCCTGCCTTGAAAGGCTTGGGGCAATGCAGACAGTTGGACTAAGAGCGCTATCACGAGAAAAAGGAAAGAAACGTAGATCATACTCCTTGCAGGGAGCAAAATGCCCGGGATGCTAAGGGATCTTGGGTCATGATCTGACTGGTGCAAACACTTCCTGAAATGGAACTCAATGGAACCGTTTCGTCGACTATTCAAGATATGTATATGTAAAAACATGTAAAGGTATTTATGTGTGATGTATGTTGTATGATGTATGCTTACGTACATGCATTTGTATGTATGTATACGCATACAATTCCAGCATTGGTGCCTGTGTGCAGGCGAGTAAACAAAACCACTGCTTTCATCTTAAAATACCATAACATGTATTCCAGCAAATACATGCAAATACAGTAAATGTAGATAACACGTATATATTCCAATGCGCTTTTACCTCTCCAATGCGGATGTCCTGCGGACACTGAGGAAGTTCAAAACAGAAGTATCGTGCACTCGACGTTTTGAAGTGAGAAGCTCCTTCTCTGCAGGGGAATAAAGAGTTTTCTCGTCCCCAGACGCATTTTCCGTTGAACGCATGAAGTGCAGTGGCAAAAGCAACAAATAGTTCACACACAGGGACCAAACACTGCCTTTGTACAACGAACTCACTGAGATGGATTCGTAGCAGTTTCCAGACCTGCGACATTGAGCGCAGCCCATGGTCAGCACACTGAAAACCCACAAAGCTAGTAGGACTGCCAAGACTTTTGCCGCAATCCCGCTGAGCCCGTTGGGAGCGATCGACAGCCCCTCTTCAGCAGAAAGTTGTGCATCCCAAAGAAATGTGATGGGACTGGCCTCAATAAGTTGCGTCGTGGCGCTTGATGATGCAAACCGTGCCACATGGAGGAAACTGTCCCGAAACTGCGGTGCTAGAGCTTCCATGCCACAACCATGACCCGTGTCTGGCTTGGCTGCAGAACGTGAAACAACGTAGAAACAGTAGAAACCTATACGCTAAAAACATCTAAAACTAGAAATATGGTACCATATGGTACCAGGTACCCTTTGTCACTATGAAATTGTTTCAATCGACGTGGTGTCAGCTTACGGCTATCTGACACGATCGCAATCTCGTTTTTATCTATATCTAAACGTGCGCTGCGTGCAAGAGCATTGGCTCTTTGAACATTTGTGCAAATAAGGCTGCTGGACTTGGTAAATCGAACATATATATCTATATGGCACAATGTTTATTTAACATGTGTTTTTCATCTTTTTCCCCATGGTGAAGGAATCTCCACTGTGCTGCCCTATGCTTTGAAGGCAGGTGGCTGGACCTTGAGCAAAACCAGGCCACGAAGCACTTGAGAACTTCCTCTGTCCAATTCCCTTCATGACCGGCAAGATCACGTAAGGGATCCTAAATTCATATAAATTCACCAGGTCACCAGGTCACAATTTCATACAACCTTTGGCCGGCGTGGTTGTTGGACGCGATTTCGCGAAACATACTTACTTCATCAAACGGTGTAAACAGCACTGCGGATACAGCGCTACTAAAAAAACAAGTGTATATCAGCAGCCTTAGTAGGCACACACACAATATATATGTAATTATGTGTACATGTCCATATACAAATAAAATAAATAAATAAATATATTATACAAATAATAATAATAATTATAATTATAATTATATATATATATATATATTATAATCATCTGAAAGTGACAGCATGATTCTTCGTACTACTCTCGTCACACTCGCATCTTTTTCCATTCGCTGCCAACAGTCTGTCGGTGTCACCTGCTATCCTCAGGTTTGCTTTGGATCGGTCACTATGTGACACGCGCGTAGCCTCAAACCAGTATCACCATCTGGTCAACGCTGCCTGGTCACCCCAGGCTGGAACCTGCCTTTACAGGTATGACCCGTCCCCTATCAAAGGAGAGTTTTGGTCCATGAGTGGGTTCGCTCTGCCATCCATTCATCTCCACAACTCACCTCTCCTATGGTTTCCTATCTTTGAAACTTCCACCACTGCCTTGTGCAGTACTACTGGTATGTAACTGTATGTTTTGGTATTCTTTTGCATGCTTTGGTATGATTTGATCTTATTCTCTGTCTGGTGCCTGCAAGGTGTTTACAAGAAACGAGGATTTCAAACGTCAATGCTGATCAGTATACCTAACCTAATCGTAAATTTGGCAAGAGTAAATAGCACGACATCCCGCAACTCCGGTGTGACTTTTTCACTTCCTCATCGGATCCGCTGTCATAGTTTGTGAGCAGTCGTGGATCGTGGCTCACCTGGCACTGCAGGATACAAAAAAACTACAATGACTACAAAATCATGAAACTGAACGAATCCTTACATTCTCACTCCTTTATTCTAAAAAGGTTTGTCAGTTGTAAGCTCTATGCAGCATCAAATTCAAACATTCAAACATATTCAAACAACCTATTTTCTTGGACCGACCATTGCGGTTGAAGAGTTTGGGATGCTTTCAGTGCCGCTGGACCGGCCGCACCTCAGTCTGATCCGGAGCTGACGCCTTCAGATCGGCCTCATTCGATGGTCTTGGGGCACCTGCAACCCATCAACTGTGCCCAAAGCAAAACCGTCCACCAAATTCAAGCTGAATCCTTAAGCGCCCTAGCTTCACAAGACGGGTTGGCATGCTTGCAGGCAGCTTTCCAGTCAAATTGCAAACACAGACCCTACACAGAAAATACATCGAAGTCTATGGAGCGTGGTGCCTAAAAACCTGGCCACACACTGTCACACCCAAGGTAAAGGTTACTACGAGTAGTGGCCTTCTGAGTCCTTTGCAGAACGGTGCCGCTTGATCTCCAGCACAGCACGCACAGATCTGCCATGCAAGCGCGTGCAGGCAACTACTGAGATCTTCCACATCATGACTTTTGATTGTAGTCTTCAAATTCAGCACGTGTGTCAGTTTGATAGACGAAAACAGGTTGCACACAATGACACACGTTTCCCATGTTACACACCCACACAAACACATAAACACACGCGACATGATTGCAGAGTTAATTACAATGCAGTAGACGACGATATGGGACCAAAGTTACGTGGGAACCACGGGACCAAGTGCGAAGTTCAACAACGAAAGCCATGAACGAAGAGCACTTATCTTCACTTTGCTTCCCATAAGGAAGCCAGGATACACTTCAAAAACCAAGTGCAGACTCATCTTGTGGCCCAGTGTGGCAATTCCGTTGGATTCATCATAATTCATCTGCTCAAGCTTGCCTGCTGGATGCATCTTCTTTTGGCAACTTCCACTCCAACAATTCCAAGGGATCCTTGAAACATCGTGGCCGATAGAAGGCGACAAGGAGGCTTGACCTCACTATGGTTGTAATCGGATGTCATCGGTTACCAAATTTCCACCCATCCGCTATTACCAGATTCCCATCCAGTACTTTCGTACGTAGTGGATGAACAGCAGCGTTCTTGGAATGCTTGAAATGAAGTGGGAATTTGACGCAAGAATCCCTGGAATGAAGCAGTCCTCTAAAGGCGCTTGTCTTCGCCGATCCTGTCTCAGCATGTCTCAGCGATACCCTCACAAATAAGCGGTACTGAGTACCAATAGTCTGTTTCAGATTTTTTTCAAAAAATCCTAAACGTTGTTTCCTTCAACTTGTGCAAGTAGTCATTGTGTGCAAGCCCCCTGTCCTGTCGGAAAGCGTCTAGCGCCCCCTGGCCATGGATCTTTTGCTTTCTAAGACATGTCACCATATCCGGCTGTTGGATCGTCTGCATTTCACCCGTCATTTGGCAGCAACGACCATGTCCGGTACTCAGAGCAAACACTACGTACATCTCAGCCCCTCTGCCGTAACAAAATCGTGACGTACTGTTGCAAAATACTGTTCCTATGAGTTGCAATGTGGCCTGCATCTCTGCAGTTGCTTGCCGTTCTGACTTGAGCCTCATTGTTTTGCGTTTTGTATGGTATCGTCGTCCCATACTCTGTTGGATCAGCCGCCCTGCAGAAACTCAGTGACCAGCGCGGCGTTCAAATGTTCGCACCTGGCAGCAAAGAGCTTTTGAAGGGCCTGAGCCCCATTGCTGCACCCCTCATGCTGCACTTAATAGCCTAACCACTACGGCGTCTACGGAATCTACTGTTGTTTTGCATGGAAATACCATATCCTCCAGGAAGAAAAAACGGTGTCAAATCACCAGGACAAGTCAACTGGCCGGGGATTCTCTCCCACCGAGAGCCTTGCCGGGGCTGCGTCTGCCTGATGATGCCGGGTGCCGGGAAGGTGGCCAGGTTGCCATTTTCTCATGAGACGGTGACCCAGCACATCATACGACTGGGGCTTTGCGTCAAGCTGAAATCCTCAAGATCCTCAAACGATTTTTTCCGCGCAGGCTTCCCAATCCCCCTCTTTGTCTAAGAATTCACAAAATGGACCAAGCTTGCCTGCTCGGCAAGACATTCTACGAACACCTAAGCTACCATTCATTGGCAAAGGGCATTCCAGCCTGCTGCAATCCAGCGTTGAAACCCATCATTTTGCCTCACGTATCCGTTGGATAAGCTCTGCCTTTCGCCCTGAGACTGGAAGATTCATGGCTCTCAGCTTGTCTTTCAGCTCAATAACGCTGCACTTCTCCAAGTTGTCGTCCGCCAGTTCCTCCTCCTCCTCCTCCTCCTCCTTGGCTGTGGTGCTTTTCACAATGCTGTTCTCACAAATGCGAGTGGCGTAGTTGTCTGTGTATGATCACCCGCAACATTACTTCCCAAGACTTTCACAAAAGCAGCATCTCATAACATCACCAATCCAGCCTCATCATCTTCTTCTTCATCATCTTCTTCCTCAGGATCTCTCACTTTGACCTTTTTGACCTTCCTCTCCTCGGCTTTCTTCTTTTTTGCTTCTTCCTCAGCCCATTTTCTCTCGCTTTCCTCAAAGGCTTTTCTCCTCTCTTCTTCCATTTGCTTCCTCTCTGCCTCCTTCTTTCCTTGGATAGCAAAAGGACTCTCCTCATGTGATCAGGCTCTGTATGGTAAGTCACACACACACACTAAAACATACCAAAACCATGCAGCGCAAAGCAGGTGCACGACAATATCTTGGCATATCTTGGCCGCAAGTGAGGCTCGGAACTCAGCCCATCTCTCAGCATCCTGCTGGCGCTCCTCCTCTGTGATTTCAAACGCATCCCTGGGCTGATGCTTGAGATCCGACACATGATGATGAGAAATGGCTCCAAATGATGCAAAGGGAAACTTGGAAATGATTTGCCGGTCTCCACTTCAGAGTCTGTTTGAAATGAACCTGTTCCAATCCATGTCCTGAGTCCTGTTGCCGGAGCAACTTGTAAGCTCATGAATCCCGTGAATCCCATACAAAATATACAAACTACGAGAACATCTATGAAGTGCAAAAGCCCGGCAGCTGAGGAGGTCCCTTCCGCCAGAACATCTCATCTTCCGTATATTCCTGGAAGAAGATTTAAAGATTCGAAGAAACCAAACGGCCAAACTCAGACTGACGCAGACTCAATGCCATCAATGCCTGTCCGATTGGCTAATTCTCGAGAGATACCTTGGGGAATGGGCCCTTGATGACAAAGTTTAGCTCGGGATCGGACCTTAGCAAATTGAACAAAGCCAGTAGGAAAAAAAGAAGGCAAACTAAACAAACAAACCTGAAGCAATGTGAAGCATATGATAGGACGGTAGGCTCCAGTGGCTGCCTCGCTTGACCGACCTAACCCATGGTACTTCAAAGCTGCAATTGCTCGGTTGTGCCCGGTTGCTCAAATGATTGCCGTGTCAAGACATGTCCTTACTCGCCTCAGTTTCTGTTGATAGATTTCGCATGATTTCACATGGTTTCACTAGTCCCGTATGTTTCAATTCCAAAATATGCCAAAATGCTCATTGCCCACGTAGTCTGGCTCTGGAGCTGGCTCCTCTGGCCACCAGTCCTGAAGCCAATGAGCCAAACACATTGCTTGAACAGATGTGCTCCAATGGTCATTGCTGGAATGTCAAGCAAAGGCACCCAATGTGCCAATGGTCCATGTGCATCGACCTCACTAGAAGGTCCTCCACCCAATCTGGCATCTGAACATTCTCTGGATTCTTGGGCTTCCTCAGGCAACCATCTACGCAAAAGGTTTAAGCTGCTTCCGCTGCTTATTTCTGGAAAAGAGCGACACCAAAATATCTGCGAGCGGCAATCCTAAGAAATCATTAGATGCTTAAATCTTTGAGAGGGACCCCCTTCGTCCGAGTGCTTATCACTTATGACGTCTACACCCTTATTGCGGAAGCACCTTTGCTGTAAGAAATGAGGCCTGGGGGAAAACAAAGTAGCAAGCGGGATCGGGTGGCTATACATGAATGATGAATCATTTTTTTCGCAGCTTCTTCTATCCCGAATTGTCTCAAACAGAATCTCTTTGAGGAAACAAGTTGCATACCGATATCATACCGATTATAAATGATTATTACACAGATCGACAATTTCTTGTGTGGAATGCTGCAAGCTGCTGCAAGCTCCTCAATTCATCCCAGGTGCCGAAGATCTCTGTACCAGCACTTCATCTCATAGGCATCCGAATCAAACTTTACCTGAACGAATGTACACGCATGTTGACCCACAAATCTGCCGATCTCTCAAGACAGGAAAAGGAAAGGGAAAAGATAGGATTGATAGGATACAGCTTACTGGGCTTTGGATGGCTTTGGTATAAAATGTATTAAACATATCTAAAAATGCAGAGGAATCACACGCACAGGATTAAGACATATCAAAACATCAAACTGAGTAAGAAAACTCCAGGACCAAGCGCCCGAAAGGATCCATCATTGGGCCGCTCATCGGTGGGAGCTCGTGAGACCCGTGCAGTGACCCATTCACCAGCGCGTTGCACTTCTACCATGTCGCCCAGGAAGAACCTCGTTGCCAAATCTTGCCAGGTTACAGGATGTTATAGGGTTGCCACGGTGCAAAACTTGCGACTCGCTGACAGGATTCACCAGGATTCTAGTGATTGATCTGATCTCAGGATGGTTCAATAGCATTCAATAGCCTCAATTGAGGAGCCATTCATCGCAATGGTTCTGTCCTGGGTCACGGATTTGCTGGTTGAATCCGGGACACTGAATACCTCTGCGTCCTCCCTGGTAGAGGGTGCCAGGCACGTCGTACTCCTGCTTTTTGTCCAAATTCTTTGGCTTCCTTAGCTGGCCCAACAGCAAATGAGTCTGAACAACTATTTCCAATTCATTGTAATTCAAATTTTTCCTAATTCATCCCAATTCCTAAAGGGTCGAGAGAAAACCTTTCGTCAATCTGACAGCAACTAGCCAGGTTGAAACCTAGCAGCATCAGCAATTAGATGCTCTGGGCCGGACTTGACCTCACACAGTCATTGCCAGGAATTGAACCGAGGTGCTTTGGCAGTTTGCGGCCTGAGGGTGCCGTCACTGCGAAGCTAGACAATTCACCTGGCAGTGAGGCAAACCCGTGAGACGGTCACATGCACACAGAGGCATTGTAATGTGTTTAGTCGCAAAATTGTACATATAGCGGAAGAACATCAACAACCACCAATACATGTCTAGAACATTCTAGACCTATGTCTATTGAAACTAATGAAACAAAAATCCTAGAAACTGTGCGACTGATTCCGACACACCCTACCGCATCCTGTTGTCGCGCAACAAAAGCAATAGCGAAGAGTATGCAAATTGAACATAATTGAACAAAGCATTGCATTACAATTCTTCATCTCCTGGGGGCTTCAAAAGACTCTGGCATTGAACTCTGGGGCACATTCAACTGGTTTTTAGGTTGTTAAGTGCTAATGCTGATGCATGGAGAAAACCGGCATCTGCTTTCCCCAATTTCTGTCTTAACATGTTCTTTACAGGATTGCGCCAGACTGCAAGGGACTTGCTTGTCAGGCTGTCCTTGAGTGTTTTGAGAATTTTGAGTTGGTGGGCTGATGTACAGTAACCTGATGTAATATAGAGGTTATGTATACATATGTAATGTTTGAAAGCACGTATGATTATATGTAAATATATATATATATATACATCTCTATATCTATAATATATGTAATTATATACATATGTAATTACATATAAATATACCATTAGATACACATATAGTTATATACAACTAAAAATATATACATATAATTACATACACACATACATACATACGTACGTACGTACGTACATACATACATTCAAAAATGTTAATATACAAGTATGTGTACAGTAGACCAGCATACCTGTGCACAGATGATCCAGACGCTCAACAACGTTTGGCTCAAGTGGCTCAAGACGACAGGCCCAGTGCCCAACAGAGGGAAAATATACCGCTGCGCGAGTTCAACACTGCAACAGCGGGGACAGAC
>Ga0126342_10014794_pt1 | contig 13734 bp, 18 predicted proteins | sample Cyp1metagenome_FD_92528 | JGI IMG/M metagenome (GOLD analysis project Ga0126342, IMG submission 92528) | Coral microbial communities from Lord Howe Island, Old Settlement Bay, Australia - Cyphastrea 1 metagenome | ecosystem: Host-associated > Invertebrates > Cnidaria > Coral ...
ATCGTCCATGCCAGCATTTTTCTCGGGTCTTTCCTCTGCCTGGTCTTCATCATCACTTGCATCATCCTTTTTGCAGACCTGTCCTTCCTCTTCTTCCTCATCGCTGCTTGCATCCTCTGCCTTTGCCTCTTCTACCATGCCGTCATCTTGCTCAACCTCTTCATCACTGCCTGCATCATCTCCTTTGGTCTTTGGGGCCTCCTCGAAGAACACTTGCTCTTTGACCTTTCTTTGGTCCTCACAGTGGGATGGAGCACAACCAGGCATGGAAGCAGTAGAGTCCCAAACCCAGAAACCTAACAATCTGAATATATCGTATCAACACATGATCCAAACATCACTATGTAGCAATAATTTGAATATATTGTATCAGCACAGGATCCAAACATCACTATGTAGCCCATTGGAACCCATAATTACGATAATGATAAATTCCAGTTTGGAGAGGTGTTATCACCTATCGGGATTACAAACATATATATAACGATGTTTTGTAGCTTTGATAAAACTTTTACAGTATATACACCGAAAACAAACAGCTATTCAAGTAAGATGCAACAGTCGTTGAAGGCGCATCACCACTGTGCCTGGGTTGGTGCAAAGCAATTCATCCCATGGTGGTTGTCTTTTGTTGTCCTGACATGTAATTATACCAATCTATGCTTTCCAGTTGGTCATTAGTCAAACAGCCAGAATGAAAACAAAATTGTTTTTTTAACCATGGCCCCTTATTTTTTTTAGTTTTTTTTCACATTTATTTTAAACCCAGCTACATGGTGGCCATGTCAAACTCCGGCAGCATATCGATATCCAGCGGTAACGTCTCCATGAGGTCCATCTCCGAGCCTTTCCTGGGCCAGAATGTTGGATTAATTGTAATGAATTATAACGAGATTGAGAGATTCAGAAAACATATGTTGCCAACCAAATGCAAAATAAGGATCTGGTTATGCAGCTTTTGCGCAGATTTTGAATCAGGGGATGTAAACACGCCACCCTTTCTTTTCGCCTTTGCATGGCTCAACAGAACTTGGTGCCCACGAAAAGCCTCAGATATAGATGGACAGCAGAAATACGAACAATTTGATTCAATGGTGTAAATGCCACCCCAAAAATATGTATAACCATACAAGGAGCTTGGTCTATGATCCACGCTTCCAACTCATCATCTGTCTTCCCAAGACCTTTGCTGAGGAAATGAAAACATGTACCCATATGTACCCAACAAACTCAATAAAACCATTGTCATGTTGCATTATATTTGCATTATACATGGTCACTAAGCTATGGACGTAGGCTTTTCCTTTTCACCAAACTTTGAACACATGCCCTGAAGGTGTTTTCCCTGGGGACCTTCGCTAGACCGGAATCAACATAGGCTGCTCTCAACCATTGGTTCCTTAGAATCCGTATGTCTCCTCCTGGCCATAGATCACCATGTTTCTTCACAAGGTCCACATCCAGTCGGTTCACCATAGCTTTTGATAGGATCCTTAGGGGGTTGAGCTGGGATGTGGCCAATCCAAAAAAATATGTATTTTTGTTGGACCCAACTATCATCACCCACCATGGACCCACCAATTGCAAGAGAGTCTCGTAACGATACCAGGGCCTCCTTGACATTTCACCATGGCTGCACAGTGGCCGAAGCTGTAGTGACTATATGGTTGTTTAACCTTCCATTGGTTGAGTATCCTTTCTTACCTTGATTAGGACATATCATGGCAATGTTATCCCTAATGTATCCTAATGTAATATTTGTATTTGCACATGAACCATTGTTTCCTCGAGTTGCTCCTTTGACATCCTTTGAACATGTGCCAGGCTGCGGTGTGCTCCAACTACACCTCCAAGGGCTCATTTGTGGGGACCCGGCCCAAAAGATAATGATAAACCATGATAAATCCCAAGGTGCGAGATTCCAGCTTCATACAAACACTAAAAATTAAGGGGCGCTGAATGGTGACCCCCTCTAAGGGGCGCTGAATGGAGACCCGTTTGAAGGTCTTGGTATATATATGTGGTTTATGTCTTTTTATGTCGGGAAAAATTGGCAAATCAGACCTTTCTTATCCCTTACGTAAAAGAAACGTAAACATAAACAAACAAACACAACTGGTAGCTGCAATTTTTGGATATGTCTGGAATATGTGTTTTGTTTGCATATTTGAAGCTGTTATAAGCTGTTTATGTATGCGTATGTGCAGGCCAGTCCAAGACGGGCTCTGTTGTGAAAGCCTTTGAAACCCTGCTGAATTACTATAAATATATATATATATATAATATTTATTTATATATATAATATTTATATATATATATATATTTAACATTTATATTTATTTATATATATATGCACATCACGTTTTGAACTTGTTTTTCGCTTTCGCCATCTGATTTTGTTGCGTTCGCCAGATTGCTGGATCAAATCCCCGGAATCGGATCTGTCCTGGGAAATCCCCGGGTCTGAAATCTGTCCTGGGTGGATTCCGTTTAGAAGATTTCAAATTGGCTCGTGCCATGGCCTCGCGTGGTCCTGGCAACAGGTCGGCCTCGAGATGGTTGGAGAGCCCAACCTCATCGCCGGACAGTGACAGCGACGATAGTGGCAAACGATCCTGGTCTGGTTCCGAGAAGAGTTCCATCAGCAGATGGGTTCTGAACCATGGTGATCGTGATTTATTCTTTTTTGGACCATGAAAAACTCAGGTGTTGCTTGGTATTTTTGGACTGGAACCGAAGGATCTGAACGTTGAATTGTTTTTTTTGTTTGACCGTCATTTTTTTTTGCAAAAAACAAAAATGTGGGTTTCAATGGGGGGTTGGCAAGACTTATTGATTCTTCCAAGGAAACAGGGAACATTGGTTGATGGTTTGGTAGTTGATGGGTGGTATAATCCATAGCTGCGACGTCTTGGAACTTGCTGATGAATGCTGATGACTCATCAGGAAAACGGATAAACACATAAGCTATGCGGCTATGTACAAGGCGGGGCACCCAAACCAAAATCAGTTGGTATATATCTACAACAACTAGTTGCGCTTTAAGATATGGTATATGATGGCGTTATGCACCAAGTTTTAGCTAGTGGGGCTAGGGGACTCACCTTGGCATTGATGTGGTCGCCACCAAAGTTGGGTGGGCACTTTTCCACCAACAAACATGTGGAAGGTCCGAACACAACCGGTCGAATCGAATGGTGCACAGAAAGACTGTACGGGGTCATGCTTGACCATTTACACACATGCGGTCATGTTTCATACTTACGGGCATCGGGAATCTTACCATTTGAATATAGATCAGATCAGAGTCGCCAAACATTGGTCTTTTGCATACATGATATACATGGTTTGGTAGTTAGTCGACTAGTCGATCCATGGTAATCGTTGTTGAAAACTCCGGTACCCTCACATTACGTTGGTATCATTCCCATTTGTTTGGGATTGTTTTTCTGTCGAGTCGAGCGTTCGGTCACTTTCACTGGCTCAACGAATCTTTGGGCAGAACTTATCATAATATAGTTGGGGTATGACCTCGAAATCGGATCTGGCTGCTCTTGCTCCAATCTTGGAGGATGGGGCCCCAAAGCATTTTTGGATTTGTCATAGGTGTGGAAGTCAGGGCTGATGGTTATAGCCTGCAAATCTAAAGATGCCTCCCTTTATTTGTGCCGGAGCAGAAAGCCCCAATCATATCCAATATATACTTGGGTTTTAGTTTGATATTGGTTCAGAACTTGTTAACAAAGTCCCCCAACAAGACCTTCTGCTTGATTGCTTGGTTCTTGGAAATTATCCTGATTTGTCAAGCAAAATCTACCCTGACTTTTAGGCAACCAGGACACTCGTATCGTTGGGCACCCTGGACCCTCAAGAATAGCAGGTTAATGTAGGTTTATTGATAATATATATATATATATGTATTATATATATATAATGCATGGCCCAAAGATCACTGTTCATGGCATTTCATGGTGGTTGGAAGCCCATGAGCTACCCAAAAAGAAAGTCCAGCACTCATGTAACTAATCTGTTGGCTTGGGCTTTCTTCAACAGCCATCCGAAAATCAGCTTTGATGGTTAAAAGCCCATACAGAATCATACATAGGGCCCCCATAATAGCTAAGCTGGTTTACAACTACAATTTTTATTAGGGACGTTTTTTTTTTTGATGTTCAGTTCCATCTGAAACCGTCGCCGGAGCACTTTCCCCACGTATAGTGGTGACCAGGAAGCGTTGGTTTTTTTTTTTAATATATATATATATGCACATCCAACTTACAACTAGGGCCCCGCTATGTATGAATCAACCCTCAAAAAAGGTTGTCCAGAACTCAGTGGCCAAGGGCTCTGAACGACAGCGTCCGCGCGCATGATCCAGATTTGCGGCCCTTTGAGCCCTTCATTGATGTGGAGGACGTGAGAAAGAGGCTAAACTCTCCATGTAGCAGGTATGTATTGGAGCGATGTTTCATGTAGAAACATGCATCTTGACCTGTAAAACGATATATGAACTCCCAAAAACGATAACATGGGAATCAGTTCATGTGTGAACGTATGCTGGGAAGTAAAGGGCTGGTGTTCATGACATGATGGTGGATGCCAGTTCTAGTAGCATCTAGGCTTTCAGTTGTGGGCTATACGTCACTCCCAGCTCACAAAACGGAAAATGTGCAAGATTATGCTGACGCTCTTGATCGTGGCCAATTTCTCTATTTCTGATCATTGCAAACGGTTTTGTATTGTATCCAATCACATATTGTTATGTGGTAACTACTTGGGTTTGGATGCACCTCCGTATGAGCGTTTTGTATTTTCGTGCTTTCATGCAAGCAGTGACGATAACAACAGATCTCCTTTCGAACTTTGTTTGGTTCATGCCCTTTCCCCAAAAAAAGTTCACCCCTTTGAACGAGAACGAAAACGATGACGAAGCGATAAGCATTTCTTGGCAAAATGCCCTTCGCGGATGGATAACCCAGATGCGAAAAGATTCTTGCGATGATTCTTTGCCTTTCAATCCTTTATCACTTGCTTATTGATCTTTTCGCTGCCCTGCATATTCTCTTGCAACGCTCCATTGCTTTAGTCAATCTCGGCACATCTCGGGCACACAGATTATAAAACTGGGAGGGCTTTTTTATTTTTTTCGCGGCAGGTTTTGGATTTTTTTGGGGGTTCCTGGTTCTATGCTTTCCTGTTTCTCTGATTTTCTGCTTCTCTGCTTTTCTGCTTTTTGTTTTCCCTGCTTCTTTGCTTTTCCTGCTTCTCTGCTTTTCTGCTTTTTGTTTTTCCTGCTTCTTTGCTTTTCTGCTTCTCTGTTTTCCCTGCTTCTCTGCTTTTGTACTTCTGGTCCTTTCCACTTCTACTATTGTACTTGTTCTTTTCTTCAGTCATGTGTTTTTGCTGCTCTACTTCCTGCTCCTTTGCTTCTTTGCTTCCTGTATTTACTGCCTCTTTGTTTTTCATTTTCTTTTGCTTTAGTCTCTCCTGTTTGTATCTCAAATGAAGCCGTAGAGAGACCCTAGGTGAAACCCAAAGAAATCCTGATAGAAATCCTGATAAGAAACCCCACTTGAAACGCTAAATGAACCCTAAAGAAACCAAAATTAACCTTAAAGAAACCATGAATGAAACCGTAAAAACTTTAAATGACACCCTAAATGACACCCCAAAGAAACCCTAAACAACACTCTGAAAAAAATGAAACCTTAATTGACACCTTAGCTGAAACCCTAAGTTGACACCCTAAAGCAACCCTAAATGAAACCCTAAATGAAACCCTAAATTGAAACCCTAAATAAGCCCTAAAGACATCCTAAATGAAACCCTAAAGAAACCCTAAATGAAACCCTACATGTAACCCTAAAGGAACCCGAAAGGAACCTACTTGACCGTTTTTAGAAATCGTGAAAAGAAATCCTGATAAGAAACCCTGGGATGAAACCCGAAAGAAAGCTTAAACGAACTCCTGAATGAAACCTTAAATTGAAACGCTAAAGAAACCGTAAATGAAACCCTAAAGAAACCCGAAATGAAACCCTAAAGAAACCTTAAATGAGACCCCAACTGAAACCCTAAATGAAACTCTGAATGAAACCCTACACGAAAACTTAAAGAAACCCTAAATGACACCCGAAATGAAACCCTAAAGGAACCCTAAAGGAACCCACTTGAACGTTTTTTGAAATCGTGAAAAGAAATCTTGATAAGAAATCCTGGGATGAAACCCTAAAGAAAGCTTAACGAACTCCTGAATGAAACCTTAAATTGAAACCTTAAAATTGAAACACTAAAGAACCCATAAATGAAACCCTAAAGAAACCTAAAATGAAACCTTAAATTGAAACCCTAAATGAAAGCCTAAAGAAACCCTAAATGAAACCCTAGAGAAGCCCTAAAGAAACTTTAAATGAAACCCTTAAGAAACCTTAAATGAGACCCTAAATGAAACCCAAACTGAAACCCTAAAGAAAGCCTAAATGAAACCCTAAACGAAACCCTGAAGCAACCCTATATGACACCCTGAATTAAACCCTAAAGACGCCATAAAGAAACCCATTTGAACGTTTAGAACTCCTGATAAGAAATCCCGATAAGAGACCCCACATGAAACCGGAAAAAATCCTAAATGAAACTCTCAAGAAACCCTAACCCTAAAGAAACCCTAAATGAAACCGTAAAGAAACCCTAAATGAGACCCTTAATGAAACCTTAAAGAAACCCTAAATGAAACCCTAAAGAAAACCTAAATGAAACCCTAAATGAAACCTTAAATGAAACCCTAAAGAACCCTCAAGAGACCCACATGAACATTTGAAGCACCAAATGTAGCAAATACATGCAAATACCATGCAAATGAGAGGTCGAAATACCAAAATGTGACAAATACCATGCAAAATGGAAGGCGAACATAGCCAAATATAGCAAGGATTTCAGGAGGGTTAACCCCGGGTTAACCCCGGGTTAACCCCCCTAAGGAGGGTTGATTTTCTGTCCTTCGAAAAGCTCGAATTTGCTGAAATGATGCTTTCGAAGTTCCTCCAATTTTCTAAAGAACAATTTTTGGAGACCTCTGAGTCGTAAGATGCTGATTTTCTGGAGAGTTTAGGAGCCCAAAATCCTGAAGCATAATTTTAGCATCTCTGGGAGTACGTTCATAAATTTTCTAGTGGCCCTTGATTTTCTAGAAAGGCAGGTGATTCTATTTTGTTCGTCGCATCCTTTCACAATCCCCTTTCGAACATTTAAATAGGCTGAAGCCCCAGACGACCTTTAGAAAATGGAACTCCTGGGTCCTGGGGGTTCCACATGTGGGAGCACTTAGAAAATCAAATCCCTGTTATGTCTATTCTCATTGTGTTCTTTGTAAATGATTTTGAGCGCGGCTGAAGTTAGAAAGAGTAACTTTTTTTCTTTTGTCTGTGGTATTTTTTTTTGATTGTTTGAATCTCTAGGGAATCAAAGTGATTGATGTGAGATATAAGCCTATTGGATGCCTAGAATATTGAAGCACATGGGGTAGGTAAATATATGTGGTTTTAGGGTTGTACAAAAATCCCTAAAAGTGGAACCTGAGTGGTTTGATTTTCTCGAGGGGAAAAATGTATATTTAAATATATTTAAATTACAGAAACATATGCACCTATCCCCCAGCACATCAGATTTCCTAGAAAATCGCTTTTCTTGAAGGGTACGTGAAACATCATGAAACAATTTTCCAAGTTGATTTCCTAGATGTCATTTTGATCTTGACCCAACCACTTCAATATTCTATAGAGGTGCATCTTGGGGTGGGGGTTGCGACCACCCGTTTTCGATCTAGAAAATCGATGTCAAGGGGGATCAGCTGAATTATATGAAGGTGGATATCTAACCATCCTGGAACCTCCACCTTTTCTTTTTAGTTCTCGTGCTTGCCTAAGTCGCCAAGTTTGTTTGTGCAAACAATTATCTTGACAAGAATTATATATTCCCTTTGTTTGAGCCTGCTTGCAGCCATTTTGCATGATTTTCTTAAGTAACAATGATTTCCAGCAACGCGTCATGAACAACATTTTTCGTTTTCAAAGCCTATGCCATGTTGCATTTTTGTATATTATTTTCAGGGCCAACCAACAGCCACCAACAAACAAGCAACATAATTTTACAACCTTGCGTTTGTTGTTTTCTGTTTTGTGGGCTGTTCTGGGCGACTATTTAGGGAACATATGCATTTTCGAAAAGCTCGATCCAAAAAATGAAACCGTACGCTGGGTTGCATGTTGGGCTCTAGAAAAAGGGCTGCAGTAACTTGAAGTGGCTTTTAACATGTTTCATATCGTAATTGCAAAACTATGCGATTCAATTACGGCGGTGTTTTTCAAAGGAAAAGTGCTAAACATAGCTTCGAAAATGCACTTCTTGTACGTTGCCATTTTTCTAGGATACCTCAAATTGGTTTGATGTCTGTTGCTAGATGAGTCTCTAATTTATACAACCTACATTTTCTACTAGAAAGTCACAGGCCCCAACCTGACCCGGTGAACTCGTACAGGGATGCAAATACCATGCAAATGACAGGTTCTAGTTCCAAACTGTTGCAAATACATGGCAAATGGTACTGGGAAAGAAAGCAAAAAAAAAAACCTGAGGCAAAAAAAACAAAAAACTAGTCTACACCCTATAAAACTGCAGCTGCAGTTCTGGAACTGGTATACAGATGTATACAGCAGCTGTCCACTGCATGGGCCCGTGATCAGTCTGTATTTTCTGATGATCTCATTGACCTGGCCGGGTTGCACACATGGGCCAATTTCGTGGACAGTTGCCACCAGTCAGAGAGCTGCGGTTTGGCGATCTTAATGCTCGGGATGAGGAAAGCTTAGCCAAGGCATTGGACCGCTTAGCTACGCAGGCCGGCCAGTGAAAGACCTGGAGCATGTCGCTGTGAGAGCTCATCCGGACTTCTTCCAATTCAAAGCTTGTGAGTTTGAGCTTAGGGAAGGACGGTGCAACTGTGACTTGCAGTTGCATTGGCAGGTACCATACCATACCATACAGTTGGAGCACTGCAAAAGAAAGCGCGAGGCAGTCAAAGACGCTGCAGATGGTGAAGTGGAGCTTTAAAAAGTATTCCCACATTCGTTTTGCAAGGGGAACCAGATGATGCAACCAGGATATACTGCACAAAATTGTACAACAATCTATAGTGAATTCAAAAAGACATCAAAAAAACGATAACATTGCCCAAACATCGCATTTTTCAAGTGAAGTTTTACCGAGCGCTCACGTGGTCCCAAAGGACTTTGTTGCACGCGATCCAGATCTGCGGCCCGGCAAGCTCTTCGTCGTTGACGGCGTCAACGAGGACGATGTCCCGGAGGACATCGGCGCACGCAATCCAGATCTGCGGCCTGGTCAGCCCTTCGCTGACGTACTCAACCAGGACTTTGTCCCGGAGGATGTCATAGATAAAGGCGCGACAACGTCCGCCCTCCTGAGTCATATGTCAGGATCGTGTCAGGCATGCGTGACCTTGGCCTTGGAGATTGGGGGCGGGTTGCTTTTTTTCTCTGAAGATTTTTGGGATTGAAAAAGGATAGATGTGGGTATCAAATGGCTTCTGTATAACTTCAAAACAAAGAATAAATAAAACCCACGTGTTTTTCAAGTTCATAGAGCCCCCTTTGGGGTAAGGCATGGCGCATGGTTGCGGCTTCATCCCAGTCAGAAGTTGGTTTCCCATGCTTTTTGAACCCCCCCGTTGAAACAACAAAAGGTAATGATGATCGCCATAGTATACCCAAACCACGAGTCTTTCTTTCATCCAATCATCCACAGATTATTGTTTTGTATTATTTAACATTGTGTCAAAGTTTAGTTGAAGATTCAGACCCTCACATGTATGCAGCATGAGCAGTGATGTAGTATCTGTTCTTATCAGTGTGACTACCGTGACAAGTGGCTCCAACAGAGAGCAGAACGACCGTGCAGCATTTTGGCATGGTAGCGGAGCCCTCTCCAGGAGGGCAATGATGCTGCCAGAGCCAACGACATGGCGAAGACCCTTGGTGCGGCTGCTTTTGGTGGTGGCATTGCAGCTGGCAACCTTTGGGGACTACATGGAAAAGGAGCACCTCATGTATGAATGCAACTGCAGCCTCCAGTTGTTTTTCACCACCATAAAGACCAAGCATGAAGGCTTCAGAGGCACAAATTCGATGGCGTTTTGGCGTCAGAATGGAACTCTGGTTGGAACAGCAGGCAACTTTTGGACTGCTGGTGAAAGCGCTGATGTCGCCCGGTTCGACATGGTTGTATCAGCTAGCACAAGGTGGTGGACAGGTTCAACAGATGTGGCCCGAGAAGCAGCACATCAAGAAGAAGAGGTTCAAGTCCTTGTTGATGGTGGAGATTTTGCAATCAATGCTTGTGATGCCACGTTGGAGGTTCAAGTCCCCATGGAGCTCAACAAGCTGTTGGTGGACTGGCATCCTACTCCAAAGGAGTTGCAAAGAGGTGCGTGCATGGAATCAACTGGCTACGGAGATGGTCAGTTTGGCATGGGTCTGGACGGCAATCATTGCAGTGATGGTCTGGCAGCTTCGAACAGACTATATTTTGTGATGGAGGAGCACTTCACACAGGAGACTGAGCCCCTCTACGCTGGTGGCATGGCGATGGTGTACATGCCCTATCTGATGGATTTCATGGACTTTGTGGACAAGGCGGTCGAGCGCATTTTCCTGTTCTTCGAGGAGTTCAACTTCAAGATGCAGTGCGCTACGTGGATGAAATGTCTTCAAGCTGGAGTGAGGCAAACCTATGAACTCATGACAGTGGAGCACATGTGGATTTGTTGGCCGTTGGCAGCAACAATGCTGCTGATGGGGAGCCACTTGGGCCTATGGAAACGAATTCAAACTACATCATGGTCAAGGGCAACATGGTCATCTACACGATTGGAAAGGCAGAAACTGCGCGTGAAAAGAGCGCAGGCGAGATTGCAATTGAGGGCGTTGGTTTTCATTAGCTTCGCCCCATGCTGTCAAGGGATGGAAGGTGCTGGTGAACAAGCGTTCTTGCAGCAGATGTCGATGCTTGCAGCTGCTGCCACAAACGCTGCAAACGCAGCTGAGAAAGCCATTGGGCTGATGAGCAGCCAGAGCGCAACAAAATCATCATCCTCTGGTGCTGGACTTTCAGGTGCAGGTGGTCTACAAGCAGCTAGCCGCATTCTCAAGAACCCCGAGGTCTACAATGGTGATGATCCCATGGCTTTTGCAGGTTGGAAATTTGCATTTTGCAGTCGGCTGAGCTTTGGTGATCCTCGCTATCAAAGATGTTCTGACAATTTGGAAAAGCTTGCAGCTGGTGACCCAATACCAGCCTACTCAGATGTGGAAGCTGAACTTAGCGTGAAGCTTTTTGCCATCTTGACGAGCTACCTGAAAGGGCCAAGCAGAAGGATGGATTCAAGCGTTGGAGAGCGCTGATTCAGGAGTTTGAGCCATCATCGAGGCAGAGATCCCTTGCAATTGCTCAGTCTTTGAGCAACTATCCAGCGTTTACCAACTCCAAGACGATCCTGGAGCAGATCCTTGCCTACGAGCAGTTGGTTCAGCAGTTTGAGGAGGTTTCTTCAAGCGTGTATCCCTCAGAGTTGAAGATTGCTACTTTGGTGAAATGCAGTGGACAAAAGCTGCGTGAGTACCTTCAGCTCACCATTGGAGAGCAGACAACATATGCCCAGTTGAAAGAAACTATGTTGGGATATGACAAAGCTTGCCGTGCCTGGACGCCAGAAGCTGTCTTGAAGTCGGCGCAGAGTACTTCATGGAGATTCTGGTGGAGCACAACCTATGGAAGTTGACAGAGTCGAGAACAAAGGCAAGGGCAAGAACAAAGGAAAGACGAAGGACAAGGGCAAGAATTGGTGGAACTATGATTCTTTTACCGGATAAATATGCCCAGTTGGAATTCTGGGCAACCAAATGCAAACAGAGGAATCAATGCACAGATGTACAGAGCCGCACAGATCTTTATATGCACTCAGATCACTGCATGTGGAGATCCAAATCCGTATTAAACTAGCTGCCCATAAAGTGACGGACTGCTCTAAAGTTCCAAAATATATAAAGCCAAACGCCTCTCAGCGGCAGAATTATAATGATTCCGTTGCAAGTCTGTTTGCGTCTTCACCACCAAGGAATTCAGAGTTTTGGAAAAGTGTCAGTGGTGCCATATGTACTGCAGCAAAGATTTGCTTAATTGTCCTTTCAAGCGTTCGGGTGAACGTGTTTGCCTCATAGCCTTTTTTGGGGTCAAGTTGGATGTGGGAGAAGCTAGCCCTGTTGCCCCTAGCATTTCAGTCGGTCGTGTGTCCTAGCCGCACCTCTGATACTGTGCTGCTGGTGCTTTTGAGCTGGATTGCTGGCTTTTGCTGTGGTGTCGCAGTTGCTGCCCTGATCCTTCCACCTGGACTCAGAGGGTGCCTACTTCGAGCTCTGGCAGTGGCTTTGCGCGAGGTTGCACCTGCGGTTGTGCCTAGGACTGACAGGCTTCGGCAGTGAATGCCTGGCTGGGGATCTCTGGTGCGCAGACTGTTAGAGCACCTTAGGGCTGAATCTTTAGTGACCCACCAATCCACTTTGGCTGATTCATCTCCTTCTTCGGTTGAGTCTGTTGATCACTGGGAACTTGTAGGGGATAGCGAACCAATTGCTGAGGGCCAACATCATAGCTCGGTTCCAGTTACTAGTGCTGAACCAGTTTTGCCTGTGGCCTTGGAACCTTGGTGGCTGCATCCTGCAGAGCAGCGCTTGTCTTCTTCGCTCACCCTCGCGGCTGGGCGTCTTCGGGCTGAGTGCGATCTTTCTGGACTGCAACGCCTTGAGCTTGCTTTTGATCGTGGTTGCCAAGCTCTATACGCATTCTGCAAGGTGAGCTGGGATCTTTCTTTGGGGAGAGGTGTCGGCTGAGAAATCGGTGCTACATTGTGTTGCGAGGGGGCCTGACTGAAGATCCTTTCTTCACCTTTCCTTGCATCAGGAAGCGGCTCGAACTGAGCCTGACGGCTCAATTGCTCCCCGTGCTGTGAGCCACGGGTTTGCATCACAGCTGGAGGCGGAAGCTTTCTGCTTTGGGGCCGGACTTGCCGGCCTTCCCAGGACTATATGATTGCACTCCCTGACGGAATGCTTACGTGTGAGGATCCGGGTGGTCCCACACGAATCTATTTCACTCTTGCAGGAGTTTGCTGCCGAGCTTTGGTGGTCCTCTCCTCCCTTAGTGGTGTGAAGCAGAAATTCCTTTGAACGAGCTAGAGGATGCGGAAAGCTGCGGCTATCTCGGAGTCGTTGGTCCCTTCACCGAAGCTGATGTTCCGGTGTTCAACAAGAAGTCCAGACGCACTTTGAGATCTTTGAGTGTTCTGATTTTCGACTTGGAAGGGTCAGCATGTTCCAACCTCAGCTCCTCTGTCCCAGATGGCATCCGTCGAGAAGATGTGGTGCGCTTCGGACTCTAGAGCTGCCAGATGCCGTGGCAGTCTTCAACATAGCTCAATCATTTGTGCAAACTGGAGGCCATCGTCTCGATCCTTACTTTTCTGCACAAGAAGGTGGCGAAATGATCCCCTCAACTAGTCAGGGTCTGGAATGCCGGTAGCTCAGGGAATTTTTTTAGCTAGGTCTACAGTCCCTACTGAAGTATAATAGACCTTCGTGCTGGGAAGATGTTAGACCTTCAGGTTTG
>Ga0126342_10014795_pt1 | contig 13733 bp, 14 predicted proteins | sample Cyp1metagenome_FD_92528 | JGI IMG/M metagenome (GOLD analysis project Ga0126342, IMG submission 92528) | Coral microbial communities from Lord Howe Island, Old Settlement Bay, Australia - Cyphastrea 1 metagenome | ecosystem: Host-associated > Invertebrates > Cnidaria > Coral ...
CGTACATACGTACATACGTACATACGTACATACGTACATACGTACATACGTACATACGTACATACGTACATACGTACATACGTACATACGTACATACGTACATACGTACATACGTTCATACGTTCATACGTACATACGTACATACGTACATACGTACATACGTACATACGTACATACGTACATACGTACATACGTACATATGCGTATATGCGTATGTACGTACGTACATACGTACATACGTACATACGTACATACGTACATACGTACATACGTACATACGTACATACCTACCTACCTACCTACATACCTACATACCTACATACCTACATACCTACATACCTACATACCTACATACCTACATACATACATACATACATACATACATACATATACATCGTATCTTTCCAGCAGATGGCCATTGATGGGGATCTGCAGCAGGTACACCTCCGCCCGGAAGCCTTGGTTTTGCTGAAAGGCGCGAGCGAGTTGGGTGAAATTTCCGAGTTCGGGTCAGCTGTGAAACGGGATACCCGAGAATTTCCATGAAAAAATGGTGGGACAATGGTGGAAAATGGTGGGAAAATGATGGACAAATGGAGAAATCCCAGCTGAAACTTGCTGCGATAAGTGCTTTTCAGATGAAATGATCATCCCAGCTCTGGATGACGTCAGGCAACATGAGGAGACTTTGGAGGCGTCGGGCGAAGTTCGAAATGATTTGACCTGTTCGAAATGGGATCTCCAGGATTTTTTTAAATGTTTCCCCCCACATTAAGACAAGTAGACTTGGACTTTTCTGTTGTTTTAGAGGGTTGCTAAAAAATCTGTATCATCAATCAATCATTCGCCATTTCTGAACTGTATGATTGATGATGGCTGTATCATCAACAATGGGACGATTGGAATGATGATCCCAAGTGCCAATCAGCTATCGAATTGGGATGATGATCCCGGTGGATTGTTGATGATGATTACTGATGTTTGATGACCATCACTGTTGACTAATCATCCTTCATAATTAGTACCCTTTGGTTATGACTAACATAGCCATGGTATAGATGGCCCATAGAAATAGATGGTTTACCGTTCTTAAACATGGTGATTTTCCATGGCTATGTTAAATAACCAGAGGGTATTCTTTTTGGATCTTTTTGGTATTCAAAGCAGCTTGGATTGACCCTTCATGACGTCCTGTCAAGGTATCCTGAAGCAGATGACTGGAGGATTCCACAGGCGGGGACTCTGGATGATTTTGATGTTGCCCTCTGGTAAACATACAAAAAACTATTGAACATGGCCATAGAAATAGTTGATTTGCCCACTAAAAATGGTGGATCTTTCCATAGTTATGTAAACGTTTACCAGAGGGTATATATATATATGTTAGCAAAAATCAACGCAACTTAGGATATCCTGCAATATTCATAGTATTCCACAATCACCAAACTTTGGGCCTTATAATACCATATGATAATTCAACAGCTATTCTTGGTCACTAGTTTTACAGCTTTGTACTGGGTTGTCCCACGCTGGAGGCGCGCTTGCGTGGCTTGCTGCATAGCATCTTTCAGGCGGTTGAGGCGAGGGGCGAAAATCATTGGAAGATCATGGGAAAATCATGGAACATATTGGAAATCCACGAACTCAAAGGGAATTTGTTTAAATGAGAACAACATAAATCCATAAATTGTCTATTTTCCAGCAGGCCATGTTTGAAAAAACCACAGGGTAGTTTTTGAGTTAAAACATCTCCATCAAATCTTGGAGATTCCAGTTTCACAAACGCAAACACAGCCGGGGTGTGCTTGGGGGTGTAGGTAGTTTCTGAAATACCACTCCAGTTGCAGTTTTGCCAGGGGGATCTGAAGTATTTCAAGGTAAAACTGCAAGCCTTTGGGGATGCCAGGGGCATGCTGAATTTTGGTTTGTCGGAAACTTTGGGGAACCACTGGTTCACTCCAGTAATTTCTCATGATTATCCCTGTTGAAATAGCCACCTTGGGGTACCCCGCATTTTCAGATACACCCAAGTCATCCAAGTTGGATATAGTTGGTGACATATCCCATTGTATCCCCATTCACATCCCATCAATGAATATTCCAATTTTGAATGGTTGAAAATACCAACTGCCCGCATTCTTCTTGGCATATCCCATCAATATACATCAGCCATGTCCATCAACAATATCCATCAACCATATCCATCAACAATAGCTATCAACAATATCCATCAATTCATGAATAATATCCCATTATCCTTGATTCACTGCCCGCCATCGTAGAACTTCACCCATGTTTCACCATGGCTAGGTCTCTAAGACCACTTCATTGGCCTGGGCCAGTAGCAGCGGCACCAGGCCTGGGCGATTTTGTTTGATTTTTTGGTGTTTTAAGTGTATTCAATGGGAATTTCAGGATCCTAGGATGGAGGTACGTTAGTTTAGTACCATATGTTGGGCCATATTTTCTGGGGATATCCCCCGAAATTTAGGCCTGAAAAATCGGCCAAAAATATATGGTAGGTACCTCCAATCTAGGATCCTGAAATGGCCAGTGATGTATAGCAACCTCCAGAAAGATAAGAGTAAAATTAAATCCACTCCTAAAGTTAGGGCAAGTTCCCTTTCTGTCTTTTTGGGGGTTGGTATGTGCACGGTTTATACTGCTTGTTTAGTAGGAGTGGTATGGATTCGTTACGGCTTAAAACCAATCATAGGAATACCATGGCATACCTATGAACCAACGAGTAGAATGGGATGGGACAGTTCTTTTTTCAAAGGCTCATTTCAAAAAAAGAAAAAGCTGGGAAGGAAGTTGACAATGAGTCAAAATGAAGGACCCCAAACCAACAAATTTGTGGGTGGTTTGTGGGGTTCCTTTCCTATCAGCAATGTAGTTCTTGAAGCATGGCAGTTCATCTTGCCATTTTTTGTGGGATCACCCACAAATCCTAGGATCACCAGTAGGTTCTACTTGGCGGTAGAACCCTTCCAGCAATAACAACTACGCCCTTGTTTTGAGGTATGCTCTGACACTCAGCTGGGTTTAGTCAGTTTAGTCATGTCTAGTGAGTCCCAAGATGTCCCAAGCTACGGGATGCCCTTCTCATCTTTTCACCGGTCAGGGCCAGCCTGGACTTCACCATCCTGCTGATGCTCGTTCGGCGCGCAAGACAAGAGCAGCCGGTGATGCCCAAGAAGAAAAGGCGGAACGAGGGATGGTGGGGATGGTGGGAGACCTGAATCCGCTATGGTTAGGAGAGAGCTATAAGGAGATATGGCTATGGATCAATACCTATAAGTACCATTTTTAGGGGGATGAACATCCATAAATCCCAGCTATTTTGATGTGAACTACAGGGGTACAAGGTTTTGACCCACTGCCATATGGGTATCCAGGTATCCATTGAATCCGTATTTGCTATTGAATGGGGAGCCAAGGAGCTACTAAGAGTTGCCCAACCACATGAATCATATAACATTAAGAAATTGGGCTTTGTACCATTTATAGCTGGAAACATTGCCTTTTTATTTTAATTTGGAGGATCATTGACTTGGATGGCAAGGTCAGCAGGTGATACGATGAGTTTGTTTGCACGAGTTGGAATAGATGAAGATGGACTCAAGAATTTCTGGATTGAGGATCTTAGGATCTTAGTCTTAGAGCTTCAGATTTTAGCCCAATTTTCGCACCTCAATGGCCTTTTTCAGGCGAAAGAAGAGATCAGACCCAATCAATGAGGAGGTGGATGAGGTGCACATCCATCAACCGAGGGATCGGATGAGGCCTCGGATGTAGATGGTGCTAGATGGTGCTAGATGGTGGATGCTGGTGGTATTTCCAGTATCTTGCCTTCTTTTTTGTGCACGACATATAGATTTTTTTCCATATGGCTAACCCGGCTACGTCAATTTTTGTTCGCCCTTAAACTGGATGGATTCATTCTAAGCATCATCGGCTGTAGACCCCTTGGATCCCCTTGGTAACTCTAGACCTATGGAACCCAGTTCCGAGAAACTCGGTGTTCGGCAGGCGTTGGAGGCCTTGACCGCGCCTAGTAGTGAGGATTCTCCAGGGGGATGGATGGAGCAACTTTGGTTGATGAGGTTTGCCAAGAAGAAACCATCCCCAATTTCTAGGGGAATTTCAGGATCCTAAAATGGAGGTACTGTACAATATAAGACCATATTTTGTTGGGATATGCCCTTACATAGGTCTTATATAGGCCTTATATATGGCAGGTACCTCCAGTTTAGGATCCTGAAATTCCCATTGAGAATTTTTTGTGGTTAAAGCAATGCCATAAACCACAAAAATATGACTGGGAATGGTAGATATATGTAGATATAGCACCTGTAAAAATATGGTGATGACTTGGGGATGGTTTATTTTTATTTTTTACCCACATTAGAGGTTTGTGAAATTGGGCATACTGTATACCCCAACTTGGGATATTTTTTGAATTTTTGAATAGGACCTTGCCAGTCATGAAAAGGTTTCATTATTGGGTTTACCGGGTTGGCTCAGGGGTTACAAAAGTTATGCTACCACATAGTCTACTGATACTGCTAGTATCCATGCGAATCCCTGATGGGAATCGACATTAAGCCATTAAGCAGCTTTACGAAGGCATTGTTCCAATGGCTGTTGTAAAGAACTGTAAAGATTTTGGAGCAAGAATGAGTAACATGATACCCTCTGGTAATTTAACATAGCTATAGAACATCACCATTTTCAATGGGAAATTCCACTATAAATGGTCATTTTCAATAGCAAACTGTTAGTTTACCAGAGGGTAACATGATAAATCCATTCCATATTCCATTTATCAAGCGCGGAGATGTGTAAGACTGCAAGACTTACCAATCATCGCCGGCAGGAGCTGCTCTTGGATGAGGCCAAACTTGCCGGCGCAAGTCGAAACGTCTTTGCTGACATGTTACCCTCTGGTTATGTCAAAATAGCTATTGAAAATGGCCAGTTATAGTGGAGTTTCCCATTAAAAATGGTGATTTTCTAACTATAGTTATGTTGGTTTACCAGAGGGTAGTTGGTACATCTCCCCTCTTATAACTCGCAAGAGTGTTGTTTTTTAGGGATGTGAAAAATCTAAATCTTCATGAATCAATCATCCCAAACACCATGACATTCGATGACCTTTGTCACTTTTATAGATGTTGCCCTCTGGTTATGACTAACAGTTTGCCATGGGATAGATGGCCCTAGTCGAAATAGATGCTTTACCGTTCTTGAAAATGGTGGACCTTTCCATGGCGAACTGTTAGTCATAACCAGATGGTAATTACTCAATTTTATCCAAATCTCTGCCGGAAAAATATGGAGGTCTTTGAGATGCTCACTGCAGTGGAACCTTCGGAGAGGTGCCGTTTATTTTTTCGAATTGACATGCCATGGGTAGCCGTGAAGTTCGGATTTATGTTAGATATGGCTAGAAACTGGGGTCCATAACATGATAATCATGCACATTTTTTTTACATGTAGAATCTCAAATGATGTTATTCCAGTTGATGTCAAATTGAAAAGGGGCTACCCAAGTTACAGGGTTATGTGATATCCACATCTGACTGGACCATGCTCCCATTGAATCCTTGGACCTTCGCAGCTTTGTGGCCGGCTGCCACGTTGCCAAGTTCGCCGCCATGGCCATGGAAGAACTGATCAAAGATATCAACTTCGATGAAGAACTTGGAAGACTTCGCCATGCGCAAAGTTCCCAGAGTTCCGATTCACATGGCTACCATGAGCCCCTGGAGCCCTTGGAGCCCTTGGAGCCTTTGGATCTGGGGACAGTCAGGACCTTTGCGCCTTGGAAGATCCTGGTGACTCTGAGCCTGGCGTCCATGGCGGCGCTATGTGCACATGCCAAAGTTGCAGGTGCAGCACATGGCGCAGTGGAGGAAACAGTGGACCTAGGGACCTGGTCCGATTCCATCGAAGGGTGTCGCTCGTTGAAGCGTTACATGATTTTGTGGTTTGACAAATGGCTTGTGTCTATCGTTTTCTTCAGGCCATCATTTTAAACAAAACTTCCATCCCAGATCTTCCCATCCCAGAAATGATTTTAAAATGATATCTGGGATGTAAACATCTGCCATCTTCCATCCATTTCTCCTATCCCATGGGCCTAGGTACTCGGATGTTTCAGGCTATCATGGACTTCGACGTCAGCGAGGTGCATCTGGGGGACTTCAACTTCCAAAGCGCCAAGGTCACCTTGGAGCACCTCCCAAGCGCCAGAAAAGCGGCCGAAGCCCTGCGAGATCCGCGGACGGACTTCGTGCAGATCGGCCGCTGTCAACCTGAGGCCGCCCCCTTGGGGGGGCCCCAAGGGGGGAAGTGAAAGTCTCGATCTCATGGCTTTGTCTGATGATTCAGTTATTTTACTTGGACATTGGACATCCCCCCAAACAAAAGTGATGATGAATCATCTTTTTTGCCAGTCAAACTGCTGTTTTGCCGAAATCCCCTGAAATCAGAGACACCGACAATTGTTTTAGAATCATTCAAAGCGAGAGGTGACATTTACAATCCCCAACATGGGACAGTTCCCAGTGACAGGTGGGAAAAAAAGGGAGATGGGGTATATTTGGGATGGGATCAGCATGTTTGGTGTGTTTTCTTATGTTGGATATAGCTAAGGAATGCCTAAGGACGCTTTAAAATATGTGTGGAAATTTGTGGACCGAAGATACCGAAGCCATCCAAAGGATCGCTCTGTGGTCTGGTTGTACCCGGACAAGAGCGGTGATGAGTCAAGCGCTTTCCTGCTGGCTGATGGAGAATGCAAACGTATCGAAACCCAAGCATTGGACAAGACTTCCAAGGTGAATCTGATGCAGTGGTGATGTTCAGGTCGTCGTTGGGACCAATTGGGGACCAATTGGGACCATCTCGAAGCAGAAACCACTGAAAAAGCATCGAAAAAAGCCACGTTGGGATTGGTGATTCTCCGGCATGATTCATCGCTGGGATTAACCCCGTATGTGATTTTCTGATCGTTTCCAGGTGTGTTTTTCTTGGAAAGTCGCCCATCATGGCTCAAAATTATTGTGCCCAACAGAAAAAAAAACAACAGATAGTTCCGGAATGTTCCAATATTCCAATGGTGTATTCTCATTTTGGTCCTCGCAAAATGACAAAGTTCCCACTTTTTCTGCCATGAAATCTGGGTCCGAAAACGTCTGAGGCTTCCTGTGTGGCGGTCTATCGGGTTCCAAGCCCTTCAGCCGGGACCATGCTGCTGAACCATTTCCATCAGCCTGGCACCATCAGCCACGCAGTGCTGGGTGGCCACGGTTCGGATAATACCTGGAGGCTTGGCGAATTCACCACAAATTTTTGGGGATCATGACCCCAGAGTGTGCACAGAAAACCCAAGGGGCGGGGGATGTTTTATTTTTTAAAAATTGGGTTTACCATGGTTTACCAGATTAGCATGATATTGTGGGATGACATTTTAAGGAATGAGATCGGATGATATGGGATGATATGGGATTGTGGGGTCGGGGATGTTGATGGATTGATGGATGCAGCATGCAACATGGAGCTTGGAAATCGGATGGAAAATGCACCTGGTTGTGAGGATTTCCTACCGCATGTTTGGTTGGCATATGTGGTTACTGGAATGGAAGGATGTTCCTTGTACCCAAATTGTTGGAAGGTAAGATTGGGAGGTCTCAAAGAAGCCTGTGTCCACAAGTCAACATCAATGCCATTGATCCATGCACCACTTCAGTTGAACCATTTCATGTGCGTAGGACGCTAGGAAAGCTACTGCCAAGTGTAGTGGGTAACATCGGTAAAATGCCTTATATAAATGATTTCCGATTGTTGATAGGATTAGGTACTTGTAAAACTGGACAACCCGACATGTCCGACATGCTTGCACACTGTGCTGCTACAACTATCACTTATACTGATTTATGATGAGCTCTGATGGATTATCACACTTGAACTTCAATTTATGATTGATCCATTCATATCATATGCATCATATATCCATTCCCTTTTTGTGATGCCATTTTGTCGCCATTCAAGCCATGCATGAGCCATGCATGAGCCATGAGCCCCCCACATCCCGCGCTGAGGAACCAGGGTGTCCTGCAAATGAGTGGTGAGGTGAACCTAGGCGAAGATGACGTGGAGTCGACCACTTTGGTAGACACCTTGGGCACGAAACTGACACCGCATGGTACGGTCTTCCTGGATGCCAGGGATTCGTTTGTGGTCGCTTTTTTTGGGGTTGGGAAGATCTTGGGAAGATCTTGGGAATCAGAAGGTTTCCCATTTTTTTCCTCCGTTTTCGAGTTTTTGAAAGAGACAAAAAACCGGGAATTCTGGATAGTTTGAACATGTTTGAACAACTCATTGGATGTCATTGGACTTGTTTGAACAACTTGTTCTACTCCAAAGTCCTATGTATTCCCAACCACTTGAGGCATCTTTTTTGGCCTTGTTTCAATGTTTTGACGCTAGCTGGGGACTCAGGATTCCTGCTTCGCCGGCATCAATGGAGTGGCTCAGATGGTCTCCAAGAGGCTGCCTCAACACTGGGTCACTGGGCTGCTTGGAATGCTTGGGTCCTGGATGGAGAAACCATACGGATGGGAGGTTTTTAAACCATGATAAACCAGGTACCCTCTGGTAAACGTTTACATAACTGATGGGAAAGATCCACCATGCTATTAATGGGAAAACTCACATTTTCAATGGCCATTTTCAATAGCTATTTTCACATAACCAGAGGGTAAACCAATAGAAACCATGGGAATTTGGGGTAGCCTAAATGTTCCAAAGCCATGACAATTAAATGTGGGACGGAACTCGCAAAATATGAATGGTTATATTCATGGTTTCCAAAGCAACTCCAAAGCAACTCTGAAAGACCGAGAAGGTAGAAGGGTAGAACAGTTTTACTGAAAACTGTTCCTTCTTAAAATCCACGCAGTTCCAAAAAAAACATGAATATATGGCCGATGGCCTCATGGGGGTGGGGCAGGTTTGCTGGAAGGTATCGCACCAAGAACATCAATAAGATCCAGATGCTGGGTTTGATCCTAGGGCGAGTTCCAATCTTGCTGCTTACTATTGGATAATCCATGATGTCAATGGGAAATCACTCCGTCACAGAGGGAATATCCCACACAATTTGGTGGCTTAATCACACATTTTTGATGGCTAAGTCATTCATTCCCTTTTTTTCCGGTCGAAACTTCAACACCACACTTTTCGGCTTGGGTCCTCAGTTGTTTGGTCTGTTTGATGGTTTTCATTCCACATGTTTGATCCCAGCTGTTGATGCTTAAATGGTGGTTTCTTAAAATGGAAGATCCCCAAGTCACCATGGCTTTCAGTACCAAAATGGTGTAAAAAATGGATGACGACTGGGGGGTATCCTCAATTTAGGACACCTCCAAATGATCATCCCTGATGATTTGAGGGCCATTTTTTTTTCGGCTGTTCAGCCGCTCAGGTCATGGGTGGTGTGGTGTCTTTGAACTCCTACATCCGGGTGCAGCAGACGCCCTTCGATGGCTCAGCGCAGAGTGGCCCAACCCAGGCGTGACGACGTGACGAGTCACGTTGGAAACACCAAGCAATAGTGGCATCATCGAATCTATTGGGCTATTCAAACTACGTATATCTAAAGTTATCTAAAGTTATATCCATAGTGGTATCTGTAGTGATATCTATAGTGATATCTAAAGCGATCACTTTGTAGTCACATCCCCTGTTCACATTAGTTTCATCAAATAGTTAATTCCCATCGCGATCCCCATATGTAAACATAGAAAATCCAAACTGTAGTTAATATCCTTAAACTCATCAATGATAATCCCCATTCCCATTATTATCCCCATTGTTTCCTGATCATGTCCCCATAAAATTGACTGCATCCCATGCCTTTGCTATCAGCTAATCTTATATCAGTGTCTTGGTTGGAAGGAAGATCTCCAGGAAACCATGGATTTAACATGAATTAACCATTGAATTTCTGGTATTCAATTATCAACCAACCCAAAATACATTATATTATATTATATTATATTGTTGATTGTATAGTTTCAAATTATCTCCCCATAAAGGCGAGTTTATATACCACAGTCCCATAGGACGTTGGTTAGATAATTGTAGCATTCTATCTCCTCATTATCTCCTATCAAGATATGTCAAGTTTATATCCCATAATCCGCCGGAGTCCCATTATGTCAAGATGATTGACATTAGGGATATCTTATTATATTATCATTATCCCTCCATACCCTCTGGCAAAAAGGCTATGAACAATCACCATGTCTAATAGGTAAATCAACGAACTAAATAGCCATGTTCAATACTTATGTAACAAATTAATGGTCATTTTCAATAGCTATGTAACAAATTACCAGGGGGTAATCCCTCCATAATCTCTCGATATCCTCAGTTTCGGGGTTGAGTTAAACCAGTTACAGGTCACATCCGAGCTAGCACCGGACTCGGTGATCGACCCATCGAAGGGAGTTCATGATGACGATGGCTACCCTGAGGCCGTGATCGTTCTTGAATCCGGGAATCCGGACGATTGGAGATGTCTGGAGCGTGATTCAAGAACAACTATTAATATAATATAGAATATAATATATAATAATATATATACATATATATACATAATATATAGACCATATTACATTTATATATATATGTTTCATGGTCATTGGCAAGCATTGGGATACTTTTCTGAGTCGAGTCCTTTATTTGTCTGTTGCAGACGCGCTCCGATGTGTTGGGGTGTTGGTTGCATCCCCAGCTGCATGTGGATGTACAGAAATGTACATGTCATAGTTCCTGAATATCGCTAGTTGTGCTTGGTTTACGCTATCATTGGTGATATTTCCCAGAGAATCACATATAATATATATGCAACAGGTATTTTCCCAATTGTTTCCATGTTTTCTTTCGATGTTGTCGGCTATCTCTCCTTTTCCCAGGCCAGTTTCTTGGAAGGTGTGGCTCTTCAAGGTGATGGGACGTTGGAGAAGGTGGATCAACTGGTCGGTGAAAGGATCATCGCCTGGTTCGGAGGAATCAATCGCGGCAGCGTCACCCGGCAGCTGATGGTTTTTTTAGAGACGTTTCTATGGATCTGGGTAAATTATAACGACCTCACTGTTCTCCTGAGCCCTGGAATCATGGTTAGTACGGGGAATCATCCCCAAATGGGCCTTAATTCAGGTTAGTGAAATATTATGATTTACCCAGATGGATGGTTGTGCAATGTTGTACGTTTCTATGGATGATGGTTGTATGGTTGTGCAATGAGTCCCTGAAAAAGATGTCCACTCAAAAAGGCACGGCATTGTCCAATGCATGTCTTGCCATGTGCCATTGCCATGTGCCACAGCCGCTGTGCCATGTCACGATGTCTTTGTGTAGAGGATGTCGGATCTCCCAACGGTCCCAACGCATTGGTTTGTCATCACATTTCTTGCAAACCAAGGTTACCCAGTGGCTCTATCCCTCGAAGAACAATCAGGCTATTGGATCATTCAATCATTGGATTTAGAGGAAAGATTCATCGATTTGGACCAGGTTTTTTTCGGTGAAACAAAGGGTAGCCCCCCCAGAAATTGATGATATAATTATATATAATTATCATTGTCCCTATTGAAATATTGAAATGGCAATTTGGGAAGGGTTGAAACTTCTATCTCTACCCTTGCAGCCCTTGCATTGAAGAGAACACATTTTGGGTGGGTTCATAGGGAGAAAAATCATGAAAAATCTGGACATGTTTGGTGCTAGCAACTAGATTTCTTTAGGGTTTACGGTATTTTTTTCCTTAAACCATTAAACCAATGTACTGAAGATCTCGCAACAAAAACGGCAGGTCATGGTTTGATCTTCCGTCCAACTCGCCCTGTGAGGTGCTGAAAATCGGCTGCAAGGTGCAGGTCATTGAACCTTTCCATGCTTTTCGCATGGGGTCGACGGACTTCAATATGGCTGAGCCTGAGAAGAGCAGGGATGACCAGGCCAGTTTGATGGTTTCCCTGTTGAAATGGCCATGAAATGGCCATTTTTTTTCGGGGCATATCTATCCCATTTTCAGATACGCCGGAGAATGAAATGGTGGATGACATGGTGGATGAAATGATACAGATGATATGGCTGGTCCCAGGCTCCTAAGTTTCTACTCCAAGATTGGCATGACCAGCTCTTTTTCAAGGAGGGTCCATTCAGAAAATGGACTCTGAAATGGGCTTCTCCAGGAATGGGCCTAAACTCATCCAAAATCTTCTAAAAATATCGAAAAATCATCCAAGAAATGTCAGAAATCATAGATCTTTCGAATTTTTGTCCCCTTTTGCCGTGCAGAAACTCCAGCTTTTGCACCGCATTTCAGGGTTTGGGGATCTTCTCCCAGTTGCTGCCGAAGGGCCTGGAGGGATCCGTGCTCTTTTTACACGACGTGGGAAATGCACCAACTTCGGGGAATGCCTTGATTAACTATGGCCTGCCTCAAGAGTTTAAGGACGAGATTGGATTTTGTCATATTTTGTCAGTGGTACTAAGATTACCATAAAAAGGGGGGGGCAATGTACCAAATTTTCACGGAAAAAACTTAGGAAAATTGAACTTTGAGGGAAAACATCGCAAACCAATAGATAATAGTCAGGATTTATATCTGGGGTTGACGATTAGATTTGTTCTGCGCCTTTGCGCTGTTTTACCTTGTGTCTCACACATAGTTCTTTGCACTCTTTACTTACCATCTGGTTATTTAACATAGCCATGGAAAATCACCATGTTTAAGAACAGTAAACCATCTATTTCTATGAGCCATCTATCCCATGGCAAACTGTTAGTCATAACCAGAGGTTACCAAGCCGTCAAGATGACCTTTTTGAACCCTCCAGGAGGCTGGAATTACTGGTGGTGCCGGGCAGACTTTGGGCCCTCTGCTGACGTTGACCCAGGATTTTGGAAAATTGCAGGTCCACTGTCCATGATCATTGGAGATCATTGGGGATTTCGAGACCTCAACCTGCGACTCCGAAATGTCGAAGGTCGGACTCTCCGAGTTGTAGATTCCGGATGACTTTGAATCTGGCAAGCGGGAAACTTCCCACTGAATCTGCCATGTATTCTGAATCTTGGTGTGTTTGAAAGAATTTGGTGCTGGTGCTGGTGCAAAGATTTCCAGAATGAGCAGTGTCACGTTGATGCTGTGGATGCAGATGAACCTGGGGGTAAACGGAAGCCAAAGGGGAATCACTTCAGACTCTGCGGGAAACATTCACGGCATTTCTTTTTCCACTGCTTCGCAGAAGTGTCACAGTAGATTTCAAATATTTAGATTGCCTGACTGCAAGGTGAAAGCTGTCAAAAAAGCGAAAAAAACAACTTGGTAGGTCTCGCTGCAAGGCAGAATACTTCTGTTTTGCATCCGCTGAAATCTGCGTGAAAATCGCGGCTAGTGGTGCAGGGTGGCAACCTTCTTGGGACCCAGAGACGTCGTGTAATTCGTGGTGAAGGGGCAGATAATATTCAACATAACCCCTTCTTTTTTACTATATCTGCGCATCAATTTCTTCACCTTAAACATGACACAGTGTCTCTCTTGCAGTGCTTTTCATGGGTCTCAGTCTAGTTTTTGTCTCAAGGAGCCATCTTGCTTTTGGACCCTTTCAATTTAGCAATCCTCAAGCTGTGCTTGTGAGTTCTGCGGCGCA
>Ga0126342_10014796_pt1 | contig 13733 bp, 10 predicted proteins | sample Cyp1metagenome_FD_92528 | JGI IMG/M metagenome (GOLD analysis project Ga0126342, IMG submission 92528) | Coral microbial communities from Lord Howe Island, Old Settlement Bay, Australia - Cyphastrea 1 metagenome | ecosystem: Host-associated > Invertebrates > Cnidaria > Coral ...
ATAAGAATTTGAGGGGCTCGGTTCCAAGATGGGCTATATATTTTCAGCTATACCAAACACATAGCACGTTAAGAATTTGAGGGACCCTGGAATCGGACTGCCAAATTCTTAAATTACTGCTTAAACGTGACCCCTTGTACTGGAGACTTCGAAACTAGGCGGGTACAAACATAATCCGTAATCCTCCTAGTCCTGGTTCTTTCACTAATCCAACGCGTCATCCGGTACTCGAGTGTGTGCCCGCACGAGCAGCAACCCACCCACCAAAGCAACCAGCAACCCAGGAACCACCAAAGCAACCCAGCGCGGCCAAAACACCGGTATAACGCAAAATCGCGCGTAGATCGACGATCTACGCGCGTTTTTGCGTTTTCCTGGCGCCGCGGCCCCGCTGCAAGCAACCAAGGCCAAAAACCAGCGTAGCCGGAACAGCTATGCAGGATTCCGGCCACGACAGAGCCCAGCGCGGCCAAAACACCGGTATAACGCAAAATCGTGCTGTAGCTCGATCTTGAAGACATATTTTCGCATGAATAGTCAAATCTGCCAACTCCACCTCGTTACCTTGTTTAATCTTTCTCCAAATTGTGCAGATGCCTGCAATACAATACTAAGAATGCCTTAAGAATTTGAGGGACCCTCGGCCTGTTGTACTGCAAATTTGCCTGTATTTAAAAATAAGAATTTGAGGGACCCTGGACCTCAAGCTTTCGGATTCTTCACCAGCGCTCGGGCTGTATCGGATTTACGAAGCACATCTAACCATCATATCCACCATCAATGCCAACCAACTTTCGGGGCTGTGCTTAAGCCCCTGGGCTTACCAGTCCAGCTTATGTTTCTCAAAGCCAAGAGGATCACCGGATCACCCTTCAACATCCTTGACCGAGAACTGACATAGTCTGGGCCTTCCGACATCCCCAGACATCCGAAACGTGAAGTCGTTGGAGTTGGAAAACGCGGACATTGCACAAAGTCTTCACTATGTCTGAATCTTTTTTGCATTTTTTTGCTATGCCTGATATTATGAAGCTTAATGAAGATCCCCAAAGTCTTATGAATTCTATGATGTGAGAGATCTTGCACCAACTGTTCCCAACAAGGTCTTGAACCATTTTTCGACGTGGGCGGCCGAGCATTCTCCCGAAAATACATGGATTGGCTGGGAAAATTTTAACCGGAAACTGGCTGGGTTGTATCAGAGATAGTTTTTTAACAGAGTTTCCCTTAAATTCTTGGAGTGATGCCAATTTGAAGTCAAAATATAGCATGTGGAATGTGGGAAAATCATTTCCTCGCAGCACTTTTTATTTGGAGGTCCACTTAAGAAGGGAATCACCACTGGAGGAATTGACCTTTGCCAAACTCAAACATATTTCAATGGCCATTCCAGGATCCTAAATTGGAGGTACCTACCATATATAAGGCCTATGTAAGGGCTATGTAAGGGTACAGTACCTCCATTTTAGGATCCTGGAATTCCCATTGAATATTGGGTAAACCACCAAGCAGTCGTTTTCACCGGGTGAAACCCCGTCCGTCGGGCTGCGATAGTCACCATCCCCAAGTCACCATTTTTATGGCTGGTATGTTTACCATCCCCACAATGTGAGGCCCCCGGCCGTTCGAAATCGCGTTCAGTTGGGGTGAACTAATAACTCCAATTTCACGAACTGGTTTATGGTACGAGAATAACGAACTAGTTACTGGGGCGAATCTGTTAACCAAAAAACATCACTGGGGGGCCTCACATTGCAGTCATGATAGGTTTATGGCACCGATGAAGATCTCCCCAGTCAGAGTGACCGTCAGTTATATTGGATTGATCACTCTTCCCAAGCTTTGCTCAGTGGTGCCCCAACATCACCTGATTCATTGTGGTTTTGTTCCATATGCTCCCCTTAAAAATACTATGGACTAAATCATAGGTTTAGTTCCATATGTTCCCCTTAAAAACGCCACAAATGGACTAAGTCCAGCTCTTTTCCCAGTGTTTCTTGATCCCCCAGCCCATTTCGGGTGGCCCACCACCAACATCCCCAACCATTTCCATTGGCCGAATCCCTCATTTTCAGATTTCTTATATAAAAAACAATTTTAATGTGGAAACCCCCCGTTTTGAATGGATAAATCCCGGTTCTTGTTGGTTATCCCCTGGCCAAACCCATGATTCACGATTTTTTATCGGCAGCAGCAATGACACAGCAGCCGGCACGTCTCTGTCTTTTTGGCCACGAAAGACATGCGTTGATCGGTTCGGATTGCGTCTGAAAATCAGGGACATCCTCAGAGTTTCCAAGAATTGCTCCATGTTGGCAGAAACTGATGCTATTTCTAAACTGCTGTTCTTCTCAAGCTGACTCCCCAATTTTCAGACATCGTTTTATCTATGTCATCTTGATGTCTTCCAAGTTCCCAGCTCATGCTGGTAAATTCGGAAATCGCTGGCTTCAAACTGCCCTAACTTCATTGACTCTACAAACAGGTCAATTTTTGTGGGGTCAAACCACCCAAACAAAACACTCATTTCATCAATGCTGCAAATGTGGTCAATTTCAGCAAATCCCTGGTACCCCCGGTGTCAAATTGATTCTGTGACTGCACTTCAAGGCCCTCCAAAATTATCGTTTACCATCCCTCACCATTCAGTTTCTGCATGGATGGACAGAATTCTGGTTATTGGTCTGAACATAGGGTACCCCTGAAGTCCTATGGTTGGTAATTTTCACCACGAAAAAACTGCATTTTTTTGGGGGTATCTCCCATTTTTCGTCAACCCCATATCCATTGTTCATCGGTTAAATCCCCATTCTTTATGGTTAAATCCCTGATATTTCGGCCAAATCCCATAGTTCATCATCATTTTGCCCAATGAAAAATGCACTTTCGCCCATCATTTGTTCATCATTTTCCAATCATTCTTCCTGTAGTTCATTGTTCATCATCATTTTCCCATAGGTCACCATTTTCCCCATTTTCCCATACTTTCCCATGGTTCGGTGCCATGGACAGACCCAGTAGTTCAGCCTGCCCAGAATGGGAACTTGAAACGCATCCCCTAGCTACGTGCAGGTGGTGAGGGGGGCTGGCGTGCTACTCCAAGGGAAGCAAAAACTTGGGGGAAATCTGTGCGTAGATAGATTGATAAGCTAAGATAAGATAGACAGACAGATAGACAAACTGATAGATAGATAGATAGATAGATAGGTAGATAGGTAGATAGGTAGATAGGTAGATAGATAGATAGATAGATGGATAGATGGATAGATGGATAGATATATATATATATATATAGGTAGATAGATAGATAGATAGATTGATTGATTGATCGGTTGATAGATGGACAGACAGAAAAACGGATGGACGAACGGGCAAACAGAAAGACAGATAGATATGTAGATAGACATGTAGATTGATATGTAGATAGACATGTAGATTGATATGTAGGTAGACATGTAGATAGATAGAGGTGTGAGTTGACATTCTGATAGTATCTACGAGTACTCCAAATCCAGTGGTTTGTATTGGCGTATCATGACTTTTAACAAAGTGGGAAGCCCATCCCTGATTTTCAGACACACCTCGTATCCACTATTCGTTGGTTAATCCTCAACGAAGAATTGACGGTCAAATCACCATTTTTGCTGCTTACATCACCATTTTTCTTGGGTAAATCATCATTTGTGCTGGATCAATCCCAATTCTTGCTGCTTAAAGCGTCATTTTGCGTGGCTTGCCATATTGAAGATACATTTCCACCAGCCCCCTCGACACATTTCTACCACGGATATCTCAGTGGGCCTCATCCGAAGGCCTCGGCGCGGATGATGACATCTGGACACAGGTAAAATTGTTTAAATGATTTAAACCGACTCAAATGGATACATAATATAATATAATATACATATAATATAATATACTGTATATATATATATGTGTATATAATTATATTATTTATATATGTACTGTAATATACATATGTATATAATTGTGTATATACACATCGGGCGCAAAGCCAATCAAAATGGGTATGGGATTGGGTCACCAAAGATTTTCGGTTGAACATAGACTCAGGAACGCATGACTCAGGTGCGGGCCATCCATATCGGGAAAACCCATTGTTTTGATACCTGAATACCCCAAGATATTCCAAACATTTCCAGATTTCATGGGGATATTCCGGGATATCAGTTATCTTGACACGATTCACAACGGAAACGGGTGGGCGTCAATAGCCCGCTGTCCTTCACAATGAACAAAACATATTTGGGATGTGAAGACCCATAGACTTGGAGGGTGTTCATTCTTCATTGATCCTCATTGATCTTCAGTTGCTAGTCCTCTCACCATTTTAGCCGGCGATCTCCCCCTTCTTGTGTTGATCATCTCCGATGTTTTCCAACGTCCATCCATCGCAATTTGGTCAGGGTTCTATGTTAGCATGTCAAAGTATCCAATTGGGCCTAATCTCCTAAATTTTCTCGTATTGTCTGATGAATTCATTCTTCTCATATCTAGTTGCTGTTTTGCTAACCGAATATACCACTTTTCTCAAGTCCTATCCATCTTCTCAAATTTGCTACTCCAGACCCCCAATGTTTATCATCAATTCCCTGACCCAAATTGCCATGAACGGTGGTATCCTCCAAGTTTGCGACAAACGCATTGAACGGCCCGCAGAATCCCATGTTTCACAATCATTGTCCCTATTAAAACGGCAAATTTTGGGCTATAACTATGATGTGCATCCCAGTTTCTAAGTGGCTAATAACAATATTCTAGCCATATTATCACCTAGTTGTGATCACCACTTACAAATAAACAATATATAACCCAGTTATGTTCACCACATTGTAACCCAGTTGTAAAACCCCAGGAATACACGTGTTATCAACCACCACTTACGATGACCAGACCTCGCCGCTACGCCGGCGCCAAGGTGCTGAAGGTGACCCTTCCCCGCTCGCCACATGGTCACGCGCCGCTTGGGAACCTTCTCCTTTTCAGCATCTGCAAGGTGCTGGAGATGGTGCTACATTTCACCTACATTTCACCAGCCAAAAGGGACCATTCAACTATCAAACATGGTGGTTTCAGCATGAAAAATTCATGACTCATTCACAAAAAAGGTGGACTTCACCAGGGAAGATGGGTGCTTAACCAGCCAACTGTATCGGATGCATCGGATGTATCCGTTCCAAATGTGGATTCAACCAATGAACATTGAGAGCGCGGGGAGTCGCCACGTCACCACCAAAGGTAAAGTCAATGGCCATTTCAGGAACCTAAATTAGAGGTACCTAACATATGTAAGGCCTATATAAGGCCTATGTAAGGGAATATCCCTACAAAATATGGCCTAAAATATGGTACAGTAGCTCCATTTTAGGATCCTGGAGATCTCCCATTGATAAAGGATTCAATTGGAAAAAAGATGAGGTACCAATGTTGTCATAGTTGGAAGGATATGACGATGATTTACCGGGGCAGAAACAACATAAAACAAGAAAATGCGACAGAATGATCCAGCGGAAATGCTTCTACAATGGATTCACTATAGCTAGCCCCTGCAACCTTCACTGCAAGATATTGAAAGTGGATGAAAGTGGATGATACTCCCAAACCAATCATCAAATCACATCTGTCCCTGGCCTTCAGCGATTTTTTTGTTTCTTTCACTACAGAATTTAAGGGAACATGTTGCAGGAAACCATGAATCTTACCCGCCAGAGATAAGGGTTTGCATGGGTTTCCTGTTTTCCCTTGAACCAATTCTGGAAATATCATGAATGATGGTTAAACATGGTGAACCCCCATTATTTCCCCATTATTTCCCTATGAATTCCCTATGAATTCCCTATTGATGGTCAACAAAAATCCAACTCTTTGGACTCTTTGATGGTTTTTTTGAGGTCGACGTGAACGTCCTCAACGAGGCCGTACTTGTGCCGCAAGCAATAGATCTCGGCAGTAAAAAGGAGCTACTGTGGTAAAGCCCACGGGTGAAAACTATGGTAAGGGTTCCATATCTATGGACATATCCCTGGCAATATCTATGGGTAAAAATGGCTTTCCATATGGATCAAGGGCTAATATACTGTTGAATAATTGAATATCATAGATTATGATACCATATCAGGTAATAACTATTCCCTACTGTGGTTTTTGAAATCTATTTCAATACCTATGGGTAATATCTAAATATCTATGGTAATAAACCATAATTTCATCAACCCAATGATATCTGATAATACATCATCCCAGATATTACCATAGATGGGTCATAAAACACCACCATCCCCAAATGGTAGGTTTGTTATTGGCTTAACGGTTTACCACAGATCAAGACCCATGGATTCTCTAATGTCAAAATGGCTGGTAGGTATATGGATAGGATTAAGGGAAAATTTGCAGGAAAGCCCCATATTTAATGGGAAAATCGATGGTTTCCTGTAAATGTTCCCTTAAACCAATCCATTGAATGGATGTTCGTTCATTTCGAATCTATGGAAAATGAAAGGAATTGACCCATGCCCACACGCAGTACTGGAAAACAAAGTCCTGCAATAATGTCATCCCCGGGAAAAGCTCCTGGCCTGAGTAGCAATTTACTATCAAACACTATTTGAAGGGAAACCCCAATGAATCACCCAGACATTTGTCAATCCGCATTTGACATTAGAAGGTAATCCCTGATGATGTTTTTGCAGGTCCAAGTCCCCAAACGTCCGAGAAAAACATCGTCCGAGAGGTTCGGGTGTTCCCGCAACATGACATGAGTTCTGTTATGCCTTCGGCATTGATAGGGCTCCTTGTCAGCTCTGAAACACGTCTTTTGCGCCCAGCGGATCCCTGTGGCATGCCCAAACACGTCGGACGCAGTGCCACTTTGGCTAACCTGCTGGACGAGTGACACCAGTTGGACGTTGGTGGAGATTGTGACACAAAGGCGCAGCGTTTGAACCTGCTGTACCAGTCCTTCATCTTCCGGGTGGGTTGCATCAAGGTGAAGGTCTTGGATACTGCTGAACTACCACTTCACCGTTGCGATGTGTTCGCTTCCTGACTTGGTCAGCTTGTTCATGATGTCAGCCAGGGCCACGGACCAGCTTGTTTCATTCCTGGGACCATAGATTTGGATTGCCTTGCCAATAGACTCCTCGCACACTCCAGTCCTGTTCAAATATTTAGCGCCACGAAACTTGAGAACATGAATTCCAACTGGAGCATCCAAAGCAAGGTATAGAATGTCAAAGCGGTCCATCTTGACACCAGAAAATCTACAAACCCAGCTTCTTTTAAAACTGCACCAAGCGATCCTGGTGTGTTTGCACTCAATCCGCAAACCATCTCGGCACCAGTCAAAAGGTGACCTTCCAGAAGCAGAAAAGGTCGCGATGTTGTGATACGACTCATCAATCTGCTGCACAATGGCTTGAATAATCAAGCCCCGCCGCGCAGGATGGATGTCTCCAACCGGATGATGCGCAAAAGCAGTACTCTCCAGCTGGTGCTTTTTTGTGCACATTGCCGCGTTGACTTTCTGCACCACTAGATGGCTCGATGTGCACAGACTGTCAATGATAGTGCAAGACTGCTGTTGCATTCGTTCGAGGATCCAGGATTTTGCTAGCCGAGGACATTTGATGCTTGCAGGCACAATATAGCTCAATTTGTATCCCTGCGAAGCTGTCCTGGAACCATCCGACACCAATCCTGAGCGTCCATTGTAGCAAATAAAATCAAGCTTTTTGGGAGTGTACAATACTAAGAAAAGTTGGTCAAACGTGTGTGGTTTAATGGCCGCGAACCTGCAACGCCATTTTTGGGTGAGCCGATCTAGACTGATCTGACCAGATTTACACTGCACTCTGATCTTGTCACACATCCAGTCGAACTCTGCCTGCTTCTGTGAACGCCTCACGCCATCGCATCTATACCCTGGAACTGGGTCAGTAATGTGCGAGTTGGGATAGTGCCGCTGGTAGATGGTTCTACCCACATCTTCCAGAATGTGTCCTCTCAGAGCTGGCTGAATCTCACTCAAGTTGCATCCAGAAAATGCAGCGACCGTTGTAGTCGCATGTATATCCAGTACGTGGGCAAACTTAGAAAAGGAAAAGGTGGCAATCTGCAGCTGGGCTTGTCTGAAGAACTTGATAGCGGCATTCGTTTGAAGGCACTCCTTGCAGCACAATCTGAGAGCCATCACGGCTAGACGGCATCCAGAACCGGGGGACCAGGTCGTAGGATTATTCCCGGAGGAATCTATGAATCAGCCATGTTTGTCATCGGCCAAAAAAAAACTCGAAAAAAATAGTGGTTGGGATTGTTTTTGCACCCCTAATTCGGATTCACATGGATTTCCAATTCACAGGGGCCAGCGACTTTGTCAGGCCCAAAATCTCAGCATATTTGGCTGCAAGGAACCTATCATCTCGCATCTTCGAGAACATCTGCTTAGAAAGAAACCGGTTACTTCAACGACAAATTCGCTGTGTAGGTGAACACTTGACTTAATCCTCCCATGTCAATCCACATTTCCCCAACCATTTTCCATCACTCTCTGTGTATTCATTGTTTCATGCAGCCAAGAACTTTTTCCAGCCGTCCCACCTCCCCCAACTTCTCAAACGTGCAACCCACCGCTCCAATCTGCCAAGTGGCCGGATTCACATTCCACCAGTTAAACGCCACTGCTTTCTCTGCCTGTCATCACAGGGAAAAAGTCTGTGGATGGGTCAAAACCCTGTAGCCCTGCATCAAAATAGCTGGGATTTATGGATGTCCGTCCCCAAAAAAATGGTATTTGATAGGGATTGATCCATAGCCATCTTCCAACCCTCAGATTGTTTGGGAGTTCAAGTGAATTGCTAGAGAGGGGTGCCAGCACAAGATTTTTTGCACATCTTCATGGCAAGTTTACGGCCTGCCCGGTGTCACACCCAAAACTGGATGGAGCTGTGAGAGGCTCAGATGGCTGTAGATTTTCCAACGATTTGGGTTGTATCTCCCCTTACTTTATCCTTGTCGTGCCTTGTTATCATGGGTGAGCACTGGTTATTTCACCACTCAACATCCCAAGGATCAGCAGGAGGGCTTCTATTGGACGTTCATCTGTCCCCAGGATTTTAACGCTTTGACGATTTTCCAACATGGGATCACACTGCTGCAACTAAAAACCTGGCCCCCAATCATGGATCCCCAACGTGCAAATCTCAAAAGTCATTTCTGGTCCAGTGGCGCGATGGATTCTTGAGCCAGAACCACTTACCCTGTGGGAAATCGATGATGGCAATGGAAAGCGACCCATTTGTAGATGGCTTAGTGACTGAAAATGCACGTTTTCCATTACAGCTTTTAACCAGCAAATGGTTGGTACATATTACCAAAAAAAACAGAAAAGGTTAGCTTTTCGGCTATTTTAGTAGGAATTTGCAGTTCCTGTATCAAAGTCAACACGCGCCTCTTCGTAGGTTTTCCCCTCATACCAGACCTCAAGGCAATCTCAAAAGGACCTTGGGATGAAACCTATAAAATGTGGGGGATCTTGAAACCAACAATACATTTGGATAGAGTTGGAAATCGAATGATGAAATCTGATTCCTCGCTTGATTTACACCTGACATCGAGTCCTACCATGATGATCCCGCGTGTGTTTTTAAATACCCGCAGCTGTTTAGGGTTCATCCTCTTACAGCAACATTTAAAATCGAGGCAGCCTTTGGACCTTCAGCTGCAAGTAGACCACCTGCAACTTCCATTGAAAACCTACTGCTGCTACTTCTCCTTTCTGAATGGTTGTATCGTGGTCATGTCTTGATATAGGAGAAAAAAGTTTCCTATCGAAGCTTTTATCATGTTGATCCCCATCTTCTGAAACAACTAGGAAATCCAAAAGTTGTACAGGTTGAGGATATTCCAACAGCTTAGTTTCTTCGGGTAAAATCATGGGTGAAAGCTTGAGCTTTGGCCCATGTTGGGCCATACCCCATCCGACTGAGCTTCCGAACGTGAATAGCCTTGTCCTTCCTCACGTGTATGCGCCTTGGCCGCTTGCGAGTGCTGGAACCATGTAGCGGAATGGGGATTCAAAATTGTCCAACCACTTCCGTTTTGTGGAACTACACCCCACCAGTGAAGTTCAACTTGAACCCCAAAATTTTTTCATGTTCCAATAGGAGAATCTTCTTTAAAGGCATATGTTGCAGTTCCATGTGGCATCCCCACTCAAACACCAGTGACCGAGCCACGTTTCTTGCTCCAGAAGCACCAGGAAAACAATGGAAACCTCGGTCGTCGTCTCCGTGTGTCGTGGATGTTAGAGGTCACTTGTGGATTGGATCAGGCCCCCATTCCCCATGTTTAGCACGTGTAAGAAACGTCCTTGAAGGTTCGACATTAGAGAAACGATTTCGCTGGCTGTGTCCAAATTCTACCGTGGTGAACATCCAAATAGCTGAGATTTATGGATGTTCATCTCAAATCTGGTAACAACAGGTTTTGACCCATGCCCAAAGCGTCCACTCCAGCTACATCCCAGGTTCCATCCAGCTGCAGTTTCAATCCCTCTCCATTTCGCACCTGAGGTGCACACCACGACAACCAAAGAGAAGCAAAAATGGGTGGTGCGTTCATGTTTCGACCGCTTCCTGGCGAGCCGCTGGGTTTGAAGGGCTACAGCAAAAGGATCCTTCCACTTGGGTCAATTTTCCTGTGTTTTTCACTGCATTCTTTGCAGCGCAAAACAGCTGTGAACCTTTGTTGACGTGCCATCTTCAATCATAAGCTACTCGCGTTGCGCCCTTCCCGTATATGTTGCCTCATGCAATGCTGGTGATTGGGTGCGGAAAATGGACTGATTTAGGTGGTCAATATGCAAGGCTCCCAAGCCGCAAATGTCAACCATCCTCAACGATGGCTAATTTTTTAAGGTACACAAGTTCCCGCCATACCATTCCGAATCTTGCATAGCCTACGTTTTTTTCAGTTGGTTGGGAAATACTTCTTTTTATAACAACAAGCTTGAAGCACTAAAGGAACTACCCAGTCAATTTCATTCAATTTCCCCAGATATTTCGGTTAAATCCAGTTCATCCACCATGTTTGATGGGAATTGTACTCCATAACCATCCCCATAACCATCCCAAAAAGAACGTTTTTCTGTTGCTACTGCTATGTTCAATCCGCGCTACCCTGGCAGGCGAAAAACCCAACCAATGCCAGCCGCACGCCCAATGCATGATGCACACTCCAAGCCTGGGACGGCCAGTTGAATATGTGGAGATGGGTCAAGTTCCCTATGAACTTAGCAAATGAAGGGGGGAATAAACATCCATAAATCCCAGCTATCTCAGTGTACCTAGTAGGGTCCCAAGGCTTTGATTCATAGCCATGTTTCAATGGATTGGTTTAAGGGAAAATCTACACCGAAAACCATGGATTTTCCTCTGATATATCAGGGGTTCCCTGTAAAATGTCTAAATCCAATCCATTGAATGTTCGTAAATATTCATAGCATATTCACACTGTAGATAATTATTCCATTTGCTATCATTATCAGAAAAAATCAGACATCCATCCCCAATTTTCATGGTTACCCTCTGGTTATTTAACAGTTCGCCATGGTATAGATGGCCCATAGAAATAGATGATTTTCCCAGCTATAAACCTCCAGTTATTAGCGATTTTCCATGGCTATGTTAAATAACCAGATGGTATATATATATATATTACAATTGCCATATGATCAACATATAACCACCATATCACTATATTCATTGCAGCATAACCACCTTATTTTTCCTTCATCCCACAGGTAGTGATGATGACATCCATCCTGAATTTTCATGGTTAAATCCCCAATTTCTCAGCCATCCCACCTGGGTTTCCAGACATGGCGATGGGTACACCTTGCGCACGAGATGCCACGGCGTCCAACCTGCCCATCCGCTAAGCATCACCAGAAACCCTCCTTGGAGGTGCCGTAAGGAAGGTTTATATGAGATTTTATATGGGGGATTTAGCTAAAAGATGGATTATTCAACAGAAAATCTGAGTTAGATATTCAAATATATTGTCTATTTGATAAATATATTATCCGTACAGGATTATAATTGGGGGTGTCCATAAATGGGGGTACCCCAATAACTGGATGGTTTATTTCATGGACAATCCCAATCTAAAATGAATGATAAATTGGGTACCCACAGGCACCAACCATTCCTAAACTGGAAGATGTTGGTCGTTTTTTGTGATGATTTTCCCACTTCCACCAGCACCATCCTATGTATTATATGGGTGAATGTATGTATACATATGGGCTATGTATGTATACATACGGGTTATATGTATATATACATATGGGTTATATATATATAATATACATATTCCCATGATATCCCCATTAATTAAACCACTTTTTGGGGGATGATTCCCACCACTCCCATCACCTGTCAGTAGAGAAGTAGGTTTCACGACTCAGTGCCAAGTAGACATACCTCCATGGTCGAGCCAGGGTGATTTTCACCCTGACAAAGAACAACCATAGTGAAGACAATGGGATATATATATATACCCTCTGGTAATTTGACATGGCTAGGTAAACATGGTTCATGTATCTGGGCAAATTACAATAATTCACAAACCTGAAATAAGGCCATTTGGGATGATTCCCCTTATTAACCATGATTCCAGTGAGGTCGCAGTGAGGTCGTTATAATTTACCCAGATGTATGGATTATCTACCTATTTATTTTTTCCATAAGTATGTTACATGTAATGGGATATGACGGTTTGTCACAATGTTTTCTTCTAGTTTGGTTGATAAATCGTAAGTCCATGCGTGCCGTTTTTTGTGGCCAAAGAGCATCTGGTAATTTTCATGGTTTTGTTTAGAGGGGGTTTAATGTCATTTCTAGGGATTCAATGTGATTATCATGGGAAACAATGAGATTTACCTTGACATGGCTGCGGAAAACGGTCCATTTATAGATTATCTACCTATTAAAATGATAATTACCCGTACCTAAGTTACATGTCCAAAGGGCTATGGGATACATCATTGGCAATAGAGGATAGTTGCTGATTTCACGTGCCAAAATAAAGGAAATCATCAGCGGCTGGTGGCTTACCTGTATGAATGATTCTCTAAAGCAAATCTCACATGTTTGACGGGGTCTTGGAAGTGCAGTTCCAGGTATAAGCGGCCATAGAACTGTTGTTCTGAGAGCCCCATATACCAACTTATGGAGTGAAAATCACGTCATCTTGTCTGATCACAAGATGGCCTGTACAGTACAGATTCATCTTGAGGGTACATCAATTTAAAACGGTTCCAAGTAAGCATGTTGGTACTGGCAATGATTGTTGCAGGTACACATCACAGTTGGGAGGGGGTGTTAAACATAAACCTGCTGATGTGTACATGTCTGAGTTCAGTTCACTTGCACATGCAGTTAGCACATGCTTGTCATGGTACATGACCGGGCTCAATACAGGGCCCTTGAGTGATACAGTCCAAAAGGTCGCAGATAGTACAGCTGCTTGGCAACAGAGAGAGTGAATACAACAACTGAACTTTACAATGACGATGATGATGATGATGATGGTTGTTAAGAATACACCTGCACATGTACATGAGCTATACAGTTGCTGATACAACATGTTAGTCTACTTTGAGTACATGTCATGGTACGATACATTTGGGCTCCATACAGGGCCCTTGAGCTAGC
>Ga0126342_10014797_pt1:5000-13733 | contig 13733 bp, 19 predicted proteins | sample Cyp1metagenome_FD_92528 | JGI IMG/M metagenome (GOLD analysis project Ga0126342, IMG submission 92528) | Coral microbial communities from Lord Howe Island, Old Settlement Bay, Australia - Cyphastrea 1 metagenome | ecosystem: Host-associated > Invertebrates > Cnidaria > Coral ...
GGGATTGGAAGAAACCAATTCATCCCCGCCGGGCAGGGCAAATTTTGCAGCTCTCCCCGCCGGAAGTGCTGGTGATGACACCTCCATGTGGTCCATTGAGCCGACTTCAAGCTATGCATCCTCTGGAAGCCCGCCGAGGCCCAGAAGCTGTCATACGAGAACAAGAAATGGCAAAAGCGATGGTGCGGTGGTGTCTCAAGTTGGCCAATCGACAGCTGGCGCTTGGCAAGCACTATCTTTTTGAGTCTTCGAATGGAAGCAAGGCCTGGAGTTTGGAAGAGATGTTGGAATTTGTGGAGACCTGGAAACACCCACAGGAAGTGGAAGTTCATGAAATTATCTATGGCAGTGGCGGCGATGCTGGAGCCGTTGGTATGTGATGGACGCCATCAACATGAGACGGTTGAACGTTCGTCAGATGCAGCAAGTGCGGATTTGTGCAATGAGGTGGGTCGAAAGCTCTACCACTATCCGCTGTGGAAGAAGAAGCTGTTGCAGATCATCCTTCTCCAAGACTTTGGTGCCAACCCAGATCAAGTGATTGAGCTGTGCGGCCTGACGGAGCACTACAACATGACGGACGGCGAAAAATGGAACCTTGAAGCCGGATCTGAGGCAGTTAGATCGGAAGTGCCAGCTGCCAGGCCCAAGGCCAAGGCGTATTCTGCTTATCGTTGCGCTCTGTAGGCAAGTAAGCTCAATGATTTAAGGCAAAGAAGAATTTTAATCTGCGCAGTTTTCTCCCAGTTGCCTTGACTACATGTCACATAGATATTCACCTGTTCACCTGGCCGATGCTCTGGGCCCAATTTCCCATGTCTAGCCCATGCATATTGGTCAGGATCCAATGGATTTAGGTCACGGTGCCGAGACGCAAAGCTGAGACAAAAGTGAAGGCAAGCGGTTTTGAGTGCAGGTGTAGGAACACTGCAGAAACTGTGGCCAGTCAATGTCAATATTAAATATGCATCAGCAATGTCAACATTAGTTTTGTAACATTCAATTAATCATATCATTTTCAAGTGTATTGAATGGGTCGGTTGGAAGGAAAATTTAGAATCTACAGGAAACCTAGTTTCTTTAGATTTTCCCTTCTGTCAACTCAAGGACATGGGTCTTCTTATTCCGTCTGAAGTGCGTCAGAGGGTCTAACTCCCAAGTAGCGTGCGGGTAGTGAGATCCCATTGGTGCAAGCAAGCCAGGATGCAAAGCAAATCCGGATCGACACGATTGCTGCGGTGAACGGAGGATTCTTTAGATTGTTGAAACTTTTCATTGCTTACCGCTGTCCGCAGTCTGTTTTTGTTTTGATTTGTCGAAGAAGTGTATGGAAATTGAAGTGCCAAGTAGGCACCTGCAAAGCCCCTGATATATTGTGACATACAAAGGCACAATCACAGTCACATACTATATCATCATATGTCCACAACCAGGTGCATGTTATTTTTTAATATACAAAAAAAATCAGAAACAAGTCCTGCCAGTTTCGGCCAGGAGATCCTTGCAACAAAGCTGCATTACGATGATTGGCGGTTGGAGCATGTTCCCTTTGAATGTGATCATTGGATGAACTCGTGTTGTGATCGCTAGCCGCTAGCACCCCCGCTGCTTTCTGTCAGCATGATTCTTTGTAATTGCAACACAACATACGGACATGTTTGGCAAAACTACTTGCTGATCGAGACATGATAGACATGATAATGATAGTAGTTAAAGATAATGAAATGATTAGTCACACGCCACCATTTGAGTGGATCAGAGTTCCCAGGACATCCATCTAGTCCACACTATGGCGCAATATCAATGAACGAACAGAGGGGTCCTAATTTGAACGGCCGCATGAAGGATGTTTCCTGCATCATGCAACTGAGTATAGCTGAGTGCCAGCAACAGACATGGCCAGCCGATCTCACTCGATCAGGCATTGTCACTTCCTCAACATCTTCACTATTCTGTCCTTTGGTGGCACCTGCTTCATAAAATATTATTTTGGTTCTGTTGGCATCTATCATCGAGTTCACTTTTCGGTTGGCGTGGAATCATCCTGGTTTTGCCCTGCTGATACAGTATGTTCTTGTGTTTCTTCATCAACCTTTTTCATCACCTGAATTTTGAATGCGTTCGGGCCTGAATTCCCTAAGCCATGAATTGTTAACACTGTCATTCTGCCTGATGCGGAAACACATGGAATGACCTTTGTCTGCGGTCTCCAAGATTGCCCTTCTCTTCTTGCGGACGACGAGGCGCCTGACACCGGAGCCGTTTTTTTTTGGGGGTGCCCTGTCACCCCTGTCCAATTTCATTTCGCGAGACAGTTAGGAGGTCTCAGAGGTGTGTGTGTGTGTGCGTGTGTGTGTGTGTGCGATGTGTGTGTGCGATGTGTGTGTGTGTGTCTGTGTGTGTGTGTTTGTGTGTGTGGGTGTGTGTGTGTGTGCGTACCTGATTAAAGATTGATGGTCATGCATAGAATCTTAGCGAGAAAAATGAAGAAACGATGAACATGATGAATATGCCGACGGGACTTTGCCTACAAAGAGAATATCGAACATCTCTGCTTATATTATTTATGCGGCTTGGAGAGGCAAGACACGATCCAACACTATTAGAAAGGTCCCGAAGATATTGTGCCCGAAGAGATCCTTGATATAGAGATGATCAGGGGTCATCGAATAGGAACAAAGTATAGTAACCACACATACGTACACTATGTTTTTTCCTGAACCGATGTCTTGAATGAAAGTGCATGCTAAGCTATAGTATCCTCAAGTGTGCTTTCAGGTGCTTTAGAGTGTGGCCTTGAGAAAAACTGACAAGTTGAAGGCTTTTGCCAATGTCTCGACTGTTTGTGGTTTCTTGCCCCGATAGCCATTCTTCTCTGTGCAGGGTGATGGAGACTTGACCAAAGAGGAAATTGTTCGCATTGACACGCGGCTGCAACATATCTCCGGAATTTCCTACGTCGAGGTGTTGCGTCAGTGTCCTGGGTCCTGGATTGTGCTTTATGATCACCCCTACCGCCACAAGTCGGCAATCATTGGCAAACCAGTGAAGGGTTGGAAGTTGGAACTTTCTGCGCAGCACTGGGCGACAGTTGGGCCTCAGAATTTTCAGGTTAGATCTAAGGTCGACGAACTGCAGCGAGAAGTGCACGATCTAGCCGATTATGATATAACAGTCCGAACTCGTGGCCACATGACTGCAGTTGCCCCTCCCAACATATCCTGCCATCACACCGTGACTAATGCAGTTTATACGCAACATCATTGCACCGTTTTGATCCGTTTTGCAGATCTCGTCTTCGGATGACCCTAATTTCCTTGTGGGATTGGTCGTTGTAAGGAATTAGAAGCTGTCTTGCATAGGAGTTGTTGCATGTTTCGGGTGTGTTGAGTTGAATACAGTGAAGCAACAAACGGTCAGGTCGCACTGAAGCATTGCGACGCCGAATCGAGGCGTGCAGCCTGGAGGGGAAGTCACACTTGAATGGCAGCATGCAGCGGCATTTGCTATTTTAGCTAGTTTTGACATGTGTTGACATGTTTTGGCGACATGCTGACATGACGGTGGTAACTTCGGCATGCTCATGACATCGCATGACATCGCATGACTCATGACATCGCATGACATCGCATGACATCGCATGACATCGCATGACATCGCATGACATTGGCCGGAACGGCACCATCAGACCGAGTGTCCACAATGCTGTCACTTTTGGCAGTTTGGTTGCTCTCCTTCTGATGTGCTGTAGTACTCTGCAAGCTACCCGTACCTCTTTGTCCATACCATGTTCCTGTCATGTTCTGCATTTTTGGGCATGAACGGTGGCTTGATTTTGAATTGTGGCTTGGGCAGTGTGATTGATGGATTGATGCACGCTTAAAATCTGAAAAGGATGAACAGTAGCAAGCATTCTTTGGGCGCACGCGGCTGCATGCCAGACTTGCAGAGGCAGATATCACTAGCCTCAAGACGAAAGGCACCTGCCCTAACCTTTTTGCTGCTTGGCTGACATGCAAGGATACTGCTAGCTGAGATTCGGACAGAGGCTTTCACTCATTTACTGTGTCCCACTGTTTTCGGCCAACTTGCCGTTGGCTGCCAAGGAGTTTTACGACGACCTTTTGCCTAAAAGGATGAAGCGGACCTTCATCGACAAGATGAATGTGCCTCCGGTGGAAGTGATATTAGATGATATTAGTGCACCAACTTTGGGGGTCAAGGAAGCGTGTGCCTATCTTGTGCCTTTATGATGCCGTTCCTGTTGCACTGACTTCAAGACATCACACAGTTGCCTTCAATGGCAGGACCTTGACATGTTGTGATGCGATCAGTTTTGCAAGTCCAAAAACCAGCCATGAGGTGACGCAGAGCAAGGGATTACTAATGGTTTACTATTGATTATGTTTGTAGGATTGTTCAAGGATGTTCAAATTGTGTTCAAGGGTGTTTGGCAGCGTGTGAGTTCCTCCAAACTTTAAGGAGTGCTATGGCAGAGACTGGCTGATGATAGTCGACGAGTGCCACAGCACAGTGCCTGCCATGAAGGGACCGCATGCAGCACACAGGACTCGAGCTTCTTGGATTCCCATTAGAAATAGGTACCCAAATCACTTAGGTTGAAGAAGACAACTCAAGTAACAATAGTGACAAACGCTTTGAATGCTTTGCGCAGGTTTCCCAGGGCAGTTGTGATCCGATATGATCCGATATAGCTATAGGAGGCTCCTGGATGTTATACCCCACACATCCCCACGCAAGAACGTCAATTTATCAAAGCATATTGAAGCCATTGCGTTTGGGATATATGATGATATATGTGTGGTTCAGATGGGTTCAGGTTTTGCATGTCATGTTCCGGCTGAGAGCGAAGACACCCGCGTTGAGGTAATCAAGCAAGTGGCGGAAGGTCGCATGCGACGTACCTTGCAACTCGGATGATCGTTTAATTCCATCATAAGATGGTTTTGTCGGTTTATATGGGTTTATTGGATTTTGTTTCCCTTGGAACTTCTTTAGATTAAAAAGTGTTGGAATGCTGTGGGCATGCGATATATCCGATATGCGACAGAATGGATCAAATTTGCACCCGAACCATCTCGAACCTTTGCACTACCATTCGTGGCAACATCGTGGCAACGTTGCACATGCCGCAGTCATGATTCGATGCCGCATTTTGATGTATTCTCGCGCATGCGTTCGCGACCATGCAGGGGATAGATTCAGAATGATTCAGATACATTCAGATATAAAGAATTATAAAGATATCAGACCAAGTTTCTGATTCCGAGGATCAAACACCTTTTGGGATTGCAAAGGCATGATAAAACCACTATCGGGATCTATTGATTTGGTAGAAATGAAACAAACCCTGGCTGTCAGTCAATATGTCGACATAATCCAGGATATTCCAGGATATATAATATGATGATATATGATATATGTCAGACAATATGTTGGTAAATGGATCAGTTTTGATGCCAGATGATCACAAGAAAAAGGAGCGAGCACTCTGTATCTGACCCCCGTCATCTCGAAGAGCCACTTTGAACAGCACCCAAAATCGAGCGGAACCTGTTGCTTAGTTGTTGGTGTGAGGGCCCAAAACCCTGTAAAACAGCAGGTATCATTGATTTGACCCCCCATCTGAAAACTGCTCTTAGCTGCTCTAAGCCCGGGCTTAGAGCATCACCAAAAGAGTCACTTGAGAGCTGATATGAGCGAGTTATGAGTTGAGTCCGTGCCTCTTGTGTGTTAAGAGCACTCAAGAGGGATTGAGAGCCATTATGAAGGGTGTAAGAGTCACTATAAAGGATGATGAGGGGTTTTAGAGGCACTACTTGTATAAAGGATTCTGAGGCCTTTATGGGCTCTTTAGAGCAGTTATTTGACTTACCTGCTCCCACCGCCAGATAAGGAGGGTCACACCCAAGGGGGTAGCAACTGCTTTCTATGAGATGGTGCCAGTGCATGTGTCAGTGTATACGTCGTAAGCAAAGACCTAAAAGGTCCATGCAGAAACCTTTACATGAGAGGTCCTGGTGAACTACTTATATATAATTACAGTAACGGACGTGATTTCCATGCAAAGCGATATAGTGAACTACGTATAGCGATAACTTTTGCATCATGACCGCCTTAATGACCCTTAGTTTTGGTCCCTTCCCAGTCATGTGTCAACGTTTTTCTGGTTTTGTGGATGCTTCATTCAAAAAAAGTCATGTTTCATACCCTGCTCCCCACGGCACATGCAGAGTGCGTGCTTTGGTGGACCCTCATTTGCTGGCTGCCTTTTTTTCCTCATCGAGCTGCACATGTCTCCTGATTTGCGATTCCTTGTGAGGATGTGACATAGTCACTATATAGATCTATATAGTCACGTCACATAGTTAGTTTTTTTTCGGCACCATGCCTCCAAACATATGTGGTCTCTGGACATCACGATATGCCAAGACTGCCATGCTACATGCCATGTATTGATTCAGGTTGCAGACGGACAGACACACTGGCCCTCTGAGCTGGGCAGACATTCAGAATCGCTTGCCTTCTTCAGTGGCTTTGGCCTCATTAGGCTTCCCATGGCTTCCCATGGCTTCCCAAATCAACCCAACGGCCCAACATCGCCAACATATGCTCACAACATCTACTGTTCGGCCTGTTCGGTTGTGTTGCTGTCAACCCCAGCATGCTTCGAGCGCTTCGAGCGCAGGGCGCGCAGCTTAGGTGCTCTTCATGTCTGCAACCCCTCCATCCCAGGCTTGCCAACACTGGGACTCCCTGCGTGCAGACACTGTGGATGGAAGATAGATCCAGATAGCGGGCGATAGATCCAGATATCGATGCCCTTCGCAAAGATCTGTGGTTCTCACATATTCTCACCGGTTATGGTATGACTCGGTATGATGGTGTTCAGAGAGAGAGAGAGAGAGAGAAAGAGAGAGAGAGAGATGATATATATATATATAATCATATCATATATATATATATAAAATTTAATTATGTAATTATAGATATTCAGGAGTAACCTGGAAACTCCTAAAGTAATTGTTCTCTAATTTTCTGCGTCCAAATCCGGCAGAATTTCATTGCAGGAAGATTTGGGCCACATGGTTTCATTGGAGATGCGACCGACGCACATATGCGATCCTGAAGCTTTGCAGCACTATCAGCATTGCAAGGCATATTGGTGGATGGTGCTCATCGGCTGTGGCCAGCCACATCTTTTTGACTGTACCATAGATACTTTCAGGTTGCTGTGAAGCCTGTGATGTTGGTCATCAAGAGCTTGACTGTTTTGTGATGTTGGAATATGTTGATTATGTTGGAAACATCTTGAAACTCATTTGACATCTAAAGATTTGCCCAGGCCCAAGTCTGTCCTAGATCACGTCTCAATCCCAGGTGATCACAAAGATTGTCACAAAATGGAACCCATCAGCAGAGCAACGAAGGTCACAGCACGACCTTTGGTGACTTGCCAAGGCATTTAATTCATCGTGTTTTTAGAAATATGCCAAAGCATGCTAAAGCAACATCCCGAATTCCTTACATATTTGGCAGGTGGTGAAACGTTCATCCAGTTTCTCAAATGAGTCATGAGATCAGTCATCGTGTTTGATTTGAGGAGCGTGACCAGCCACATTAAAGAAACTTGCTGCATAGGAATGCAGACAACGCTGGTCGATGTAAGGAACTTGCTTGGAAGTGTCAGAACCATTCTTATGGACAGCATTGCCCTTAGAATATGCATCAGAGCGCGAGAGCGAGAGAGAGGGAGAGAGAGCTGCAAAAGGTTGCGTTCAGAAGGATGCACCTGCAAAAGGATATGCACGGTATATGCACGGTATAGATCCCAATGATTCAAAATGCAATTTGCTGCAGCAGACTCTTGTCGCAGTCACCAAGGGCGACCTGAAGACCAGGCCATAGTGGCAACAGTCGAGTGCAATCAGGCTGATGTCGGGTGCCTCAAAGATGGACCTGTGACCTTTGAATACCTTTATAATATATATATACCTTTGATCAACCATGAATATTATCCAAGATGTCAGGATGATACACGATACAAGATGACACAAGATGATACAAGCATATGTTTGTCCATTTCCAAGTCTTCGGGTTCTGATCCTCAAGTCGGTTGATGATGTTGATGATTTGAGTCCCTGGCCATTAACATTTTGTATCTAGAAAAAAGAGGCCGTCTTGAAGGATTTTGCAGGGGGGGGCAAACCATGAGTAGCACAGTGTTTGGGCACCTTGCAATTGCATCCCATCGATGTGTGTCCTAACTCCTAAAGTTGATTGTTTGGAGAAGATATGAATAGTTCTAAGCGTGGAGAGTAACCCTGTGGATGTTTCTGCAATTTAAATAAGGATTAGAGTCCTCTAGACTCTAGACATCTCTGATGGTGGTGGTATGTGGTGGTGTTTAAATGGCAACCAGATTTGTGCCCTACAACCATCAACAACAAAATAGCTTTGCTTCACAAACCTATTCCTCGCTTTCGCCGGTTTGCGATTCTGAAGCTTCAGAAGTGTTTGATACTTCGTTTTTCAAGTCCGACTCATTGAAAACAACATTGAAACAACATTGGAACACATGAAACACATATATTTATTCACCCCGCTTCGCGTGGGGTGGCCGCCCACACCGCAGGTTTATTTCGGTCCGTGAGAGGGGCTAAGGGTGGTTTTCCCCCGTGGGGGCTCCCCAAGCTAAGAATTTTCACTTTC
>Ga0126342_10014798_pt1 | contig 13731 bp, 12 predicted proteins | sample Cyp1metagenome_FD_92528 | JGI IMG/M metagenome (GOLD analysis project Ga0126342, IMG submission 92528) | Coral microbial communities from Lord Howe Island, Old Settlement Bay, Australia - Cyphastrea 1 metagenome | ecosystem: Host-associated > Invertebrates > Cnidaria > Coral ...
ATACCCCTATATAATATATATACACACCCATATTCTATGTGGATAAATATTCTATGTGGATGACATTCCAGGAAAAGGTTTTGCTATGTATTTTCCATATTCTTAGTGGCACGTTAAAATTTTCAATATTCTATGTGCCAGCTGTTTACTATAGCGGTTTTTAAACCGCAGCTGTTCCACCTTCCAATCCCAAATATTCCTAACATTCATACAACTCAACAACCCATTCCCTATCCCTTTCCCAGCGTGCACCTTGCAAACCTTCAGAAGGCCATTGCTCTCGGGCAAACGCCGCAGCAGGGAGAACTCGATCTCATTGAAGACCAGCGGCACGCCGCGATCCTTCCTGGTTCACTGCTGGGGTCAGGGGATGGACCATGGGACCATGTACCAACATGCGGATAAGCGCCATGTTGAAGTCATGTGGATGATGATTCGTGTCATCATTCCAGACTCTAAAACGAATTTGTGATCTAAAACTAACTTGGGAAAACACGAAGGTAAAAACATCACCAGTGCTGTGAACAGAATACCCACAGCAACTATTCCCAATAATATCCAATAACGAACATGTTAATTCTCATCAAATATCCGTACATATTCCCTATGAATTCAATGGTGAATGGACAATTCTTCTGATCATATTGGAGGCCAGCGGCAGCAGCTGATGCATCTGACGCAGGGCTGGTTCGTCGTAGTTGGAGACCCCCACGTTCTTCACTAAGCCTGGCTCAGCTGCAGTGCCACTGGGGCACACAAGAGAAAACAACAGGAACATACCATCTGGTTATGACTAACAAAGCCATGGAAAATCACCATTTTTTTAGGTAAACCATCTATAAATGGGCCATTTTCCATGGCTATGTTAAATAACCAGATGGTATCAAAAACTCATGTTCCAGAAGTTTTTATTGGTGACTTCGAAATTCATGGTGGATTTTACTTGGGTCCCACGGTCCAACTTTCCCCCGAACACCTCGCTGATAGGCTGCTGCCAGCTGATCCGCCATAGCCTCCGGAGTGCCTGGCCGGGAAAATCCCTGGGATACACTGGGATAATACGGTATCACCATCACAAACAGGAATCTCACCTACATCCTGCAGCAACAGCTGGCCATTCCCCATATTCAACGCCAACAAGGCACTGCAACAAGATCTGCCACAGCTTCTTCCCCGGGCCTTTGGGATGATGAATCAGGAAACCATCCATGGCCTCCACACCGCATTTCTGGCAGGATTCTTGCCTCAATCCCAAGCCGCTCATGGTAACTGCGGAATGGCGTGAGGTAAAGAGGTGTGCTAACCATCTTGGTAGTCCAAATTTGGGCCTCTTACCCTGTGATGAAAAATCTGTTGATCAAGCATTTCGCCCAGTTTCTCATTATCATGGCATTTCACCCCTTTCGCACCCTCCTTAACGAAATGTGCTGCTGCAGCAACCAGCAACCAACCCACGCATCAACCACTGCCGAGGCGCAGGGTGGGAATCAGTTGATCCGTCTTCTGCGACAGGGCGTCGAACTTGGAAATCACCAGGGCCTTTTCGCCGCCCGGCACTTCCGAGCGCAGCTTGCCTGGCTTAGGATTGATGGATCTTTGCGGCTGTTGGTGCCTTGAAAAATCTGTGGCTCAACCAGTTGAAAACAAAAAAACGGGTTGTTTGTAAGAATTGTCTGACTTTTTCTTAAAATGACAGTTAGAAAATAAAGTACCTCTATAGATACCGCCTCTACCCTTCTGATTAAAGCCACGTGTGAAATAAAAAATGACTGCGCCCCTGCTATGAGATCCTTTCTCTGCCTGTACTTGTCCCACCCATCACTTCCATTTGCCTATGCAGTTCTCAGAGGTGTAGTAGAGCTGGGCGGTGTTCAGCAAGGTCACGCCTGACATGGAACAAACATCAAATATGGTTGGCTTCACCGTTGGAACACTGCAACAGGGGGATGTCAAAAATATATGGGTCAAAATAGGCCAACAATTGGCAAAGAAAACAACTCAAAAAAAAAATGACCCAGGAGTGCATGAGAGTGTCCAATTCATACCAAAAAAGGAGTATGATGCATTGTGACTGCGTTCTGCTGTTGCCAGCAAATAGTTTCAGGATGTTTCAGGCGGCTTAATATCTTCATACTACTTCTTTGCACCCCTATTACATACGTGAGCTGTCTATCTTGTGGATACATAGCGCCCTTGATCCTTGTTGAATGCGCCAAAACGGGCCTGCGGCAAGCGACGTTTCAAAGGCCGATCTGATGTTGTTATGGTTGTACCTCAGCTCACATTGAATCAATCATCTTGCACATCTCTTGGGCAAATGAAGAAGGACTTGCTGGGAACTGTCTGGCAAAAACTATCCTCAAACCAAACTTCTTACACCCCGATGGGAATCACTAAATTTCCTACCAAGAGTGTCTTAAAACATCTTAAAACAATATTTGGATCTATTTGGTAAAAGGATGGAACAGGTCACATACCTGAACCCCCCCTCCACCCCCAAAGCCATCCTCAAAGACCCCTTCACGACAAGGCGAGCCACTTCTGTGGATCCGTGCCCCACTTGTTGGTTCCAACGCCCAAGGGCTGGAAGGACAACGTGCCGCATTTGATGGCCATGTCTGGGGTCTGCGAAAAACCCACCGAGCCGGCGGGAGATGATCAAAACTCGGCAAAAATGGCTGCGTGATATCAGCAGTGAGAAACCCTGAAATGACAAGGGAAGGGATTGTATCAAAACAGTGGTTGGGATCAGTGAACGGTAAATTTGAGGCACCTTTCCAAGTTAAATGCACCTGCGCATGGTGAAAGACTAAACGCTAGATGATTAGATGATTGGAGCGCGTGTCACTGTGAATGGTTCACCCCAAAATATACTCCAACTTGTGTTCATGGGCCCTGTAAATGTGTGGTTGGGTTACCTGGGCAATGTGAGTAAACTATCAACTATAGGAAGTGGGTTGTCGAGTCAGTTCAGGAAATCTACCCATACCGCCATCAGAAAAGACCTCCCTATCATGAATATTTCACATATCTGTTGTGAATAATTCAATGAACATCAGTGAACAACATATCCTCCAGTAGTCAAACATGGCAAATCCTCCATTGATTAAAATCAATGGAGGATTTTCCAAGCTAAAGACCTAGGATTTCCCAGCTTGCCACGTGTGATGACAGAGGGTATCCACATCTGGGCCACCCCGACGTCGATTTCTCCCAGCGTTTCTTTGGTGACATGGCCACCACCCAGGTGTGAACCCTTCTCTTGCTTCCCCTGGCTGGCTTGATCTCCCCCAATTGTTTTTTTTTAAAGGCAAAATCTGCAGGAACACCCCGTATTTTCAGGTAAAAGCATGTAAAAACCCATGGTTTCCTGTAGATTTTTCTCGGAAATCAATCCGATTTTTGATGATTTTTGTTTATTCTGCTGCATGGGCCCTGGGAAACAGAGCACCGCCCTTAAAAATCCTTTGGTCATCAATCATCATTTCTCATCATTTTCTTACTCAACTTGCTTTTGTGGCAACCCATTGGTGGACTTCGCCAATCTGCAGGGTCGCAGATCGTCCCACCTGACCCTGGCCATCCATGATGCACGCGTGCCGCAAGGTGTTCAGCGAATGCTCCGTGTCCTCCCACGGCGACACGGCCGGGCAGCTGCCATGGGACCCGTGGGATGGGTTTCGAACCCTTGGCGCAACCCGGGTTGGCCTGAAAAAATTAGAGGGGGAACCACTGAGTCCCATGGAATTGTCATCATATGGCCCTATTTTAAATGTTCTTTTGGGTATAGTATCACATTTTCAGAGCGACCCAAATGAACAATCGGTGGAAGGACTTTTGGGACAAACCAAAATTGGAAACCTGTGCAAATGCGGCTAATTGGTAATTCTGAACCTGTAAAGCCCTTGACTGCACCGAGACATGTCATGTTGCATGCTGATTATAGAGTGTGTGTTTGCCATCCCCTCTGACAATTGAGCAATGCACGTAAATTTCTGGGGAACATGACCTGGGAGAAAAGTCATGGATCTAAATTCTAATAATTAAAAAAAACAAACACTCCACATTTTCACCCACATAGTGTATTGTTCAACAACTTTTTGCTAGCTACCCAAACTTGGTCAACTTCAGTGGATGATCAAAGGCATTGTGAGCCCTGTGGGGTCGAGATTCCGATAACAGAGAAATCACACGGAAAACATGAATTGGTCAAAGGACGATTATAACAGGAAATCAAGAATCGGGCGAAACATTGTGACATCACTGAGATAAAATCACTCATGAAGTACCCTCTGGTTATTTAACATAGCTATATATATAATTATGTAGAATGGGAGATTTAATTCATTCTGCACATGATTCATGATGATTTCCCTATTAAACGGTCATTTTTCCCATAGCTATGTTAAATAACCAAAGGGTACATCATCAACATCCCAGTGATTTCCTCCGCCCCCCGCGGGCACAAAAAAAACGCCTTGCTGCTGGGCGATACCGTCGCCACCACCACCGTCTCGTGGTGCCCACCTGGCAATTTGGGCCATGGATTTTCCTTCCCAATGTGGCTATAGAATGTGATGGGGATATATTGGAGAAATCTTTGGGGGTATAAAATGTACTACATAATGTAAAAAAAAAACAATAGGTATCCATGGGTTATAACATAGAATATGTATGAATATGTGGGGTTGGTGGCTTCAACCCATCTGAAAAAGTATGCTAATCAGCTCCAATATATGGTCGACAATTGAAAAGAAATGAAACCACCAACCAAACAATGACTGACAAGTACACACATGTGCCTTTCAGTTTGAATGTGAATACATGTAGGAACTGTTTGACACAAGCTTGTCATCATGCGCACTCCCACTTTGATTTCCACTCGGTGCCAAGAAAGAAGTGGCTTTAGCCATGGGAATATACCTGGTATGAACAAGGGTCCTCCGTACCTTTTGGAGGTCCCAGGAAAAAGAGACGAACAAATTGTCGCATTGGACAAATCACGTTGCGCAGTGAGCAGAGGCACTGGTGATCATAGAACAATGAAGTTAAGATGTTAAGTATGTCATATTGCTTGGTTCGTTGTCCTGTCCGCACGGACCTTTGCAAAAGTGTGGCAAGCATAAGAATGAGAGTAATGAACCAGATATGGATACCCTGTCACTTTGCGCTAATGACCATTAGCATTATTGTGATGAACGGTGAAATTTGGGAAACAAAACCAACCAAACCGTTGATCATTGTGACATCTTCGGCAGTGCTATCGTGTATCATCCATGTGCCCCTCTGTTCAAGCAAACCTCGATATGGTGAAACCACGGCGCTGCAAGGAGTGGCTGCAGAAGTTCACATGTCAGTGTCACTTTGTCCTCTGGTTGAGGATGTTGAGGTGAGTTGCTAGGCTGTTTGCCTGTGATCCTTAAGGCTTGCCAAGCTTAGTCTAGTTCTAGTGGTCACCAAAGATGACAGGTATGATGTCCAACCGGAACATTTTAAAATCATGATGCGCCACTGCGAAGGACATGTTCAAGCCCTACCCCGAATACAACACCACCGCGATATTTGACAAATGGTCTTTGATGCCAACTTAGCTCCTACTTTCCCAAACCTTGCAGGGCACTGTGCAGCGAAAAATTATCCATCTCTGACTTTGTCAGGTCCTTTCATGCATCACCACAGGTAGGTGCCCCCTGTGGCTCTTATCAGCTTTGGCCTTGCGGCAAATATCTATACAGCGCTAGTTGATATTCATCTCCGGCTAACTGCTTGGCCTCAGCATGGTTCAGGGCGGTGCTGGCAGAAAAACATGCAGGTACTTCCACTGGTGTTCTCTACTGACAGCTAACATACTGCACAATCATATTTTGGATGATTTCAACTTTCAGACTCAAACAATGGCACCTTGTGCCCTCCAAAAGACGCATGGTTGAATAACACAAATCACACAACATCAAATATATCGTATTGGGTAGTATATCGTATACTGCCAAGTGGCATCTTTATGCCCTCGCATCTGGCTGAACTAGTTACACTTACCAACAAATACATGGCAGTCCCTGTTGGCATCTCACCAACGCGTCGCCCCAGCATCCCTGCCATCAGGCCACGATCTCGCCCGGCGGAAGAAAGGCACCGTCCACGGTGACGATTCGATCCCCCGCGATGATGTAATCTACGTCGTTGACCTGGTTCAGATTCCTCGGGAGGCAGCAAGGGGCTGGAAAATGGGGGGAATGGAGCTGGGCAAAAAGGGGGATGATGGGAGCGATAGTGTAAAGAATGATGTGCATTGGTATGTGGATGTCAGAAGGAAGCACACTGCAATTGGTTCCATATGGTCTATATTTCGGCCAAGAAGTGCCCAACCGGTTTCAACTAAACAGGAACTTGGAACAAATGCACCCTACGACATGGGAATACTCAGAAAGCGTCTCCAAGCCAAGTCACAGAACCGCCCCATCACGGTCTACACCTTCCAAGTTTGGATACTTGGTGCAGGCTAGGAGAAGAACAAGCGTCAAACCATCCAACTCAAGCTTGCCACAGTTTGAGATTGACATGAACCATGTTTTTTCAATCAGCTTCCCTCTTGTTACATAAACTCCCGACTCTTCTTTGGAATGGTCTCTAATACTACTGCATCATGCAACAATGTAGCTTATCATGGCATACCATAAAAATTCCCAACAAAAGATCACAAAAGCAGATCCCCTAGGGGCTGGAATCTGATAGCCCCGCCTCGAACCAGGAGGCCCAGGTCACTTTTGCTGGCAGCAACAGCGAGGCCCAACTTGCAACCGCGACGCTTCACGTCCAGTTGCAACACCTCAAATAGGACGTTGTGAATGTGGTCCGATCTCAAATGATGATGGATAAAGGAGGATAAAGGTACTGACTGCCAGGCATACTATGTTCAATATGACCGTGTCATGGGATTATGACTACCGGATTGGGTGGGGATCTGTCAGTTGAAGTTGCTGAACACAATGGAAGCGCCTCGTAAGTTGGAAAGATTGCCATCTGTGCCGGTGGGTTTCCTAGTTGCACACCTCCAAGTCTCAAAGTACATGCCCCTGAGCCCAGAAACAGAGTAAACTCTTCGTCAAGTTGTCTTATCACGACCAACATCCATCAACTCGCCAATTTGGGGTGGATTTATCACTATCAAAACCATGCTCTGGCCCAGTGCCACAAGATTCAGCACTGAGACCCCAACGGTTGGGCGTTCAAAGGTCAGTTCCACCTCAGCTGCACAAGGGATAATTCAGGGATTCCTTCCTCATAATCCTCATAGATGTGAGACCCATTCCCATATTATAGACCTGCAGCTGCCCTGAGGATATACCCCTCTATTTGACATCCATCCACCTCTTCAGTAACTTCACCAAACTTCCACCCACCGGACCCACCTGTCACCATTCCCCAGAAATCCGTGCCCAGGCGCTGGACCCCGACACACCGAGACCATGTTCACCAACTCTTTGGAGGTGCAGTTGGTGCCGATGCCGTTGACCTTCCGGAGGCAGTCGTGCCTGCTGGCAGTTGGATGGGCAACTGTGACCTGGCTGCATGTTGGTTTCAACATTCAAAAAACATTGGTTTTGGTTAGTCAAGTTGGGCTTATATAGATGATCCCAAATTGGAGTTGGGAACAACAAAAGAACTAAAACACCCACCGAACCACTATAGTTTAGATGGATGACAAATGGAAATTTAGTTAATTATGCATTATGATGCTACTCATCATAAATCACACTATATCACACTACCCCCCCATACTGTTTCACAAAAAATGAACAGGTTCAATACGGTTGAAACATTAATACATTAATCATGAAACATACTAAACACTAAACAATAGTGAGCCAAACTTTCCAATTACGGTGCCAAGCTTTAGATTGGCCATCCGATGTGTAAAACTCACCTCCCACAGCAGCTGACCCCCCCTGGCCTTTTGAGGCGCTCCCGCGGAGCTGCGTCGTTGTTCCAATCAGCCACCTGCCTCAGTTTTCCATGGCAACAAACCGGTGTTCACCAGGTGGAGGCAGGCATAGATGTATAGATTCATGTGCACAAGTTTACTCCAATGTTTTGATAACTTTACTTGTCAGTTTGCTAACCAGATCCATAAGGCAAAACAAATACAATCCTCAAATGACCTCTAAATTTCCCTTGCGATCCCTTGTGCCCACCTTCCCAGCAGCATCCGCACTAGCTGTGACCAAGGCGCCCTTCATCCTTAACTTTAGACACCAAGCAGTTTTCTTGGGATCCAAAATCTCGAACTCCAAACCGATCTGCTGACTCAACGAACTATCCTCAGCAGGGGCTATGGGTCATGTACAGGTTTGGGAAGAGAGGTGATGGCAATTGTCACCTTGACTTGAGGAACAATCAACTATCCACCGCTTGCATTCCGAGAGACAAAGCTCACTGTGTACACTGAACCTGCCATGAATCGCAAACAGGATGTGGAGCGCAAGTAGCTGCTGAACAGGGGATACAATTGTGTCCAATACCCCCTTCACTGTACTGTAGTGATCACACTTCCTGGCTAAGACTGCTGACTTTCTTCAAGCAAACGATACCTTCCACGATGTGACAGCTGCACCACCGCTGCACCACCGCACCTATGCTGGAAGTGCAACCGCTGATCTCCATCCCTTGCGGTGCCTTAGTGCAGGGGTAGCTGCTCGGATTTTGCGACAGAACGCTTCAAACGCAAAAATACCATGGTCGTCATGCACTACATCTTTTTCTGGTGCCTAGAAGCATGTTGACCTGAGCTTCTGAATCTTGTACGATCGAACTCCTGGTGCCTCAACGATAGGCTGGCTACCATATTCCGGACGAAAGCTATGAAGGAACGAAGTTTCTGAATTTGACTCTGGGCAGTCAGCACTGTGTGTTCCAGCTTGGCACGTTTCAAGGCAGCCTGAAGCTCATCTGCAACAACTTGGCATCTGCCTTTCGCATGCCACAACTTGGAATTGATGTTCTTGATTTCTCGTGATCTTGAGCACCCATCCTCATCCAGTCTTTCAAAATACGACTGCCTCCCCTTGCCCACGCCGAGATCTCGGCGCAAGTTCGAGTGTGTACAGTTGGGCAAACTTAAGGCATGCAGCGCAGCTGGACGCTTCCATTCGAGCCCGTGGTCCAGAAGACTCTGCAATATCACTGCGCTATTTGACGCACGGCTGGAGACCAAAACGTGTCTCCTTGAGCCACCGTACAATTTGATTGCCAAGCTCTGCGAAGGAAGCTGTCTCCAAAGAAAATCTTGTATGATCTTCAGTATTGCTGCGTCGCGCTGCCCGATTTCCAGCCGGATGTTCTTGCTGGCCCTGTCCATTGAAATGCACCCTTCAGCATCGAAGAAGCCAGCAAGGTAAGACCAAGATATTGCCTGACCGACAGGCAAGGATGGCTCTACTGTCTTCAAATAACCCAGCTTTGCATTCAGTACTTTCCTTTCCTCCCTGCAGCTGGGCCAAGATACAACAATACCAAGCTGTTCTTTCTTCACAAAGCAATGTGCACCAAGAATGAAGGCTGCTTGGCGTGCCGCTTCTCCAAAAACACGCCAAGCAAGTGTGGGGGAGGCGCTACCATATCCAGACCTCGAAAGGCCAATGCTACCCCCGTACCTGATGAGAAATTGAAGCAATGATCTGCAATTCTCGGCTGATTGTGTCATCCGCAGAAGGGTGCCAGTCAAGCAGGCCTGAGCTGAAACACACCCATCTCCATCAAAGAACCCGGCTAAATATTTCTCATCTATCGGCCCAAATCCTCCGATCAAGTCAGGATCAAGGTTTTCAAATCGAATAGGCAACTTCAACCTCCATCCGTCCACTTCCACGTGTGTTAACCTGGGCCACTTTTGCTTCTTCAGGTGCTGCTTGAGGCGCTTGGATATCACCCCCAACTTCCTTTGGTAGGCATCGTGGTCTATCTTCAGATCTCTGTGCCACTGAGCACTGCTGCTCGGCAGCAACAAATGTTGGGATTTCTGTGATGCACAACGTGAAAATGCCCGGTAGCAGATCGTGGCTCTGCGTCTTCCAAGCATCACCAGTGGATGGAGGTGCCATGGCAACATTGCAATCTCTCGCAATCTGACTCAGCTTTGGATCCAGAAGGCTAGAGGGTCAGAGGGTGTAACCTGTTTGCCCATTCTTCAGCTATTGCCACTGGTTTGGCCATCGAAAAAAAATATCTCAGGTAGCTTTGCTTTGGGCCCTGTGGGTGCCACCCTGTTCAAACTCCGGCAGGAATGGGCAGAAGCGTAGTTGTCACCACGACACTTGAAGTAACTACTGTACCATCATGGAGGGTGGAGCTAGCTTTAATATTAAACTCTAACTCTATTAATCATACAAAAATCCACTAAGGGCACCTCAAAATCAGCAGGAATAGTCACATTCCCTTCCCCACATTGAGAATATAAAGCCTCTACCCAAAGCTCACCAAACATATTAGGCAATAGGACACCTAGAAAAAATATATAACATCATATAACCGCAAACTATATGCCCATCAAGTCATCAAGTATGTTTCCCAAATTGCGCTCATTTAATATTTTTTTAAATAATACTTATACATACTTATACAGATCGACTTCTACCTTCCCTTCCCCAAGTGTCCAACAACCCCTGTCGCCACCCCCGCACTAAGTCCCTGTACTGCTGCAGGCTCCAGGGGGACGATCTCCCCCGTCTCCGCCGAGAAGGCCGTGGAGGGCATGGGGATCTCGTCCTGGTCCCACGGTGGGAGCGAGATGTCACAAGGGCTGGGGAAAGTTGGCAACAGAAAAATATCTGGAGTTTATGTTTGGAGTTTGGAAGATGTGAAAGTGGTTTGAAAGATTTGAAAATGGTTTGCTTCTTCGTGTTGTATGGATTTTTGTCCAAGAATGGGGTAAACATCAAAATAGCAAGCAATGTTGATGAGAACATTATGCTAATCCACTGAAATGCAGGGTACCCCACTGGCAAACAATCCTGTAGGATGGATGGCTGGCCGCTGATGTGCTGAAGCTTGTAGCAGCAAAGAGTTTTGCTTCAGTTCCAAACGTCTATGCTTCCCAACCCCATGGCAGGTTTGATTAATGCCTTGTCTAAATGGAACGCATGAAACAGATTCACAACCCAAGTCTCCATGAAAGGTGCTACATGAATCGTCAACCATAATCATCCCTTTTGGAAGTGGACATGTTTGGGGAGTCAAACTTGCTTTAGGCTTTTTTCAAGAGCGCGGCAATGTCCTCCTCCGGCAAAGGCATGTGCTCCGTGGGCGGCTTCCTTGGTTGCACAGGGCTTTGATTCATTGACAAGTTCAACAGCATGACATCGTTGTTAAACCGCCTTTGCTCCAACCGATGCCCAGGTACAAATAGTGCAGCCCCCGGGAGTGCAGGTCATTTGTTGTGATGGCGATGCGGCTACAGCATGCTACAGCATATCAAAGACTATAGTCTACGACGGTTTCCAGGGAAACAATGAACCGGGACTCATGATCATGATGATGATGATGGTGATGATGGTGATGAAGGTGATGATGGTGATGATGGTGATGGCGATGGTGTAGTAACTTTTGCTTTTGTTGCCGTTGCTTTTGTTTCTTGTTTATCGCCATTGCCTCTGTTTCTTGTATCTCTTAGCAAATCCCCTTGCTATATGAAGACTTGCCACACTATCTTGAACTTCAATGAAAACAATTTTGATCTGTTCTTCCAAGCCCTTGGAGCCTTGGAGCATCTTACTTTTGAGCAGCCACCACCAAGGCAGATCCCACAGCAGCCTGCAGCTCCCTCCTTCCGTCCCAGATGCTGCATCTGCGTCTGAGGCATCGGTATAGGTAGCGCCTCATCCTCCCCATTTTTGCCGCGGCTGTCGCTGCAGCAGAAGCCCCTGAGCTGTGGAAAATGGATGTGGGACAACAGCTTGATGAGAATGATGTATTACCCCGTTTTAAATGATCATAATTTATCATAATTACCTGATCAATTTCGTTATAATCATGCAAGAACAGTGACGGTATGAAAAGATACTGTTTCAAATTGTTGGGTTATCCAAATTCATCAATGCCAAAATTCGAAGATGGATAATATATGAAGCAGAAATCCTTTCGTATTGCATCCAGAACTGGACCAAAACATCCACCACATCACCACAATCCTTGCCCAGTTGCACGGACCAGCTGCTGGAACAGCATTTGTCCGTCATGGCAGGGACGCTTCCGCCGTTGCAGCGAGATGTTGAGGGTTTTTTGGGGCTGGCCATGGGGATGCTGGTTGTGGGGAAATGGTGGTTGGGCATTGGGCACAGAGTTGGGTGGGGGGTAAGTGGAAATCTGTCTCTAAGATTCCATGCTATTGAGTTGTGGGGCCATGTCGTTGGCAAAACTCTGGCTTTCCTCGCTGCAGAGCAAGCCTTCCCCAAATGGGAAACCCGCAAGGCTTTTCCTTCCGCGGTTCCCTTGGGAGGCTTGAAGCTCAACAGCTGTCAATACCCTGACAAACATCAACCAACAATCGTGTAGGATGTTGTGGGCATGTAGCAAAACTAAAGGGAAACCATTGTGCATGGTGGTGGGGCAAAGCAACAGGTTTTGGAGCTGTTTCAAAACCTGGACTGCAAATTTGACCCATGGCCCATACTAATCTCTACCCGTCAAAGTCCCGTCAGTATTGAAATCACCATTTTCGGATGGCCAACATCCCTCATCAATATCCAACATCCCACATCAATATCCACAAATGCACAACCCACACATTTTTCCCTGGCCAATCATATACCCTGCACTCTTGTCCAGCTGGTGAGTATAGATTCAAAAATACCAGCATTTATGGCACATGTTATTCTAATGACATGTGACATATTGACATGTTATTTAAATACTAAAACCTTCTATATGGCAGTGTGTCAAAACCTTGTACCCCTGGTGAACATCAAAATAGCTGGTAAATGGATGTTCATTCCCCTAAAAATGGTTTTAATAGGTATTGATCCATAGCCATATTGAAGTGCTGACCCAGTTCCAAAGCATCCGGTTCCCCGCCATCGACCTGGCAGAAAGCAGCCGCGCAACAGCTGCGTCAGGCGGTTCTGTCGGAAGGCGATGAATTTGCTGTGCGAGGCGCGGGCCTTGGCTGCTGGGATGGCTCTGGAGATTTTACCACTTGGAGGATCATCTCCATGGTCCTATTATTAAATTAACTGGTTATAGTTATAATTTACCCATATACTTCTTGTAATGAGGTACCCAGATATAAATGGGATAATCCCTTAAAAGCAAGGTAAAATTGGGATCATGAATCCCACAGTAGAGGACTTGTTGATCAGGGTTAGTAACCAGCTACTAAGTGGAGTGATCCTCCAAACATCAACCAGTTGAGCTGAGGAATGGTTGGTGGATGAGGGGGGATGTGGGCGATCGGCAACTGGTACACGCTATATATAATGCAACAGCATTCACAGGGGCAATGGGGACTGGGGTGCCTATCAAAGGTCGGTTATTGCCGCTATGAAAATCTATTCAATTCAATATTAAATTGATTTGAATGGCATATGCATGGTTGCTGGTTCTCTTCATATTCGGATGAGAAACAAGATGAAGCCCACGAACCCGAATGCTCACACGTATGTTAATGGTACAGATGTCAAAACACATGGTTATGCAGTGACGCACAATACCTTTCTGCAATAGTTTATTTGAACAGTCTTG
>Ga0126342_10014799_pt1:0-10000 | contig 13731 bp, 11 predicted proteins | sample Cyp1metagenome_FD_92528 | JGI IMG/M metagenome (GOLD analysis project Ga0126342, IMG submission 92528) | Coral microbial communities from Lord Howe Island, Old Settlement Bay, Australia - Cyphastrea 1 metagenome | ecosystem: Host-associated > Invertebrates > Cnidaria > Coral ...
AAGGATGACAAGGAGGACGAAGAGGAGGAGGAGAGGAGGACGAGGCAGGAGGAGGCGGAGGAGGAGCAGGAGGAGGAGGCAACTGACATAAAATCTAACAACCCTCACCTGGCAGGTGGGGAACTAAAAGTCTTTGACTGTCGTTACGACTTGATTGTTTGATCATCTAAGGGACGCAATATAGTCACCTTCTACACCTCAAGCTCTTTTGTGTCAAGGATCGGGTAGCAGCGTTTGAATTTTGCTTGGGCTTCAGGGAATATGAGAGATCAGGGCATTGCGTCTGTATAAAGAATTGCAGCGTATTGCTCTTTTCTGCTACGGCGCAGGGCCATGTGCTACACAGTGCCATCGCTTCTGCCGTTCATTGCAAGCCCCTACACAAGGCAAGAGCAACTGTTCCTTGCCTCAGCAGCAAACTGGGAACAGGTTTACGTAGTTTTACCATTGGTGCCGCCAAGAGACATCCCAATTTCATCCTGTTTCCTCTTGATGTTTACCCTTGTCCATCCTTGTCCCCTTTCTCATGTTTTTCCTGTCAATTGTGCTTCCACGCCTGAGGTTGTACGAGCGCATGAACACGATGCCCCCTGGCTCTGCAAAGTTTCACTATGTGTTGTGGTTTGGGCCCCCCCGACATGTTGAGTTTGTATGATCCGTATGCAGTTCCGTATGCAGTTTCCTACCCAGTTGACCTTGCGGAATTGTGTAAGCACAACTTTACATAACTCTGCGCCATATTTCACCGTGAGGTACAACCTGGGGAATGTTCTTGGACGAATGCTATGTCAATGGTACAAGCCCCACACCGCTGGCTTGGCACTTGCCTTAATGGATTGGGTGTGGCAAGACAAAGCTAGCAGTATTCTTCCCCCTGCGAATCAATCAACTGTAGACTTGCACCTTAATGATCGTTTATGTTGTTTCTTTTCCCTTAATTCTCAGTTGAGAAGCTTCACCCTTTAAATGGGAGCTTGTTTCCTTCTCAGATCAACTAGGCATAGCCAAAACTGGGCAGCTTGTTCTTCAATCCCCGATTCCCCACCCCAGATAGACACCATGTGCAAGTTGGGATCCAAAGGGATAATTTCGCAACAAAAACCACGAATTCAAAATTGGCAGAATTCAAGGGGCACATCTTTGATGTGAATTCTTCCATCCTCTTGGAGCTGGTGCGTCAACGACTTTCCTTTAGGCTTCCCTTTTGAAATCAAATGAAAGGCATTAGAATCATTGAAGTTTGACGCCTAGCGGGGAAAATTGCATGTAGCATGCACAGAGCAACACATATGCTCGAGTGCTCGTAAACAAGACTCCTTCGTGGTCGGGCAGCAATGGTTTTCACAACACTGTCTCCTTTGGAAAACATAGGATGACTGATGACTACTTAAAATTTACATAAATTTACTAATTTAAATATGAATTTACATGGTTTCCGGCTTCAGCGTGACAAACCTCCACAACAGTTGCTCTCTTTTTGGAAGGAGCATCGAGCACAATCAGCCCTCTTTGAGGCTTTGAGCTTTGGCTTGGTGACTTTTACCTTTACCTTTCTATGCATTTGTTGCTTGGCTTACAGAATTTTCATGAATCCATGGCTTGGAAAGGAAAGCCATGCCAAGACTCAGCTCATCCCAGGGGTACTGACCACCCTGTTGTTTATCTTTTGCCCAGATGACAGGATGGTCGCTTTCTGTCACAGGGTTTATAGAAGGGCTTTATCGTCATCTTCGTTCCACTGCAACAAAGATAAATCAGGTTTGCAACCTTACACTCTTCACCCACTCTACAGTTTTCACTACAGTCGATAATTTGTGCCACTGTAATCTACTGATTATACTGTATCCACTGTCATGAAGTGTTCGAGGTTCTGCTTGCCCAGAGCTCCTCAGCCGAAGTCTTCCTGCTGTGCCTGCACTTTGGATCTTGCCCATTACGGTTGCTCAGCTGCAGCACAGATCGTGCCACAACTGCCCATCTGCACTGCATCTGAAAAGCTGCTGAGGTCGGGATCTTCAATCTATCTGTGGGTCTTATGTCAACTGGACTGTCTCTTGGAGCAAGTCATAGATAGTCATAGCAGCTGTTCAGACAGTCATAGCATGTCATAGGACAATCAGCCCGATCCAGACGCCAGTGCATTTGGTGCTCCATGCTACACTTGTGCACTCTTCCTTTTCTGACACTGCTCCTTTCATAAACTCAGTTTTGGTACTGCTCCGTTTGACTATCTCTTCGTTGAATAAATCTGAACCAGGTTTGTCCAGGCCCATGAACGTGCACAAGCGGGAAAGTGTCCGAACACTATCCAAGCAACCATGGGAAGCTTGGCAAATCAAAACTTGACAGGGACTCTCCGACATGTGCTTCTGATTTTCCTTGTTCCGAACTTTTTGAAAGGATCACGGTAGATGCTTTGGTAAGTGTGAGTGCTGGATACATCCCTAGCATTCACAACCTCCTTTTGTGTTTGTACATAGCTTCACTAGGTTCACTGTTGCACTTCCATGTCCTGAGGATTCTACGGGCAAATTGGATGTGTGAGTCACGGGCCTAAATTGCCTTTGAGTTCAATGATCAGAAGAAGTTGCCATGTACAGCAGTTTCAGAAGGAACAAACTTCCCTTAACTCGTGTTAAGCCGAGAGGGTATATGCAGTGCACGCGCAGCACCTTTAAGCGCACCTTCAGGTGGCAACATGGTGATTTTCTTGATCATCAACGTCCTACATTTGCTCTAGATGAGCAGCACTCGCCTCCGGAGTTGTCAGTGAAGTCTCTACCTTCCAAGTCTACTTGGCGATTGCACGTCACGAACCAAACTTGAGTATTGATGTCTTTCAGACAAACGACTTTATACATTTTATCTGAGTTTATCGTGCACCAGCCAAAGTAAACATCAGGATCTCCAACCCGGCCTCGTTTGGGGGTCATGATTTCAAGAGAGATCCGTCAGAAACGATGCTACACTTCTACAAGAACCCACCACATTTTCGTTGGAGATATGCTCAGAAGGCACCTGAGCAAGGCCTGAGCCATGGGCATCAAAAGCCCAGGACAGGAATATGATTTGAGTTTAGAATTTGAATGAATCTGACTGATTTGAGTTTGCTGTGTTGCTCTAAACGTGAGGCGATGCAGCTTCACTGTACATAGAGGTTTCTCGAGTTCTTGCAGCCCTAGTGCCTTTGCAAGGGCGCAATGAGCATTGAATACATCTGAAGCTAGAGCTTATGATCGCAATAGCAGTGACAGAAAAAGGATGAAAAAGGGGGATGCCAGCAACGCCATCGGAAGATCTTTGCATGATGTGTATTATTTACGCAGTTTGAAGAGACTCACTTCCGCTGAAGTATTTTCGAATTTTCAACTGTTTTCAACATTTGTAACATATATACACAATGATGTGATACTGACAGGCGCTCTTTCGGAACCACAATGCTGCAGCGGACTCCAAGCAGTGGGTCAGCCTCTCTTCGACTAGTGACAAAAGGATACAAAAGGTCTAAATGTGTGGCTACCACTTTGGCTACCCTTTAGCACAGGAAACTCGATTCTGAATGGCCTTGTAGGGACTTGCAATGATTTGCATTTAGATCATTTAGTTGCCACGTTTTGAACTCTTCAAAACATCAAGTTCTTCATCGGTTCGCTGCGGCACTGCTCTCCACCTTTGCAGGTCGAGCCATTGGAGCAGGGTCAACGGCTACTGAAGGAAGTCTGGACCTGGGATTTCAGTTGGCTTAGGGAGATGGCATTTCATCATACACTCTGACCATCTCCGATTCACGATGGCACTTTACTTAACCAGAGCGGCCGCTGCAACAGTGGCACCTTGAGGCTTTGTCCTTTGACCCTGATCATCAAGAAGCGCAGGCATTTCAATCTCACTAATAAATACAATTAATCTACGTATATCTATATATATATATATATAAATATGTATATATATATATAAATATGTATATATATATATATATTATATATATATATATTATATATATATATATTATATATATAAGTATGCATATGTATATATCCATAACACGGCTCATTTTGAGATGTTCTGGGAAAACAGTGGATAACTGATAACATGACCACTGGCATTTAACTTTCTGCTTATTGTGTTTCTCATGACGAGCGGAGTCAGGCTCTTCGCAAACGTCTTCGCGGCCTTTGCACTAAGCACGGTGAATTGAAGGACTATCTTGCAGCGAATCTTTTTATGCAGGATCATGCCATTTGTGCAAATCTCATGTCACTTGTTGAAAACACGCCGTAGACTAGAGAAGAGCAAATGACATTTTTTTTTGACAACAGGCATGCATAGACTTTAGTTCACTCAGGTTTTTAATCCAGGTTGTTGCAAAGAACTCAGACGCATCCTCCACCTTCTTTGGGCTCGCTTTCCGTCATATCCTGCCTTGTCATTTGTTCAAGGAGTTTATGGATAGCCGAGCCTCGGCTGCAAACATCATTTCAGCATGTTCCTTCTGAGCTTTGATGATTCACGAGAATAGATGAACATAGTCACTGTTCACTGGCAAACTTTCTCAAAGTCTTGACATTTTTTCAACTTTTGCAGATTTTTGCAGTGTGAAATGCCTTTGCCAAAACAAAGGAGAATTTGAAAAGGGCCAAGCTGTCATTGATAGTTGGCAGCCCAGACAATCTGTTTCACCCCAGAAACTTTTCAGAACTCTGCTGAGATGATACATTGGAAGTCGCTCAAATGTTGGTGAGGCATGCTGGAGCTCTGCCCAGACAATCCTGCAGCGAGCTTGGAGAGCTTGGAGAGCTCGGAGAGCTTGGCTCGTGGAGTCGCAAGGACTGAAGAGTCGCAGTTCTCCCGGACGCCAAGGCCATGATGGCATCGCTCTATTCTGAACGTGCCAAAGCGTGCATGCGACTGAAAGACTGGCGCGGCGCCAGCTACTGAGAATCTTGTAAGTATCTGGAACGACTTCTCAAAGTTAAGTTAACAGATGCTGAGATTGGCAGAGTAGGCAGGGAATCCATTGCATTTGGATGCATGTCGAAGGTTCTGAAAGACGTCGGTCAAGCTACCTACAGAAACCACTCGTCCAATTCTTAAATGCAGAGGTGATGTTGCGGGTCAATTTGTGCCACTCAGAGGGAAAAAGCAATGAAAGACTCACATGAATCTGTCCGCTTAGCAAAGAACAACATAGTTCTTCTAACATAAGAGGAACATTGTTGTGACATGTTGTGTGTGCCAAATGATGCGTTCTGACGGCTATCGAACCACTGAAGCCTTACAAAATACCTGGAGCCACCTACATGGTACTGTCTGGGAGTTTTACTCCTTGCTACGATTCCTAAGTAGACGTGGATGATGTGGTAGAACCTGACTGGAGATGATTAAAACATATTTAAGAAAGTGAAGCAAGCATAGCAAGCAGCCTTGGGCACCCGCACTTTAGCTGAGGCTTGTGCAGCCGTACCTCTATCGTGCTCAGGCTCTTCAGGCTTCGGAAACTTCGATTCCGGCGCTGGATTCAGTGAATTCAGTGTGCCATTTGTTCTAAAGCCCTCAATCAATAGTCCCTTGTCAATTGTGCTGGTAAGGAGGAGAACCTGGAAAAAGCGTGAACAAGCTCTTGAGTCTCTTGAGATCTTTTGAGTATTTTGAAATCCATTCAACACGTTTCAACACAACATCCTGCATCAGGCCCTTGAACGTCATGAGGATGCAGTTAAAGAGCTTGAGGTGCGCATAAGAAAGCGAAATATCCGTGGAGACAGAATCCTGGTGAAGGATGATGCCAGCTTAGCATCTGGAATACCTTGTCGGGCTTCGACATTTGCTGACATGCTTCAACATTCTCTTCATGTCCTGCCAGTCCCTCCTTTCTTGGCATCCAAACGAAAGTGCAGGGCACCTACAGTCCTGGATCACACGAGTTGGAACGATTAAGAACAGATGTCATTGTGATGATCGAGCAAACCTAGGTGTATCACAAGTTTGAAGATGCAAAGTTTTTGCTGAGGAGCTTGAACCTTGCATGATTGGATCGCCTTTATCCGACAGACATAGCTGCCATAGCTGTGTGGCTTTCGGCATTCAACCAAGAGAGTGAAAGCTCTTTAGATATTTCATGATATTTCTTTAATGTGGTTCTTTAATGTGGTCCCAATGACAAACCATCCCCGATGACCACAAATAATTGGGTTATCAAGCTACCATTTTTTCGTTAAATCACCAGTTATCATCATTTTTGGAGGAAGCACAAGCGGAAGAACTACTACGAAGTTCTTGGAGTGCCATCCGTGGCATCCCAACTGGAGATCAAAAAGGCCACCAGAAACGGGTGTGTTTTGCGTGGGACCATTGCCTGCAAACCAGTGCAACAGTTCGAAACGCCATCAAACAACACACACACACAACAGCAAGACATGATATATAACATTATATTGCCATACCTAACAATATCACATACAATCTATACACTATACACATATTCACATACCATCTGTATATGTTCATTTCTTTTAAACAAAATATATTACACACACACATATATATAGTATAGATAAAGAAACATATACATAGATGCGTACATTCAAAAAACATCATGAACACCTTGCTTGATAGGCTTACAGAGAGCGCGCAGCCGAGTGGCACCCGGACAAGAAATCTCACCTGGACGAGGTGCAGTCTGGCCATGCAGCGTGGATTTTCCAAGTTGTCAAAGACACGGCTGCCAGGATCAAAGAAAAAATGCTGAAGAGATGCTGCTGCCTGAGATACTGAGATCCTCCTGATTTACATTGATTTTCTGAAATTGGTTTCCCATTAAGTGAATTGCTTGTCTGCATTGCTGTTTGCAGCCCGATTAGCTTTCATATTATGTAAGACCCTTTTTCCGCTTCTGCTTTGTGCTGAGGATATACGTGCTGCATGCAGCAATTTCTCTTGCAGTTTATCTGACACTCCAACGGATTCCTCTTTAAGGTTCAAGGTGATTGGTGAAGCCTACGAAGTGCTGACAGATCCAACTAAGAAAGAACTCTACGAAAAAGGCTCGGATGGAATCAGATCAGATGGATCTCTCTCTCTATAAATATACACAGTATAATACAGTATATATATAATTATATATAATTATATACACATGTTTGTGCATAGATACGTGTTACTTCCTTTCAAAAAGCATGTTTTGGTCATTTAAAGCTTGTACATCTTTGTCTTGGCTCATGCCAAGATGCTAGCCCAATGGGACCCGGCGATATTACCATCCATTCTTATAGTATCGTTTGGTTTCACATCATTTGCAAGAGATTACCGTATGTTTTCTTGGAGTTAAGTGGATGGCAAAGCGATGCAAAGACCGGAACCTCGCCCTCGCATTGTCCTTGCTGATCTTAGGGGATCGGTGCCCGCTTGCAGGCTATGACTTGGAGGGCATCAATGAGCAAATTGAGCTCAAGAAAAGGCAGTGAAACATCCGATTAAACATATTAAGCACAGCAGAACACAGCCTGGCTGGAAGAACATCGTACTCATACTAAATTACTATATACATTGGTACCAAACTGTCAAACGCGTCAACACGCCAGAGCACCGCAGGAAGGTTCTCCCTTATGCTGTGTGTTTTTCTTACAAATATATTGTTCCAGCTGTGGCAGGCGAACCAATGGCTGCTGTGGTGGCAGGCAAAAGATGTTGATTGACAGGGTGTTGACAGTTTTCAGTGACAATTTTTGGAAGCGAATCGCTGGGATTCCTGGTAGGCCTGGCGGATGCTGCTGAGCAAGTTCGCACTGCCATGTCTGAGACGATTTTATTCTCGCACGAAAAATATCCAGTCCAGATTAAAGTGTTTCTTCGATCTCAGTAATTGGGACTGCGGTCCTATTCCTTGCCATCCGAAAGTGATGGTTGTCACTTTAGTTAGGGAAATTAGCAGACTCCTGATTTTAGCAGCTTGTGGGCCACCGACTAAAAAAGGTCAACAAGTAAGAGGAGAACAGATAGAGGAAGTGGCCCTCAAACATAGACCTGTCCTGCTCTTTGTCGGAGCAAAACTTGGGCGACATGCAAAGGTTGAAGCAACTGAACGCAGTTTTGGAAAGTGTGCAAACTCACGGCCTTGATTGGAACCTTGAGAGCGAATCACTGCTGTCCCAGTGGCTGTCACATGTTGTTGCTCAGTATTTAGTCCTCAAGGGAGGAAGTGCAAGCCGCTGTCGGCTCTCCGAAGACTCTTTGCTGATTTAGTCATTTTATTTACTTCCTATGGATTGCCAAGCTGCCAGACAAATCCAGAAACAGACGACTGGCCCATACTGGGACACTCACGGACATGCTAAGATTCAGATCAAAGTGGCTGTGAGTTGCCCCAAGTGCCATGAAGACAGGCTCCAAGTCTGTCGCTAAGGATGATTAAGATATTTGGAGTGGGTCGAGGGAAGCGGGCTGAGGACTGTCCTGACTATCCCTGAATTCACATTGCTGCATGTATGTCCTTGTTGTTTTCTGTTGCAGTCAGATATGCAGCCACTTTTGCAGAGAGTATCATGACATTTGCCAGACTCGCCTGACACAAATGTGAGCCAACATCCTCATGCATTGAAGAGACATGCCCTGGAGGCCCAATCAAATTGTCCGTTTATGTCCGAACTAGTTGCAATTTGTATTCTTGATCAGCATGCATGCAGGAGTCCAAGGATGGCGATGCCGAGGAAAGCGGCTCACTATTTCTAGCCGCACTGCACGTTACACTGCAGTGGGACACTGCTTTAAAGATCTTCATAGATCTTCATATATAGATACTTGTCATTACTTGTCGTTGGTGCCTGGCCCTGGGCAGAAGGCGCCGGCAGCAAAGAAAAAGCAGCCTGGCGAAATTCGAATGCAAAAGGCACGGCTGATTACTCCCTTCGGTTGCCCACTGACTTTTTATCACTACGTCAAGCTCTGCCGCAACCAGTATTACAACAACCAAGGGGTACAATAGCACAATATAATACAAGAGAATAAACATTTCATACTGGAAGTGTTGCAACGTCCAGGAGTTGGATGAAATGGAGCTGCCACCGCAGTGCCATATTGAGCCTGAACCCTAGCCGCAGCATTGCGATGTAAAATAGATGGACAGTCAAGTCGTCAGGTCGAAATTATTGTTGGAATGGAGACATGTCCTGTACGCAGTCTGACCCTGACAGCTTTCCGGACAAGAACAACCTGATGCACTTTAACATTACGATCTCACCTGACGAGGGTTTTTGGAAAGGCCATCCCAAGAGTCTTGCTTCGGTTACTTCGGTTTCGTGTGTTCCACAGTGCCCTGAAGCAGTGCACCCAGGCTGCATTTTGTTGCAGACACTTCACTCCTTACAGGAGCAAGCTACACCTTCGTGTTCAACGTTGCTGCCTTGTATCCTCACGAGGCCCAACATAACTCGAAACTTTTTATACTTCCATGGGTGCCGGCTTTGAACCAACTTCATGCATCTTCATGCAACTTTTCCAGGCCCCGAAAGTAAAATGTGCGGACCTCAAAATCTCTATGGTTCTATGGCCGCTCAGATGCTCTCCTGGTTTGGAATAGTTTACCTCTTCAAGGTGAGACGAAGATTTACCATCCAAACATTGATATGCAGGGCAATGCTGGGAGCCTGGTCCATTTTCTGTTTCCAGCACTGCAAGCTACATCAAGGTACATCAAGATACATCAAGATACATCAAGCTACTTGTTTAGCTACCGGACCTTGAGCTTCATTTCAGGTTTGCTTGAATATCTTGCGGGAAGATTGGAAGCCTGCCGCAGCCCCAGTCCATTCCAGTCATTTCCGGCATCTTTTTTCCTTCTTTGTTCCTCCTTGTTCCAGTTCTTTGCAGGTTTCTGTTAGGGCGAGAAATCTAGAGCACATTCAGAAGAAGCGATGTGAACTTTCAGGGATGAAACCTTTGTCCAAAGAAACGCGAACATTGCTCTTTGAGGGCCTTTGAGTGATGCTCTTGCAAAAGGAAAGGA
>Ga0126342_10014800_pt1 | contig 13731 bp, 9 predicted proteins | sample Cyp1metagenome_FD_92528 | JGI IMG/M metagenome (GOLD analysis project Ga0126342, IMG submission 92528) | Coral microbial communities from Lord Howe Island, Old Settlement Bay, Australia - Cyphastrea 1 metagenome | ecosystem: Host-associated > Invertebrates > Cnidaria > Coral ...
ACTACACCACTACTACACCACTACTACACCACTACTACACCACTACTACACCACTACTACACCACTACTACACCACTACTACACCACTACTACACCACTACTACACCACTACTACACCACTACATTACACAACACTACACTACACTAATTACACTACGCTACACTACAACTACAACTACAACTACAACTATAGGACACTACACTACAACTACAACTACACTACTTCACACACACTACACTTGACTACACTACACTATACCACACTAGACTACACTATACTACACTAGAGTACACAACACGACAGTAGACTACACTACAGTACACTGCGCTACACTACACTACATTAGACTACACTACTTTACAACGACAACTACAGCTAAAACTACAACTACAACTACAGCTACAGCTACAACTACAACTGCACTACACCACACTACATCCAGCAGTTGTGGGTGAGGTGACCACTGCGCAACCATTGCAACCACTCCAAACAAACACACCTCCAACCACCTTTCGGTCCATCAGTGGATTCGCTCTGCCATCCGTGATTTACAACAACCAACTTCTCCTATAGGTTTCCTATTTTTGAAACTTCCGCCACCGCCTTGTGCGGTACCACTGGTATATTATATTATATCATATTATATTATATTATATTATATTACATTATATTATATATTATATTATATATATATGAGCCCCACTAGAATGTCAATGTAGGTTTGCCAATGGAAGGGTTTCAAACATATCCAGCTCTACTCCCTTGGCCGGCGCCTGCGCCTTTGCACATGGAAGGAAGTGAGAAATCTACCCTCTGGAGCCCAGAGAATGAAACACGAGTCACTGGCCATCTCAGGAACCAATTGATTGAAGGTACCTACCATATATAAGGCATATTTTCTAGGCCTATGTAAGGGAATATCCCAACAAAATATGGCCTTATATGGTACAGTACCTCCATTTTAGGATCCTGGAATTCCCATTGAATCGAGGAAAGATCTATTGGAACCGTGGGCTTACCAGTCCAATCTTGGAGTTTCCGGATTTTTTTCCCGAGAAAAAGAACATCTGGGAGACATCCGGGAGCATTTTCTGGGCAAATGAGCCATCTTCTGGGCACTGTTCCAAACTGCATCTTGGGAGTTGTTCAAGGTTTGGCAAACGGTCCCTTTCAGCCACAACCCAGGAGGTTTCACGTTGCTTGCAACAGAAATGTATCAAAATTTATCAAAACAAGGCATAAGATGCATGATCCCCTGAATTGGCACCTCATGTCTCTGCATTTTTTGGTCCCAGGGCTGGCATTCTGCCAAGCATTCCCCATGGGTTGCCATCCTTGTCAAGTGGCACGTAGCGGCTAGCGGCTTAGCACCCTTAAGCCAAGTCTGAGTTTTATACTCCAGTCAGTTGGGTATATACTTGTCCTCCGGTAATCATAGCCATCGCTGTCTGGACAATCCCAATTCCAATAGGGGAAATCATCTTGAAAACCGGGGGATTGTCTATTGCCATGTTTCATTATACCAGAGCTTTTGTGGGCGTCACGCAAGCACCTCTTCCCATCGGCAAAGCTTTTCTTTCGCTTTTTCCACTGCCATCTACGCCGTCTGCGCCAGGGGATCTCTCCGGGTGCCGATTTTCACTGCAGTTTTGAGCTTTCTTGGGGTTGGATGTTCCTCTCAAGGACCTGAGTACCAACCCTGGGGTTGCTATCCCAAGACTGGGTGTGGTTTTCGGTCACTTCTGGTTGCTGAGGTTCAAAGGAAATGCCCAACTTGGTCTTTTGAGTTTCGAGTGGAGTTACCCTCTGGTAAACAAACAGTTTGCTATTGAAAATTACCATTTATAGTTGATTTACCCATTAAAAATTGTGAAACGTTTACCAGAGGGTACAAACCAGTAAGGTGGAGTTCGAAAACTGGAGTTCGAAAAATATGTGACGACATCCCGCGGAGGGACAAGAAAAAACATAGCTGTCATGGCTGTCTTCGTTCTCCGAGGAAATCATTGTCATGTCGCCGACATGGAATGGGGCTGGGTCAATGTGGTAATCATAAACCATCCCCGATATTGCCATAGATTCATTGGATACACCATCCCTAAATGGCGATGGAAAGGGTGTCTCTCAAGACAGGAAATTCAACAGTTATCCATTCTTCATCTATTATTGTTGGTTGTATAACCATTTTTAACCACATTAATTATTTCCCACATATATTTACCTTCGTTAACCATCATTACCTTCCACCATTCAACCCTGGTGCTGCCCCTGGCGCTGCGGCGCTCCGTCCCCGGCCAGTCATTTCCTTCTGCGATGCCTAGGCGACAGGCAGTCATGGTAAATCCATGGTTCATGGACAGTTCATAGGATTTGTTGTTGGGATATTGTTAGGATATTGATCTGGGGTATTGATCTGGGGTATTGATCTGGGATATTCCCCTCTGGTGTCATCAAACATTGCTATATGGCTGGATAATCCAGAAGTAAATGGAGGTTTAGTTCGGGAAAATCATCCAGAACTGGGGAATCTTCCAGCAATCCACCTTTGACTGCCAGATGGACATTTTTTTTCAGTGAGTAGAAAACAGGGTTTTTGGCCTTAGCCAATCTTAGCCATCGATGGAAAGATCCACCAACAAAGATTCTACTAGGACCCAGTCATGCGAACAGGTCCTAAGAGTTGGGACGTACCAGGAGGAGAGCCAAATTCTACCAGGAAGGCTTCAATTTCATGGCTAATTAGCATGAAAATTAGCCATGTTCCATGAGAAAACATGAGAAAACCATCTCCAAATCATTCCACTCTTGCGCTCGCCAAAACAAAAAGCCTTCAAAAGACCAACGAAACTCCACCACCCATCTATTCCAACTTCGAGATTTCCGCAAAATCCACTTTAAACAGAGGTCCAACGCCATATTCAATCATCGCCACAATTCTGCCATAATTCTGGAAAAATCACCCCAACAAAAATCAACCCTGAATCACCCATGGCTTCGCTTAGCCCCGGACTTTCTCTTAACGCTTCGGGACCTCGAAGGAGGCAAGGCCAACATGAAGAAAGTGGTGCCCCACTTCGTTAACCGTTAGCGCAGTTGGCCTATACCAAATATATATATATATATATATACGTATTATATTTTTTATATATATATATATATTATACACACCATTATATACCTGGGGTTGATGCTGGATAACAAAATTTGGAGATGCCGGCGGAATCTATGCATCGATTGTTGCCTTAATGACGTGTTCAGCGAAATCGTTCCATCCCCAAGCCAGGCAGGGGCCTTCACCTTGGGGGTTCTTGGTTTCTCCCATGATGCAACTAATGAGCTCAGCCGAAAGTGTTCCGGCTCCCATGCTCGAAGCTTGGTGGTGTTCCCATCTGGTGAAACCTGGATGACTTTGATGGCTGGAAAATCCACCGCTTCCATGATTTTCCCAGGGAATGAAAAACCTGCGTGGCGAAAAATCGGGCATTTCCCAAGCCATGTTTGATGACACCAATTCGGGGAATATCCCAGATCAATATCCCAGATCAATATCCTAACAATACCCCTACAGTTCCCTATTAACCATCCATTTTCCATGGATTTTTCTTAGTGAACCCCCTACTTTGATGCAACCAACCCCCCCCACCTGGCATCTTCGTCTCCGCGCGCAGAGGCGCCCTGATTGGTCCAATGGATTGGTCGTTTGCATCATCCCATTTCAACGGGGGTATACCGGTATACCCAATACTAAACCTCTATATCGGGGATGGTCTATTGTATAGTTAGCACATAATAAAAATCCCATATTTTCCCACTCTTCTCCATCGAAAAATCCATGTTATCCAATCAATATCCCATGAAAATATCGTATAATAAACTCTTTGATTTTTCTGCATTGACCACAGTACAGTACTAACCTAGAAATTGACAGTTATTCACCACTATTAACCATTATTAACAACATCATCAACCACTATCAACCAGTATTACCCAATATTGGATGAACATCACTAATCATTAATCACTATTAACATCACTATTACCCTCTGGTAATTTAACAGTTTGCTATTGAAAATGACCATAGAAATAGTGGATTTTCCCATTGAAAACGGTGGATCTTTCCATAGTTTTTGGGACTGTTTACCAGAGGTTAAACGTCCATTAATCACCATTAGATCCCATTAAACCACCATAAAATCCCATGGAAATCACCATAAAATCCTATTAAATCCCATTAAACCCCATTAAATCAACCATAGCTAGCTGGGATCGCGCCTGCCAGTCGCTGGGCGGCGGCGCGCCAAAGGCCACTGTTCGGCCGCCCTCCCTGCCGTCCCGGCCGTCCCGGCCGTCCCGGCCGTCCCGGCCGTCCCGGAAGCCCGGCCGCGCGCCGGACCAGGTGCCGGGTGGGGCAGCCTGGCGATGAGGTGAGAATGTGCGAGTTGTGTCTGGAAACGGCAAAAAATAGAAATGATAAAAGAGAAAATAATCATGATAATAAAAATAATAATAGTTATAGAAATAAAAACAGTAAAAACGATGATAGTGATGATGATGATGATGATGATGATGACGATGACGATGACGATGATGATGATGATGATGGTGATGGTGATGGTGATGGTGATGGTGATGTTGATGAGGAGGATGATGATAATGTTGATTTTGATGATGACGATGCTGATGATGATGCTTATGCTAATGGTGGTGGTGGTGATGATGATGATGATGATGATGATGGTGGTGGTGATGATGATGAAGCTGATCATGATGGTGGTGCTGATGAAGGTGATGATGATGAAGACGATGCTGAAGCTGATGATGCTGAAGATAGTGGTGATGGTGTTGAAGCTGATGCTGATGATCAAAATTTGATGATGATGATGATGATGATGATGAAGAAGATGATGACAATGAAGACGGTGATGATAAGGAGGAGGAGGAGGAGGAGGAGGATGGTGATGATGGTGGTGGTGATGGTGATGATGCCGTTCATGATGATGCTGATGATGATCCCGATGATGTTGGTGCTCCTGATGGTGATGGCAATGCTGATGACCATCATCATGATGATGATGCTGATGTTGATGATGATGGTGGTAATACTATTGATGATGATGATGATGATGATGATGGTGGTGATGATGATGATGATGTTGATGATGGTGATGATGATGATGGTGATGGTGATGGTGATGGTGATGATGATGATGATGATGATGACGATGACAGCGATAAATGTTAATAATCATGATCATCATGATTATCATGAGTTTCATGATCATCATGATATTAGTAATGACAATGATTGTGTATCAGCATGATCATAATCATCATAAACATAATGACAATGATAATGATAAGGGTATGTGATGATATTGGTGATAATGATGATAATGATCATGAAAATCATGATAATAGTCATAGTGGTTATAGTGTGCTGTGTTAATAGTGGTTTGATATGGGTTTGATTGTATTTTAATAGTGTGTCAAGGGTGTGTCTTAATTGTGCTTTTGTTTCTTCATCATCTTTAAATTCAATGAATGCCCATGCATTTGATGGGCAAATAAAAGCAATAAACTTTGATAGGCACCAATGGGGCTATATGTTGCGGGATAAGTTATAGATCATTTCTGTATGAAATCGGATAGAATTTGGATACTGACTTTGAAAGTGGCGTGCGAGACAAAGGATTTCCTGAGCCCTTACTTCTAGAGGATTAGCCCCCGTTCATTCCTTTTCCAACTGCAAACAGTGTCAAAGAAAACCTCACCAAAGAACCAAAAATAAGAGCTCATCAGATATTTATATTGTATATATATATATATTATAGTCAGTTTTTTTTTTGGTGTCTTTGAGAAAAAGATCTCTCACAGCTGCCCCTTTAACAAACCACGGCCTCCAAGGGGACACCATGAGGATAGCCGAAGGGTGGAGGATAGCCATAAGGCGCACCAAACCTCCACAGAGTGTGGGGTAAAGTTAGAGTAGCCCACAGCAAGATAGAGCTTGGTCAAATCCCATGTGACCTACAGTGGTTACTATCTAATAGTGGTAAAATAGTGGTAAATCACTCTTCAAATAGCTGGGTAAATCTTTTCCAGGTTACTATCAAGTTAAAGACTGCAAAACCCAAGAAACTTGTATCGAGTCCTGCGGCACTCTGCTCAGCTACAGACATGCACTATGAAGACACACTCATCAAAAACATTCAAAAAACATAGATCATACACCACCAACCTGATTTACCCTCAAAGGGTGGCGTAGAAACCTCTCAAAATTCTGATCTTGATCCACCGTGGCAACAAAGTTATACAACCCGTGCAGACCAGCTGATGATCTGTATTTCGAATGGTGAATCCCCCATTTTACAGGTCAAAACCGCCCAAAAACACCGGTTTGGGAGCTGCCACACGGGCGGTGGATAGAAGCGCCCTGCATACCTTGGTCGAAGAAACCGCGGAAATGTTGGGGATACCATGGGGATTATCTATGGGACATAATATGGGATACAATATAGGGTATATGATATGGGATAAAATAGGGAATATCATAATCTGAGATTATAATATGTTGTGTATATCTGGATATAATACACGGGATATACTGTATATAATATGGATATGGGATATAACCAATATATCAGCAACAATATGATTGGGTTTGGTCAAACTGGTTACCCCCAGTCCAAGGGATTGGTCTACTCTTGCACTGGGGCATGAAATCAATGGCCATTCCAGGATCCGATTTACTGGAGGTACCTAGCATATATAAGGCCTATATATATATATATAAGGCCTAAATTTCAGGGAATATCCCTGCAATTCAAATTCATATGGCCCAAAATATGGTACTAACGTACCTCCAATTTAGGATCCTGGAGATCTCCCATTGATGAAAAAAACAATAGCTATCTTTCCAAGCAGTATCAGATTCAAATAGGTGGGTTTGGAAGCTGCCCCACTATCGCTCATGTAAAATTCCGCTGATGGTCAAATGCCGATCTTTGTTGGCATTTTTTCCCCACCTCTGCAATTTGAATCCCTACGTTGAAAGAACCCCCTCGATTCTTGTTGATAATATCATCATGCCTTCTGCATCTCTCTTTGCTCTCAGAAGGCCCATCTATTTAATCTATTTATGATTTATGATTTAGATTCATTCCTGATTCAGCAAGCTGTCGGGCCGCCAGTTTGGAACTTGTCCTTGCTGAAGTCCCTTTCTTGTTGGCAATGTATCCACATCTTCGCTCCTGAAACAGCCTGGTTTGTTTGTATCTGCTGGCTTCGTGAGTCCGTCTTCGCAACAAGTGTCACGGCTTTCATGACCTGACCAACCCTTCATCCAGGGCCATGCCACGGAGAGAAGAATGTCCCGATTGCGGTTCTATCCAGTTTTTGGCGGTTTTTCTGGGTACCCTTTGGTAATAACTGAGATAGCTAGTGAAAATCGCTATTGTTCACAGCCAAATTCTCTACAAATGGGTCCAGTCTAGGGGCACCAGCACAACCCCAGCATTGGTTTTTGGCTGAAACCCTCCATCTTCGATGATATTTATTACCATTTCCTTCGGGGAAATCCCAATTCTTTGTAAGTTAAACATAGTTATAAAGTTATAAACCAAAACTCCCAAATCTGATTGGAGTTATGTTGAAATCCCCAACTAGAACTATATGTTTACTATCTGAAAAACATCGATAAACTCCCAAAAATCCCCAGTTTTGGCTGAGATGTTCACCAACTCCATAGCCGAGTCGCGGATGGGGCGGGCCCCAGTCCGGCGGTCGGCCGTGCCCATGGCGCCTCACGACTTGGCGAGATGGACGATTTAGTATGGAATGAGGATTTCTTCACCTAGCAAAATACCCGGTGATTTCTGACATCGCCAGAAAAATCTATAGAATGTTTGAAAAAAAAATCTGAGTTATGGACGATTTATTTCCTGTGCTTGGGGAATTCAAGCAAAAACACCAACAAATCGTGGGAGTTTTTTTGCAGATAATCTAGCCAATGGGATGTAAACCAACCAGAATTGAGGTGGTATATGGTTTTATGCAAGAATAATGAGGACAAACGAAGATACAACCAACACTGGGAAACTTGGAAGCTTATGATACACTAACCACAGAGATATAGGCTAAAATCCAACAACATGTGCAGTTCATGTGATATTTTTTTCTGGATCTAGTTTGCAGGATAATGTTTCTTGATGTTCTGTTGTTTGCTTTTATATGTGCCATGGTCAAAACTCATTACCTGGGTAATGGTCATCCATTCCATCATACAAAACCAAACGTAATGGTTTTATAATCCCTACTACTGGGTTGGTGACCATCCCCAAGATGACGAATTGGCCATCAGTATTGACCATGGCTCGTGTGAATGAACCAAGAGTTGTATGGTGACCCTCATAGATTTCTCCGCGGCTTGGAAAACTTGGGAGATCTTGAGATCTTGCATCAAATGTTCGTCGTTGACGAGCAAAAAATGGGATGAACCACCGTAAAGATTGCCGTTCAAAAAGGTGGTGGTTTTCTTGGGGTTACCACTTTGCGACGTTTTGCAAAATCGACCTTTGCATGGGAAGATACCATCAACCAGCCAGTGGGGTTGTTAGAGATCAATGATATCAATGATCTGATAGTGTGACCACCCACAGGAAAATCATCTAAAAGCTGAACTGAGTGATATTCTATAAACTATACAGTAGATAGGTTTGTTTGAGAATAGAATACCCCCAAACACCAGGATTCATCATCATTCTCCCTCTTAGAACAGCAATTTTGGGCTATCCAGTTTCAGGCGCATCCAAATATCATATTGTTGCTTATATGTGAGTATATTATAGATATATATATATACACATTATTCTTCTTATTATTATCATTATTTTTATTATTAGTAGTATTATTAGTAGTATTATTATCATTATTATCATTGTTATTGTTAGTAGTGGTAGTAGAAGTAGAAGTAGAAGTAGAAGTAGAAGTAGAAGTAGTAGTAGTAGTAGTAGTAGTAGTAGTGGGAGGAGGAGGAGTAGGGGTAGTACTATTATTATTATCATTATTATTATACTAATATTATTAATATATTATATGTTTTTTACTATTATTAATGTTATTATCATTGTACTATATTATGATTATATTATATATTATTGTTATACTATATTATCATTAGTGTACTATATATTATTATTGTTATTATTATTATTACTATTACTATTATTAATCATAATTATTACTATTATTATATATATATTATCATACTATATACTATTATCATCATTATTATTACTATTACTATCATTATTATTAGTATTATTCGTAGTAGTATTATACTATATATATAATTAGTATTATAATTATTATCAATATTATCATACTATATTTAAATATGTGTATAGATAGTACCATCTGCTTATTTAACATAGCCATGGAAAATCACCGTTTTTAATAGGTAAGCCATCTATTTCTCCATAGAAATGGGCCATCTATACCATGGCTATGTTAGTCATAACCAGAGGGTAATAGATATAGATATACTGATATACCCATTATGTCCCCATTCCAAGACCACAGCGATCTGCTTAACACCTGAAACCCCAAGGGGCCATCTCTCGCGCGGCTCCCTGTCGCCATCATCGTCCACCTCTCAAGCTCGCAGGTCACGTATGGGGGGATTTCTTCCACCAAAAATGGTGATGTTTAACCAAGAAAACTCGGGGATTCATGGGGTTGGTGGTTGATTTAGGTCCTAGGCCCTAGGCCAAAAAGTTGGGATTCATGTCGTGGATACATCTACTGTAGTTTTCATGTGGTAGGATAAGCCAGCATGACTGGCGGGGCTAGTTCCGAACGTACCAAGATGCTGACTACCTTAGAGGGGCTGCAGATCTACACATGGCGAAAACAAATCTGTGGTTCATTTCAAATCGGTGACAACTGAGTTGATCTTCATTTCAAACAACTCAGGTTTCAACCCACCATGGCTTGATACAACCATTACATCCCAATGATAAATAGTCCTCATCAAATGGCCGTAACTGGAGAAAATCCCCATTGTCAGACACACCCAAATATCATGTCAAGTTGGTTATGTCTGCCATTATCTCGTCAAATATCCACATACAGTATCTATGACTATATCAATGTGTTAGTGTTATATCTCCATAAAATATCCCGTGTTTATCCGTTTATCCTCGTAAAATATCCGATATTATACTCTAACATGAAGTTGCTTAAGTTTATCCCATTCTAGCCCTGTTCTGTCGCGATGAAGTATCTCCATAAAATATCTATATCCATATGGTAGCCTCATAAAAAGTCTAACATTTAGATCTCCAGGATACAGATATTATATATATATATCCAATGTGTGTCCCCATAATTGTTGGTCACAGTACTATCCCACTATATATCCCCTTTTTAGATCTCACTACATCTCACCATTCGAGGCGACCTCCGTCATGGCAGCCAACAAAGAGGAGGATCCACTGGCGAGGGCCTGGCTGGAAGTTTTCCCTGTTCAAAAGTGGAAATCTTGGGGAATTTTGGTGAAGAAAACGAATCCAAAATTTGGAAAATTCCTTACAAAAATCCAAATGTTGGAAAATTCCTTGGAAATTTTGGAAATTCCTTGGATGTTATGTTTTTTTAATGTTGAGAAAGGTTGAAAAGTGTGCAAAAAGAGATTGTCAGAAAAGTGCAAAAGAAATTGGAGGGAAATGTCGGCACCATTGGATGTGTGATTTTTCGTTGGTCCATTACGCCTTCAAAAATCCAACGATTGATGAAGCGATCAGGAAAAATCCAAGAAAACTGTGCCCCGAATTTGTGGAGGATCCCTGCATTGGGCACAGGAGATCTCCCAGAAACGATGTCTGAGGCATCATGCTCTGGCCTTCCCCACGGCCACAGGGGCTGCGCTTGACAAACGAACCTGCCAAGTCGGGGGAACGACTGCAGGGTGAGATCTGACCTTGACAAAGGAACCTCAGAAAAAACTGTTCAACCGGAGGACTCAGCAAAAAAAAACGATGAACTTTAGCCAGCAACAAGAATGATTTGACCAATGAAAAGAAAAATCACCAGCAAAAATGAAGGATTCCACCAACCAAAAATGTTGAGAATTCACTTTTGACCAGCAAAAAAATAGAGGATCTTCACCCGAAAAAAAATGGAGGATCTTCCCCGCGTGGCGCCTTGCCACGTTTGGCATCTTGGAAGGTGCCCAAGGGGACGGGCCTTGGTCCAGAAATGGAGGATTTCATGGGGATTTCATGGGATATACAGCTGGTTGGTGATTTCAACCCCCAAAAATCTTAGGGTAACGCCCCAAAGAGGATATAGAAAATATGAGGAACGAACTCTATGGACCTCTATGGATAGTATCTCGCAACATCATGTGAATATCTGTGAAAGCCAGATGAGTTTGTCTGAAAATGGGAGAATACCCATAAAATTGCCAAAGAACATGGAAAATGATGAGTTACCATGCTATTTGTTTACCCTATTTTCGGACAAACCCATGAGCAACTTTGCAGCAGAACAATGGGTTCAACTTCTGGGATTTGCTGATTTGGAAAAAATAAAGCATAAATTGAACCAAGTTCCCAGCAAATTCCCCCAAACGGCGAAAGCCATGCTTCGGCAGGCCCAGGATTTCAATGTGTTGTTTCAGTGGGAACCGCCCAAACATGTGGGAACAAAACGGACAAAATCGGATGGAAGTAACCTGCAACTGGGAAAGGACATCATAGAACCAACCCAAAATAAGGATAGCAGCTACCAGAAATGGACGAGTTTCGATGAGCCGTTGGGGATCTCTCAAGATCTTCGAGTACATCTGAGCGATGGCAAGTCGCTAAAAATGTCAGGGGGGTTGACCCACCAAAATGGACGGCTTCGTACCGCCGAGCGGCGCCGGGCGCGGCCGCGCCGGGTCACGTTCAGGGCTCCCCTCATCCTTGGCAAGGGGATTTCGTCTTGCGATGTTACCCGTTTTCGGGGTTTTTAAAGGGCACAAAAAAAAATCTGGAAATCCCCAAGGGTCCCTCGCCTGCTTGGTATCTTCCAGGGCCAGAGGTGGCGCCTGCCGGGTCACGGAATGGGATGCACCCTGAAATTCTTCCCTTTGTTGAAAAATGGAGGAAACTCAGGAAACTCAAAAAAATATCGAGGTTCAAAAAAAAAACATGGGAATCTGTTGGGAGAACATGTTGATAAAGCATGGTTTATGTAAGCGCAAATCAAAGTTCTTTCTCAGACAGTCGAAGGTGTCACAGCTCGGTTGCTGACTTTTTAGCCCTTTTTGATCCCACCCGACAATTGAAAAATATCTTATGAAAGACAAAAAACTTTTACCCTCCGGTAAGGAGGTTTATAGCTGGGAAAATCAACTATTTTTTAGGTGGACTTTCCAGCAAGCCATGGTTGATTACCGGATGGTACGGATGATGTTCCTATCAAAATAGAGATCTTCCAAACATCCTGATCAAACTACTAATTCTCATGGAAATCCAGGTTTACCCCCCTAGTCGGGTAAACCCAACATGAACAGGAGGCTTCTGAAAGGCCCCTATTCTTGGCGGGTTAAAATCTCCGGTAAACTATTCACAATCATGAATGATAAACAAATCGCAGAATATGATCACCAGCTTTGCTGGCTAAATCCCAATTTTGTCATTCTCAAATCCCAATTGTTACCGCTTAAATGCCCACATTTCATGCTTCAATTCCCATTGTTCACGAATCAATCCCAAGTTTTTCATGCCTAAACTAAGTTCATTCATGGTGAAATCCCAAGTTTTTACAGTAAAGTCCAAAAATTTTCATGGTAGAATCCACAGAAATCATGGTAAGATCAACCTTTTTTCCTGGTACAATCCACGAACATCATGCTAAATATCCCAGGTTTCATGGTGAAATCCCCCCAGTTTTTCCATGTTTTCTTTCATGGCCTACCCCCAGGGTGCACCTCGTTGCGCTCGGGACTTGGCATGCGGTACTCGTAGCGCACGCGAGGCTCAAACCTGAGGCGTCCAAAAATGGTGGCAGTTGTGGTCAATACTGTTGGTGATTAAACTGCTGATTATTTTTCTCGTGATTAATGGTGACTTAACATCAAAAAAGTGAATAATGGTGATAAGTGATAACTATTGTGATAACTAATAACAATTTAACTGGTGATTAGTGGTGATCAATAGTGGTTAATAGTGGCTAATAGTGATTTTCTTAATGGTTATAATAAGTACTGATAACTAGTATTTCGGGCCATAACTGGGAGGTTTAACCACGAAACACTGAGCTTGAAACATGGAGGGAATATTGACGATTTTGACCGTGAAAATTGGAGGTTTTAAGCATGAAACCTTGGGGGATTTTGAGCATGAAACATTGGGATTTTGACCATGACACATTGGGATGAAAAATGATGGAAGTAGCACCGTGAGATTTAACTATGGGAAATATTGGGATTATAATGGTTCTATGGGAGCAAATTGGCAGATTTTGGAGGCTTTACCACGAAGTCTTGTATAAATTGTTGGTGATAGAATCCATGGGTGATACGTGGGATGTACGGGTGATACTCTATGGGGATAGATATATATATAGCGGAATCAGTCCCCCTCCGGGAGGAACGCACGAGTGGGCGCTCTGTTTTCACCTGAGCCAGAGGTCCCTGCCAGATCGCCACCTGACATATGTTCATAGGCATCCATGGATTGGCA